>VSSQ01000070.1_pt1 | contig 152116 bp, 153 predicted proteins | sample 4763081 | NCBI WGS metagenome assembly VSSQ01 (sample SAMN12137344, study PRJNA551015) | bioreactor metagenome | isolation source: SDC9 anaerobic chlorinated ethene degrading culture | place: USA: Knoxville, Tennesee | collected 2015-01-01 | reverse complement strand
CGACCGACGTCACCCCGCCGGGCGACCGTGCCGACGATGCAAGCGGCGCCGGGCTCGCCTATGACGGCGGCAAGATCTTCGTCACCTCGGGCTATGCCGAGCTCGCCGCGCTTGATGCGGCGACCGGCAAGGTGCTGTGGCGGCAGGGCTTCGACGCCGGCATCGGCGGCGCGCCGACGGTCTCGGCCGGCATGGTCTATGTCGTGGTGCGCGACGGTTCGGCCTGGGCGGTGCGCGCGGCCGACGGCAAGGTGATGTGGCAGCTCGGCAGCACGCCGGCGGGCGCGGGCATGGGCGGCGTCGCGGCGCCGGTCGTCAACGACCGGATGGTGGTCTTCCCGTTCTCGACGGGGGAACTCATCGCGGCACTGAAGACGCGCGGCATGACGCTGTGGTCGGCGCAGGTGGCGGGCGCCCGGCTTGGCCGCGGCTATGCCTCGGTCTCCGACCTGACCGGCGAGCCGGTGATCTCGGGCAACACGCTTTATGCCGGCTCCTCGGCGGGCAAGCTTGCGGCTTTCGATCTGAACACCGGCGAGCGGCTCTGGACCGCGACCGAGGGCCCGAATTCGCCGGTGCAGGTGGCGGGCGGCTCGCTCTTCATCGTCAATGATCAGGCGCAGATCGAGCGGCTCGATGCCGCGACCGGCGACGTCATCTGGTCGAAGGATCTGCCCTATTTCGTCAAGGACAAGGTCAAGAAGCAGAACGAGATCTGGGTGCACTACGGCCCGGTGCTGGCGGGTGGCAAGCTGTTCGTCGCCTCCTCGGATGGTCTGCTGCGGATTTTCGATCCGACCAGCGGCAATCTGATCGGCCAGACCGAGATCCCCGGCGGCGCCTCGACCGACCCGGTGGTCGCCGGCGGCACGCTCTATGTCGTCAGCCGTGACGGGGTTCTGCACGCCTACCGTTGAGCCCGGGGCAAAACCCGTGTAAAGCGGCGACTTCGGTCGCACCAAGGAGCGGAACATGAGCTTTACCCTGGCCATCGTGGGCCGCCCCAACGTGGGCAAGTCGACGCTGTTCAACCGTCTGGTGGGCCGGCGTCTCGCCCTCGTCGACGATCAGCCCGGCGTCACCCGCGACCTGCGCGAAGGCGATGCACGCCTTGGCGACCTGCGCTTCATCGTCATCGACTCGGCGGGGCTCGAGCTTGCCGAAGACGACAGCCTGCAGGGCCGGATGCGGCGGCTGACCGAGCGCGCGGTCGAGGAGGCGGACGTCTGCCTGTTCCTGATCGACGCGCGCGCGGGCGTGACCCCGGCCGACGAGATCTTCGCCGATATCCTGCGCCGCAAGAACGCTCATGTCATCGTCGCCGCGAACAAGGCCGAGGGCTCGGCGGGCGATGCCGGCGCGATCGAGGCCTGGAGCCTCGGTCTTGGCGAGCCGATCCGGATCTCGGCCGAGCATGGCGAGGGGCTCGATGATCTCTATACCGCGCTGCGCCCGCTCGCCGACGACTTCGCCGAGAAGCACGCCGCCGACACCCCCGAGGTCGATGTCGATCTCGAGGAGGGCTCGGAGGAAGAGGGCACCTTCCGCATGCCGACGGCGGCAAAGCCGCTGCAGCTTGCGGTGATCGGGCGCCCGAATGCCGGCAAGTCGACGCTGATCAACAAGATCCTCGGCGAGGACCGGTTGCTGACCGGGCCCGAGGCGGGCATCACCCGCGACGCGATCTCGGTCACCACCGAGTTCATGGGCACGCCGATGCGGATCTGGGACACCGCCGGCATGCGCAAGAAGGGCAAGATCAACGACAAGCTCGAGAAGCTGTCGGTCGCCGACGGGCTGCGCGCGGTGCGCTTTGCCGAGGTGGTCGTGGTGCTGATCGACGTCAACATCCCGTTCGAGACCCAGGACCTGCGCATCGCCGATCTGGCCGAGACCGAGGGCCGCGCTGTCATCGTCGCCGCGAACAAGTGGGATCTCGAGGAGGACAAGCCCGAGAAGCTCAAGGAGCTGCGCGAGAATTTCGAGAAGTCCCTGCCGCAGCTGCGCGGTGCGCCGCTCGTCACCGTCTCGGCGAAGACGGGCAAGGGGCTCGACCGGCTGCACAATGCAATCATCCGCGCCTATGAGGTGTGGAACCGCCGGATCTCGACCGCGAAGCTGAACATGTGGCTGGGGGCGATGACCGAGGCGCACCCGCCGCCGGCGCCGGGCGGGCGCCGGATCAAGCTGCGCTACATGACCCAGGCAAAGACCCGGCCGCCGGGCTTCGTCATCATGGCGACCCATACCGACAAGATCCCGGAAAGCTATGGCCGCTATCTGGTGAACGGGCTGCGCGCCGATTTCGACATGCCGGGCACACCGATCCGCATCTTCTTCCGCGATCAGGGCTCGAAGAACCCCTACAAGGATCGCAAGAAGTCGATCCCGTCGCGGCTGACGAAACACGTCGAGGCGCGCAAGGCGGCCGAGCGCAAGGGCAAGGGCGCCTCGGGCGGCGTCGCGCCCTCGGGCACAATGCGGCCCGACAAGCCCAAACCCAAGGGGCAGCGCCCGCCGAAGAAATGAGAAACCCCCGCCGTCGCAAGACGGCGGGGTTTTCCGTTCCGGCGGCCCGGCCGGGGCGCGGGTGGAGAGGTCGTGTGAGTATTTTTGCCAAGAAAAAACCAAGGGGGCGGAGCGGGGGGCTTTGGTTTTTTCTTGGTATCAATACTCCCGCCGGAGGCACCCGCGCTCTCAACCCGCGCGGTGCATCCAGCCTGTCGCGCCAAGGGCAAGGATCGCAACGGCCGCGCCGGCGATCAGCGCCGGGTTTGCGGTGTTCGCCGCGATAATGCCGATCAGCGCCCAGATCACCCCGGCCGGATAGGCCGCGCCCGGGGCGAGGCGCGCGGTGACGGCAAGGCCCACGGCCACCGCCGCCGCAAGCACGACCCAGCTTGCGACGCCCAGAGGCAGCAGCCCGTAGCCCACCAGCACCGTGCCGGTGGCGACCATGGTCGCGGCGGTGAGCCAGCCCGCGTAAAGCCCGATCGGCGCCGCGCGCAGGGCGAATTCCTCGCCCTTCGGCACGCGGGCAAGGGCGAGGAGGGCGAGCCCTGCCATCAGCCAGATCTGCACCGTGGCGAGCACCGGCGCCCGCATCGCCACCGCAAGCCAACTGGCGCCAAGCGCCATTGACAGCATCAGCGGCCAGCGCGGCGCGTCCCAGGCCCGGTCCTCGGCCCGGCGGAAGAGGCCAAAGCCCGCCTGTGCGATCAGTGCCAGAAAGATCAGGCCCCAGATCGAGAACGCCCAGGGCGCGGGCTGGAACGGCGGATTCATCACTGGCACCGGGAAGGCGGCCGGATCATAGCCACGGAAATTGCGCGCGCTGTAGGAAGCTGCGGCAAAGGCGAGCGCGGCGGTGAAGGTCAGGATCGCTTTCGGGCGCTGCATCATATCCCCCGGGACTTTCGGCCAAAACGCAAAGGGCGCGGCAAGGTTCCCCCGCCGCGCCCCGATCTTCAGGATTTTACACTCAGACCAGAACGCCGTCGAAGAGCCGGGTCTTGCCGCCCAGATAGGGGTGCAGCACGGCGGGCAGGGTGACCGAGCCATCCGCCTCCTGGCCGTTCTCCAGGACCGCGATCAGGCAGCGCCCGACGGCGAGGCCCGAGCCGTTCAGTGTGGCGACGAATTCGGGCTTCTCGCCACTGGCCGGACGGTAACGTGCGTTCATCCGGCGCGCCTGGAACTGGCCGCAGGTCGAGCAGGACGAGATCTCGCGATAGGTGTTCTGCCCGGGCAGCCAGACTTCGAGGTCATAGGTCTTCTGGCTGCCGAAGCCCATGTCGCCGGTGCACAGCACGATCCGGCGATAGGGCAGGCCGAGGCGTTCGAGCACGGTCTCGGCGCATTTGGTCATGCGCTCGTGTTCCGCAATCGACTCTTCGGGGCGGCAGATCGTCACCATCTCGACCTTCTCGAACTGGTGCTGGCGCAACATGCCGGCGGTGTCCTTGCCCGCCGAGCCCGCTTCCGAGCGGAAGCAGTTTGTATGCGCGGTCATGCGGATCGGCAGGGCGGCGTCGTCCAGAACCTCTCCGGCGACGAAGTTCGTCAGCGTCACCTCGGCGGTCGGGATCAGCCACCAGCCATTGGTGGTCTGATAGCTGTCCTCACCGAATTTCGGCAGGTTGCCGGTGCCGAACATTGCCTCGGGGCGAACCAGAACCGGGGTGATGTTCTCGATCAGCTCATGTTCGTTGACATGCAGGTCAAGCATGAACTGGGCGAGCGCCCGGTGCACGCGGGCAACGCCGCCCTTGAGCACGACGAAGCGCGCGCCGGACAGCTTCGCGGCGGTCTCGAAATCCATTCCCTGACCCACGGCCGAAAGCTGGTAATGCTCTTTCGGCGCGAAGTCGAAGTTGCGAGGGGTGCCGTAGCGGTGGATTTCGACATTGTCATTCTCATCCGCGCCATCGGGCACCTCGGCCAGCGGGGCATTCGGGATCCAGAGCAGCTTGTCGCGCAGCTCGGCGTCCTTCGCCGCCGCCTCGGCCTGCTTTACGGCGACCTCGGATTTCTTCTCGGCCACCAGCGCGCGCAGGCGCTCGAACTCGGCCTCGTCGCCCTTGGCCTTGGCCGCGCCCACAAGCTTCGAGGCGGTGTTCTGCTCGGCCTGCGCGGTCTCGGCGGCGTGGATCGCGGCCCGGCGCGCCTCGTCGAGCGCGAGGATCTCCGAGGCGAGCGGCGAGAGCCCCCGGCGCGCAAGCGCAGCGTCGAACTGGGCGGGGTTTTCGCGGATGGCGCGGATGTCGTGCATGGGGCTCACCTCTGATGGTTGCGCCAAAGCGTTTAGCGCGGAAAGATGCGGCATGAAAGCCCCGCGCATGCCGCGCCTTGATCCCGGTCATGGCGCAAGCCCTTGCGGGGTGATTGCATAATCGTGTATGGGATCACACATTCAAGAACCAGAATGTAAATACCCGGACGCGAGCCGGGATCTGGGCGCCGTAGGGAAGGGATGCCGACATGAAAACTTACGTCTTGCCGCTGGCGCTTCTGGCACTGGCCGTGCCGCAAGGGCTGCGTGCCGAGCAGAGCTTCAACGTGACCCCGACCGAGGTCGTCGACTGGAAGGCGGTCTATGGCCAGATCGAAGCGAAGGATTCGATCGCGGCGCGGGCGCGGCTTGGCGGCACTCTGACCGAGCTGAGCGTGACCGAGGGCGAGCTCGTGCAGGCGGGCCAGCCGATCGGCAAGGTCGTCGACGAGAAGATCGCCTTCCAGCTGAGCGCGATCGACGCGCAGATCGCGGCGTTGCAGGCGCAGCTCGCGAATGCCCAGACCGAGCTGAAACGCGGTCAGGAGCTGAGCGCGCGCGGCATCACCACGACCCAGGCGCTCGATGCGCTGCGCACCCAGGTCGACGTCTACATGAGCCAGATCGAGGCGCAGCAGGCCAGCCGCAAGGTGACCGAGCAGCAGGCGACCGAGGGCGAGGTGCTGGCGCCGATCTCGGGCCGGGTGCTGTCGGTGCCGGTGGCGATGGGCGCCGTGGTGATGGCGGGCGAGACCGTCGCCACCGTCGGCGGCGGCGGCTTCTTCCTGCGGATCTCGGTGCCCGAGCGCTTCACCGCGACGCTGAAGGAAGGTGACGCGATCCACATCGACGGCGCGACGGGCGCGATCGAGGGCAAGCTCGTCAAGGTCTATCCGCTGATCGAGGGCGGCCGGGTCGATGCCGATGTCGAGGTGCCGAACCTCGATTCGGAATTCGTGCAGGCGCGGGTGCTGGTGCGCCTGCCGCTTGCCCGGCGCGAGGCGATTCTGGTGCCCGCAACCGCGGTCTCGACCCGTTCGGGCCTGGATTTCGTGCGGGTGCGCGCGGGCGAGGGCACCGTCGAGCGCGCCGTGGTTCCGGGCGATCATCGCATCGAGAACGGCACCGACATGGTCGAGATCATCACCGGGCTCACCGGCGGCGAAGAGGTGGTGACAGAATGAGCCAGGACCAGATCCCCGACGAGGCGCATCCGCTCGGCATTCCCGAGCATCGCCTCGGCATTGCCGGCCGGCTGACGCGGGCTTTCATCCAGTCGGCGCTGACGCCGCTGATTATCCTTGCGGCGCTCGCCGTCGGTCTGGTCGCGCTGGTCTCGCTGCCGCGCGAGGAAGAGCCGCAGATTTCCGTGCCGATGGTCGACATCCATCTGCAGGCTCCGGGCCTGAAGGCCGAGGATGCGATGAAGCTCGTGACCGAGCCGATGGAGACCATCATCAAGGGCATCAACGAGGTCGAGCACGTCTATTCTCAGACCTCGGACGATTCTGCGCTGGTGATGGCGCGCTTCGTCGTCGGCACCTCCTCGGACGCGGCGATCTTGCGCGTGCACGAGAAGGTCAAGGCGAACATGGACCGCATCCCCACCGGCATCGACGAGCCGATCATCGTCGGCCGTGGCATCGACGACGTGGCGATCGTGGCGCTGACCCTCTCGGGCAAGCCCGGCGAGCAGATCGGCGCGAACGACCTGACCCGCATCGCGCGCGAGCTGCAGACCGAGGTGACGAAGATCGACAATGTCGGTCTGACCTATATCGTCGGCGAGGCGACCGAGGCGATCCGGATCGAGCCCGATCCCGAGAAGCTTGCGATGTATGGCGTCACGCTGCAGCAGCTGTCGAACAAGGTCGAGCAGGCAAACCGCGCCTTCAACACCGGCAAGCTGCGCGACCAGGGCGAACAGATCGACCTCGTCGCCGGCAAGACGCTGACCGCGCCGGCCGAGATCGCGGGGCTTCTGCTGACCACTCGCGACTCGCGCCCGGTCTATGTGGCCGACGTGGCGAAGGTCGCCTATGTCGGCGACACCTCGGACCACATCGTGGCCAATGTCACCCGCGAGAACGGCACGCTCGACCGCCGCCCGGCGGTGACGGTGGCGATCGCGAAGCGTGCCGGGGCGAATGCCGTGGTGGTGGGCGAGAAGATCCTCGAACGTGTGCACGAGCTTGAAGGCTCGCTGATCCCGTCGACGGTCGAGGTGCAGGTCACCCGCGACTATGGCGAGACCGCGAACGAGAAGGCGAACGAGCTCCTGTTCCACCTCGGCCTCGCCACGGTGTCGATCATCGCGCTTGTCTTCTTCGCGATCGGCTGGCGGGAAAGCATCGTGGTGGCGATCGTCATTCCGGTGACGATCCTGCTGACGCTGTTTGCCGCGAACATCATGGGCTTCACGCTGAACCGCGTCAGCCTCTTCGCGCTGATCTTCTCGATCGGCATCCTCGTCGACGACGCGATCGTGGTGATCGAGAACATCGCGCGGCACTGGGCGATGAAGACCCCGGGCACCCGCATCGCGAAGGCGATCGAGGCGGTGGCCGAGGTCGGCAACCCGACCATCGTCGCCACGCTGACCGTGGTCGCGGCGCTGCTGCCGATGCTGTTCGTCAGTGGCCTGATGGGCCCCTACATGTCGCCCATTCCCTCGGTCGCCTCGGCGGCGATGATCTTTTCCTTTTTCATCGCGGTGATCGTCACGCCCTGGCTGATGGTGAAGATCGCGGGGCGCGCCGACATGTCCTCGCATGCCGAGGGGCCGGGCCATCACGCCGGCGGCAAGCTGGGCGCGCTCTACGAGCGGGTGGCGCGGCCGGTGCTGCGCACCAAGCGCACCGCCTGGGCCTTCCTGATCGCGGCGATCGTGCTCAGCTTCGGCTCGCTCGGGCTCCTCTACACCAAGCACGTCACGGTGAAACTCCTGCCCTTCGACAACAAGTCGGAGCTGAGCGTGGTGATCGACCTGCCCGAGGGCTCCTCGGTCGAGGCGACGGATGCGGTGGCGCAGAAGGTGGCCGAGGTGGTGACGCAGCTGCCCGAGGTGATCTCGGTGCAGACCCACGCCGGCGCCGCGGCGCCGTTCAACTTCAACGGGCTGGTGCGGCATTACTACCTGCGCGAATACCCTTATCAGGGCGACGTACAGATCAACCTGACGAACAAGGCCGACCGCGACCGCAGCTCGCATGAGATCGCCCTTGATGTGCGTGAGCGGATCTCGAAGCTCGACCTGCCGAAGGGCACCAGCCTGAAGACGGTCGAACCACCGCCCGGGCCCCCGGTGATGGCGACGCTGCTGGCCGAGGTCTATGGCCCCGATCCCGAGACCCGGCGCGCCGCAGCCGCGAAAATCCGCATGGCCTTCGAAAGGGTGCCCTTCATCGTCGATGTCGATGACAGCTTCGGCACCCAGGCCCGCCGGCTGCGCGCCACGGTGAACTCGGACGATCTCGAGTTCTACTCGGTCCAGGAAAGCGATGTCTTCGACACGCTCGGCCTGCTGAACGGCTCGACCACGGTCGGCTATTCGCACCGCGGCAACGAGCGCTCGCCGCTGCCGATCGTGATGGCGCGAGCGAAGGGCGACCGGGTGATGAACGAGGCGACGCTGTCGACGCCGATCCCGGCGAACGTGCTTCCGGGCGCGCGCGGCGTGGTCGAGCTGGGCGACGTGGTGAAGGTGCAGGAGGAAAAATCCTCCTTCCCGATCTTCCGCCACAACGGCCGCGAGGCGGAGATGGTGACGGCGGATCTTGCCGGCACCTTCGAGGCACCGCTTTACGGCATGATCGCGGTCGACGCGGCGCTCGACAAGATCGACTGGGCGCCGGGCGAGAAGCCCGTGGTGTCGCTGCATGGCCAGCCCGACGACGAGAGCCACGTGACGCTGCTGTGGGACGGCGAATGGGAAGTGACCTGGGTCACCTTCCGCGACATGGGCGCGGCCTTCGGCGTGGCGCTCCTTGGGATCTACATCCTCGTGGTGGCGCAGTTCGGCTCGTTCCGGCTGCCGCTCGTCATCCTGACGCCGATCCCGTTGACCTTCCTCGGCATCATGCTCGGCCACCTGATCTTCCACGCGCCGTTCTCGGCGACCTCGATGATCGGCTTCATCGCGCTGGCGGGCATCATCGTGCGCAACTCGATCCTGCTGGTGGACTTCATCCGCCACGGCAATCACGAGGGCAAGTCGGACATCGACGTGCTGGTCGAGGCGGGGGCGATCCGGTTCAAGCCGATCCTGCTCACCGCGATCGCGGCGATGATCGGCGCGGTGGTGATCCTCGCCGACCCGATCTTCCAGGGGCTGGCGATCTCGCTGCTGTTCGGGCTGCTCAGCTCGACGCTGCTCACCGTGCTGGTGATCCCGGCGATCTACCGGATCTTCAAGACCTGATCCGGGGCCGAGAGAGACCGACAATCGGACACCCGGCGGCGACGCCGGGTGTTCGCGTTCCGGGGCAGGGGCGGGCATGGAAAAACGGGCCGCGGGGCCCGTTCTTTGCCGGTTCCGGGGAGGGGCTCAGATGCCCTTGCAGAACATCTCGTAGACGGTTTCGACGATGCGGATCGCCTTCGGATCGCTCAGCGAATAATAGATCGCCTTGCCCTCGCGCCGGCAGGTCACCAGCCCCTCGAGACGCAGCCGCGCCAGCTGCTGGCTGACCGCGGCCTGCCGCGATTCCAGCAGGTTCTCGAGCTCGGTCACCGTCTTCTCGCCCGAGGAGAGATGGCACATGATCATCAGCCGACCTTCGTGCGCGAGCGCCTTGAGCAGGTTCGATGCCTCCTGCGCGCGGCTCATCAGCTCGTCCGCGTCGAGCCGTGCACAACGCTCGGCGGGGTCTGCCGCCGTCGCTTCGGTCTGGATAATCTCTTGCCCGTCCGCCGCCATGATGCGCTGCGTTCTCCTTCGCTGCCACGGCCGCTCCGGCTTGGCGAAGGGACCGTCTGGGCAACGGGATTAGCACGGCTGCGCAGGAGAATCGAGTGGTCGGCGCGTTTTGTCGCGGTGCCAAGGCGCACAGCCGGGCTGCGCCAGGGCAGAACTGCCTGCGCAGTGAGCGGATTGCTGCCGGAAGAGGGCGGATCAGGCAGATTTCGACGCGCGCGGGGCCGGGCGCAGGCGACGCAGCAGCTCGGTCACGCCGGCCGTGACGATGACCAGAAGGGCGATGCTGTCGAAGCTCAGGTAGCTCATTCCATCCTCCGTTTCCGGCCGTGCCGGGGCGCCGGGCCGTTTCCGCGCGGCGCCTCGGTCTCCGGCTATCGGCGGAATGCGGCAAAATCCGGGCAGGCAGGCGACTTTCGCGCGGCTTCGCCCGGAAGCCCCGCGCAGGGGGTTGATTTTCCTGCGCCCGGCCCGATACCCAAGGGGCGAAGCACGCGAAGAGGTCCGACATGCTGCATGCCTTCACTGCCGGAAAACGCGGGCTTGCGCGGATGGGCCAGGAGACGCCGATGGCGCCCGGCTCGCAGATCGCACATGCGCTCTGGATCGACCTCTATCGCCCGCTCGACAGCCAGATCGCCGCGGTCGAGGGGCTGGGGATCGAGGTGCCGACGCTTGCCGACATGGAGGAGATCGAGATCTCGAACCGCCTCTATCGCGAGAACGGCTCGGATTTCATGACCGTGGTGCTGCCCGGTCAGACCCCGGACGGGCGCCACATCTCGGGCCCGGTCACCTTCATCCTGACCGCCGAGCGGCTGGTGACGGTGCGCCACCACGCGCCGCGCTCGTTCGAGACCTATCCCGAGCGCGCCGACCGCTCGACCGCCGGCTGCACCTCGCCCGAGCGGATCTTCCTTGGTCTGATCGAGGAAATCGTCGCGCGCCAGGCCGACCTGCTCGAGGGCATCGGGCGCGGGCTCGATTCGGTCTCGGTGCATGTGCTGGGCGACGCGAGCCCGGACGAGTTGCAGCACGCGCTGGGCGAGGTCGGGCGGCAGGGCGAATTGCTGGGCCGGATCCGGCTCGCGCTGCTGACGCTCGAACGCGCGCTGTCGTTCTATGACCAGACGCTGGCCACCCATCCGCAGGGCAAGGACCTGCACACGATCATCAAGGGCCAGATCCGCGACATCGGCTCGCTTGCGGTGCATGGCGACTTCCTGTCCTCGCGCGTGTCGCTGTCGGTCGATGCGACGCTCGGCATGATCAACCTGGCGCAGAACACCACGGTGCGGATCGTCTCGGTGGTGGCGGCGCTGTTCATGCCGCCGACGCTGATCGCCTCGATGTACGGGATGAACTTTGCCGCCATGCCCGAGCTCGACAAGCCCTGGGGCTATCCTTTCGCGATCGGGCTGATGATTGCCTCGGCGCTTGGCACCTGGGCGTTCTTCAAGTGGAAGGACTGGCTTTAACGCGGGCAGATCCTGGTCTGCGGGTCGAGCCGGACATATTCGCGCGCCGAGATCTTTGTCATCTTCTGTGACTTGCTCCAGGTGCTGTTCCATTTCTGCAGCACGCCGTTGCGATAGTAGCGCCCCATCAGCCCGGTCACCATCGGCGCCGGGATGTTGGTGCCGATGAAATGCGGCGCGTGGAAGGCGATCACCAGTTTCGGCCCGAGGCAGGCATTGGGCAGCGTCGTCAGCATCGTGCAGGCCGAGGCGCAATAGCCGCGGATCTCGACCCGCCGGCCCGATTTCGCCAGCTGCTCGCGCCGGGCGATATAGCCGGTGACATTGCCGCCGTCGTCGTTGCGGATCACGATCGGCGCCTTGTCCGAGACCCGCACGTCGCCCGGGCCATTGCCGCCCGCCTCGGTCTCGGTGACGCAGCCGGCAAGCACGAGGCCGGCGAGGAGGAGGGGGAGAAGGCGGGTCTTGCGGCGCATCTGGGGGGGCTCCTGTTCGCAGCTCGGCCAGACGATAGGCGCGGCACCGGCGCAGGCAAGCCCCGGCGCGGGCCTCCGGCGGGTTTCCGCCTCAGCGCGTCAGCACCAGCCGGTCGCGGTCGAACTCGACCCTGGCGAAGCGGGTGAGATAGCTCATCCCCATCAGCGAGCCGTCCATCTCGCCGCGGTTCACCACGGCGCGCAGGTTGCGGTCGTGGATCGGGCCGAGATCCATCGTCTCGATCCGCACCGGGGCGGTGGCGACGGTGCCGTTCGCGGTATTGGCGCTGCCGATGAAGGCCAGCCCCGCGGTGTCGATGCCCGCCCGTTCCGCGTCGCGCCGGGTCAGCACGATATCGGTCGCCCCGGTGTCGACGACGAAGCGCACCGGCACGCCATTCACCTCGGCGGTCAGGTAGTAATGCCTGTCCGGGCCGAGCGGCGCCTCGATCCGCCCGTCGGTGAGCACCGCCTGTTGCGGCACGAAGCTCTTGCGGATGTCGCCCCACATGCCGAAGACCGCGACGAGGCCGAGCACGATCAACGCCCAGACCATGATCTGCTGCAGGCTGCGTGCGGGGTGGCGGCGGAAGGCGGTGAAGAAATAGCCGGCCAGTGCCATCAGCAGCAGCACGAGATAGACGAGGTTCGGAGAGATGTCGGTCATGGGGCCTCCTGCCCCCGGGATGTAGGGGGCAGGGGCGCCGCTGTCACCCCCTCAGCGGCCGAAGAAGGGGCCAAGCAGCCCCGAGCCGCGCAGCCCGTCGAGCATGAACTGCACCGCCAGCGCGGCCAGCAGCATGCCCAGAAGCCGCGTCACCACCATCGTTCCGGTGCGGCCCAGAAGCCGCTCGAGCGGCGTGGCGATCAGGAACATCGCGAAGACGCAGGCGAGCACGGCAAGCATCACCAGATGCACGACGAGCAGATGCACCCCGTCCGCCCCGGGCGCGCCCGCAAGCAGGATCATCGTCGCCATCGCGCCCGGCCCGGCGATCAGCGGTGTCGCCAGCGGGAAGACCGAAGGGTCGTCGGCATGGGGTTCGGCCGATTGCCCCTCGCGCCGCTCGGTGCGCCGCTCGAACAGCATGTCGAGGGCGGTGAGGAACAAAAGCATGCCGCCGGCGATGCGGAAGGCGGGCATCGAGATCCCGACGCCGGCGAGCAGCTTGTCGCCGAAGAGCCCGAAGAGGGTGAGCAGGATCGTCGCGATGACCAGCGCCCGCAGCCCCACCTTCAGTCGTGCCTGCCCCGTCATCCCGCGGGTGAGCGCGATGAACAGCGGCGCAAGGCCGATCGGGTCGACGACCACGAAGAGGGTGACGAAAGCGGTGATGGTTTCGGCGGGGTTCATGGCCGGACAGTAGCGCGCGGATTTCGGGCGATCCATGGGCGCGCGCGCAAAAACTTGCGTGATTTCGTGAAATCGGTCTTTGATTGCCCCCACGCAGCCCGTAAATGTTGCGAAAGACAATCACAGGTGCGGCCCTCCCGCACCGGCTGGAGACTGAAATGCTCAACAACATCGGCCTTCCCGGCCTGCTTCTGATCGCCGTCGTCGTGCTCGTGCTTTTCGGCCGGGGCAAGGTCTCGTCGCTGATGGGCGAGGTCGGCAAGGGCATCACCGCCTTCAAGAAGGGCGTGAACGACGGCACCAAGGAGATCGAGGACGCCAAGGTGGACGAGGCGCGCGACGTGACGCCGGCCCCGACCCCGGCCCCCACGGACAAGGACAAGGCCTGAGCCGGCCGGCCGGGGCGGACGCGCCATGTTCGACATCGGTTGGAGTGAACTGCTGCTGATCGGCGTGGTGGCGCTGATCGTGGTGGGTCCCAAGGACCTGCCCGTGATGTTCCACACGCTCGGGCGGCTGACCGCCAAGGCGCGCCAGATGGCGCGCGAGTTCAGCCGCGCGATGGAGGATGCCGCGAAGGAGACCGGCATCAACGACGTCGCGTCGGACCTGAAGGGCATCGCCTCGAAGAAATCACTCGGTCTCGAGGCGCTTGAACGCGCCACCGAGAAATTCGAGAAATGGGATCCGAAGCTGCCGGGCACGGCGAAAGCCGCGGCCCCCGCCGCGCTGCAGCCCGATCCGGAGCTGGCGGCCGAGCTTGACGCGGCCGAGGCGGAATACGAGCCGGGCGACGCGCCCGAGCCGGGCACGATGACGGCCGACACCGCCGCCGCGGCCCCGGCTGAGCCGGCCGGTGACGCAGAGAAGGGGAAGGCATGAGCACCGCGCCTCAGGACGAGATCGACGACTCCGCCGCGCCCCTGATCGAACATCTGGCCGAGCTGCGCACGCGCATCCTCTATGCGCTCGCGGCCTTTTTGGCGGCGATGGTGGTCTGCTATGCGTTCTGGCAGCCGGTCTTCAACTTCCTGACCCAGCCGATCTGCCACGCCCTGACCGCACGCGGCCAGCAATGCGGGCTCTACCTGATCAAGCTGCAGGAAGGCTTCTTCGTTGCGATCAACATCTCCTTCCTCGGTGGTTTCGCGCTGAGCTTCCCGGTGATTGGCTATCAGCTGTGGCGCTTCGTGGCACCGGGGCTCTACAAATCCGAGAAACGGGCCTTCCTGCCCTTCCTCGTCGCCTCGCCGGTGATGTTCATCGCCGGTGCGGCCTTCGCCTATTACGTCATCCTGCCGATGGCCTTTTCGTTCTTCCTCGGCTTCCAGCAGGGGCCGATGGCCCCCGATGGGGGGGCGACGAACCAGATGGCAGCGATCGGCTTCCAGGGCTCGGTCGAGGAATATCTGTCGCTGACGATGAAATTCGTGATCGCCTTCGGCATCTGCTTCCAGCTGCCGGTGCTGCTGACGCTAATGGGCAAGGCGGGGCTCGTCTCGGCCGCAGGACTCTCGAGCGTGCGCAAATACGCGGTGGTGGTGATCCTGATCGTCGCCGCGATCGTCACCCCCCCCGACGTGGTGAGCCAGGCGATCCTGTTCGCGGTGGTCTACGGGCTTTACGAGATCTCGATCCAGCTCGTCGCCCGGATCGAGCGCAAGCGCGAGGCGCAGATGCGCGCCGACGGCACCTGGGAAGAAGATGAGGAAGACGGCGAATGACCGATCCGCTGCTGCGCATCGCCGAGGCGCTTGAACGCCTCGCGCCGGCTCCGGCTCCCGCGCCCGATTTCGGCGCGGCCGACGCTTTCGTGTGGCTGACTGCGCCCGACCGGCTGGTGCCGGTGGCCGCGGTGAACCGGGTCGAGCTGTCGCTTCTGCGCGGCATCGACCGGGCCCGCGACACGCTTCTGGCGAACACGCTGCAATTCGCCCGCGGTGCGGCGGCGAACAACGCGCTGCTGTGGGGTGCGCGCGGTATGGGCAAAAGCTCGCTCGTCAAGGCGGTCCATGCCGAGGTGCTGCGTCAGGGCCTGCCCCTGAAACTCGTCGAGCTCGCACGCGAGGACCTGCCCTCCGTCAACCGGCTGATGGCGCATCTGCGCGCCTCGGGGCAGCGCTTCGTGCTGTTCTGCGACGATCTCAGCTTCAGCCACGACGATCAGCATTACAAGTCGCTGAAGGCGGTGCTCGATGGCGGCATCGAGGGGCGGCCGGCGAATGTGATCCTCTATGCCACCTCGAACCGGCGCCACCTGATGCCGCGCGACATGATCGAGAACGAACGGTCGAGCGCGATCAACCCCTCGGAAGCGGTCGAGGAGAAGGTCTCGCTGTCCGACCGCTTCGGGCTGTGGCTGGGCTTCCACACCTGCGATCAGGACGCGTTCTTCGCGATGATCGAGGGCTATTGCGCGGCTTACGGCGTCGAGGTCGCGCCCGAGGCGCTGCGCGCCGAGGCGACGGAATGGTATCGCACCCGCGGCTCGCGCTCGGGGCGTGTGGCGTGGCAGTTCTTCACCGATCTGGCCGGTCGGCGCGGTCTCGCGCTCTGACCGACGGCGCCGCGGCCCTGGCCGGGCAGGGGGGGCGCTGCCCCCCGTCCTTCGGACTCCCCCCGGGATATTTGAGGCAATTGGAAGCAGGGGACGGTTCGTCTTCCAATCGATTCAAATATCCCGGGGGTGAATTTTGCCGTCAGGCAAAAGAGGGATGAGACGCAGTGCGTCGAATGCGCCCCCTGCCTTACATCAGCAGCAGCACCAGGACCTGCGGCGCCAGGATGCGCAGGCACATCACCAGCGGATAGACCGCGGCATAGCCGATCGACTGCGCCGCCGCCGTCGGCGCCATGGCATTGGCGAAGGCGAGCGCCGGCGGATCGGTCATCGAGCCGGCCAGAACGCCCGCGAGGCTGAGGTAGTTCACCTTCCAGATCATCCGCGCGGCGAAGCCCATGATCAGCAGCGGCACCAGCGTGATGATGGCGCCGTAGAGCATCCACACCAGCCCGTCGCCGTGAATGAGCGTGGCCAGAAAGCTGTCGCCGGCCTTCAGCCCCACCGCGGCGAGGAAGAGCACGATGCCGAGCTCGCGCAGCGCGTGGTTCGCGACCGGCGGCATGAAGAACACGAAGGGGCCGAGGAAGCCGATGCGCGAGAGCACGATCGCCACCACGAGCGGCCCGCCGGCAAGGCCGAGTTTCAGCGGCGCCGGCAGTCCGGGCACCGCGATCGGCACCGAGCCCACCAGCACGCCGAGCACGATGCCGATGAACACCGCCGAGAACTGCACGCTCTCGAGGCTCCTTTGCTGGTTGCCGAAGAGCGGGCGGGCGGTGGCGATCTCTGCCTTGCCGCCGACGACGGTCAGGATGTCGCCAAATTGCAGCGTCAGCGCGCCGTCTGCCGGCACCTCGGTGCCCGCACGCATCACCCGCGAGATGGTGACGTTGTGCGCCTCGAGTCCGAAGTCGCGGATGTGCCGGCCAAGCGCCTTCTTCTCGGTCACCGCGATCCGCTCCCAGGCGAGGCGCGTGCCCTTCGTCGTGGTCAGCGCGCTTTCGGCGCGCTCGCCGAGGATCAGCTCCATCGCATGCAGCTTCGGCGCAGGGCCCACGAGGTGCAGCACGTCGCCGAGGTTCAGCACCGTGTCGCGGGTCGGATGCAGCAGCTCGTCGCCCTTGCGCAGCCGCGACACCACCACGCCCGCGTCGTAAAGATCGGGCACCTCGCCAAGCCGCAGCCCGTCGAGATTGGGGTTGCGCACCCGCAGGTTGAGCGAGGGCAGCTCGGCCGCGCCACGCGCGCGAGTGGCGTCGAAGGCGGCCTCCTCGGCCTCTATGCGGATCTTCAGCACCGCCCGCAGCAGAAGCATCGAGGCGAGGATGCCGAGGATGCCGAAGGGGTAGGCCACGGCATAGCCGAGCCCCGGCTGCGACAGTGTCGCCGGATCGGCGCCGATGTCCTTGAGCACCTGCGTTGCGGCGCCAAGGCCGGGGGTATTCGTCACCGCCCCCGACATCAGCCCGACCAGTGCCGGCACCGGCACCGAGGTCAGCGCATGCAGACCGAGCGTCACCAGAACGCCCAGAGCGACGATCGCCGCGGCGATCAGGTTCAGCTGCAACCCCGATTTCTGCAGCGTCGCGAAGAAGCCGGGCCCGACCTGGATGCCGATGGTGAAGACGAAGAGGATCAGACCGAATTCACGGATGAACTCGATCATCGCGCCATCAAAGGCGAGCCCCGCGACCGAGGCGAGATGGCCGACGAAGATCCCGGCAAACAGCACTCCGCCGATGCCCAGCCCGACGCCGCGCCAGCTCAGCCCGCCGAGCAACAGGCCGAGCGCGCCGGCAAGCGACAGCGCCGCGGTGCCAAGCGCGACACCTGACAGGCCGTGCAGGAAGCCGAGGATCATCTCCATCGCGGGTCTCCGTCATCGATGCTGCGAGTGCGAAAGGGTCTCATCCTCACGCTGCACCCGCGGCCCGTGCCGGTCAATGCGCCAGCACATGCGATCCCCAAACCCTTGCCCTCATGCCGGATTTTGCGGCGCAGGTGCCACGCTTCCCGGGGCTTTCTTCCTGGCCGAAATACCTCGGGGGTGAATTTTGCCGCATGGCAAAAGAGGGGGCAGCGCCCCCTGGCGCCGCCCGCCCCGAGGCGCCTGGCCTCAGCGCCCCATCGCGAAGAATTCCTCGTTCGCGCGGATCGAGGCCATGTTCACCAGCCGGTTCGACAGCCCGAAGAAGGCGGTGATCGCGCCGATGTCCCAGATGTCGGCGTCGCTGAAGCCATGGGCGTGCAGCGCGGCATAATCGGCCTCGTCGACCTCCTGCGCCCGCGCACTCACCTTCAGGGCGAAATCCAGCATCGCGCGCTGCCGGGGCGTGATGTCGGCCTTGCGGTAATTGCTGGCGAGCTGGTCGGCGAGGATGCGGTTCTTCGTCCGGATCCGCACGATCGCGCCATGGGCGACAACGCAATACTGGCACTCGTTCGCCGCACTCGTCGCCACCACGATCATCTCGCGCTCGCCCACGCTCAGTCCGCTGTCGCGCTCCATCAGCGCGTCATGATAGGCGAAGAAGGCGCGGAACTCGTCGGGTCGGTGCGCGAGGGCCAGAAAGATGTTCGGCACGAAGCCCGCCTTCTCGGCCACGGCCTCGATCCGCGCGCGGATATCTTGCGGCAGCGATGCCAGTGACGGCACCGGAAACCGGCTGATTGGTCTCTCTGTCATTGTGGTCCTCCCTGCGGGCACTGTGCCGCGGGGAGGGGGGCAACGGGAAATGACGTTGCGTCAGCGCTCAGGCGTCAAGCTCGATCACCAGCGGCACATGGTCCGAGGGCTTGTCGCGGCCGCGGATCTCCTTGTCGATGGTGACGCCGCGCAGCAGGTCGGCGGCCTGCGGGCTGAGCAGCATGTGGTCGATGCGGATGCCGTTGTTGCGGCTCCACGCGCCCGCCTGGTAATCCCAGAAGGTGTAATGCCCCGGCCCCTCGACCTCGGCGCGGAAGGCGTCGGTATAGCCGAGGTTCACGATCCGGCGGAAGGCCGCGCGGCTGTCAGGCAGGGCGAGTGCATCCTCGCGCCAGGCCTCGGGCTTGGCCGCGTCCTCGTCTTGCGGGATGACGTTGTAATCGCCCGCAAGGATCACCGGCTCTTCGCTCGCCAGAAGCTCGGCCGCGCGGGCGCGCATCCGCTCCATCCAGGCCAGCTTGTAGTCGAATTTCGGCCCCGGCGCCGGGTTGCCGTTCGGCAGGTAGAGCGCGGCGATCCGCAGCGCGCGCTTGCCGACCACCGTCGCCTCGATCCAGCGCGCCTGCTCGTCACTCTCGTCACCGGGCAGGCCACGTTCGACATCCTCGAGCGGCAGCTTCGACAGCAGCGCGACGCCGTTGAAGCCCTTCTGCCCGTGCGTCTCGATGAAATAGCCCAGCCCCTCGAAGATCTCGTGCGGGAAGGCCTCGTCGGTCGACTTGATCTCCTGCAGCGCGACAAGGTCGGGCTCGGCCTCGCGCAGCCAGGTGACGAGCGCCTCGGCGCGCGCCTTGATGCCGTTGATGTTGAACGTCGCGATCTTCATGGGCGCCTCCCTTGCCCCTTGATAGGGGGCGGGGGCGGCAAAGCCAAGGCCCGCGCCCCTCACATCGAGAAGGAGATGCCGCAGCCGCAGGAGCTGGTGGCGTTCGGGTTCACCACCACGAAGCGGGCGCCGATCAGCTCGTCGGTGAAGTCGATCGTGGCGTTCTCGAGGAAGGGCAGCGAGACCGGGTCGATCAGCACGCGCTGGCCAGCGCCCTCTAGCACGAGGTCATCCGTGGTTGCGGCCTCCTCGAGCGTCATGTCGTATTGGAAACCCGAGCAGCCGCCGCCCTCGACGGCGATGCGCAGCGCGCGGGGCGCGTCGGTCGCGCCGTTGATCTCGGCGAGGCGCGCGAAGGCGCGCGGGGTGACTTTCGGCGGCACGAGCATGGCTGAACCCTCCGGGGGCCTGTATTTCCGTAACTTTCCGGATATAGGGTGGGAAGGACGAACCGGCAAGACGAGGCGAGAACCGTGCTGCAACCCTATGCCTGCCATCCCGAGGCCAGCCGCGGGCGGCTGTTTCCGGAGAGCATCTCGACCTTCCGCTCGCCGTTCCAGCGCGACCGCGACCGGATCATCCATTCCTCGGCCTTCCGCCGGCTCAAGCACAAGACCCAGGTCTTCGTCGAGCACGAGGGCGATTATTACCGCACCCGGATGACGCACACCATCGAGGTGGCGCAGGTGGCGCGCACGATCGCCGGCGCGCTCGGGCTGAACACCGATCTGGCCGAGGCGGTGGCGCTGGCCCATGACCTCGGCCATCCGCCCTTCGGCCACACCGGCGAGGATGCGCTTGCGGTGTTGATGAAGGAGTATGGCGGCTTCGACCACAATGCGCAGGCGCTGCGGATCGTGACCAAGCTCGAGCGGCACTATGCCACCTTCGACGGGCTCAACCTGACCTGGGAGACGCTCGAGGGCATCGCCAAGCATAACGGGCCGGTGATCTCCGACAAGGGCGGCGCGCACCAGGTGCCTGACCGCGCGAGCCTGCCCTATGCGCTGGCCGAGATCGACGCGCAATGGGATCTCGAGCTCGAGACCAACGCCTCGGCCGAGGCGCAGGTGGCGGCGGTGGCCGACGATTGTGCCTATAACCACCACGACCTGCACGACGGGTTGCGCGCCGGGCTCTTCACCGAGGACGACCTGTGCGAGCTGCCGATGGTGGGCGAGTGCTTTGCCGAGGTCGACCGGCTCTATCCCGGGCTCGAGGCGACGCGGCGCCGGCACGAGGCGCTGCGGCGGGTCTTTGGGGTGATGGTCGAGGACGTGATCGCGGTGGCGCAGAACCGGCTCGCCGGTCTGCAGCCGCGCAGCGTCGACGACATCCGCGCCATGGACGGGCCGATCATCCGCTTCTCGAAGCCGCTCTACCAGAGCCTGAAGGTGGTGAAGATGTTCCTGTTTCAGCGCATGTATCGCGCGCCGCGCGTGGTGGCGGAGCGGCAGCGTGTGACGGCGATGGTGAACGGGCTGTTCCCGCTCTTCCTCGACCGGCCCGAGCTCTTGCCCGAAGACTGGCAGGGCGACGTGGCGGCGGCGCAGGCGAAAGGGAACGACGGGCGCACGGAACTCGCGCGCGTCGTGCTCGATTACGTCGCGGGCATGACCGACCGTTTCGCGATCCAGGAATATCACCGGCTGATCGACCCCGACCTCTGAGCGGGGATCTGGCGGACGGGCAGGGGGGGCGCTGCCTCCTCTTCGGCTGCGCCGAATTCACCCCCGAGGTATTTCGACCAGAAAGAAAGCCCGAAGGGGCGGCAAGGGCGATAAATCCGGGGCGCGGAACTTTGCGTCGCGGGCTATGTTGATCTTCTGTGGCGCCGGTGTGGCGCATCATGGGAGAGCACAGATGATCCTGAAGACCGGTTCCGCACATTGGGAAGGTTCGATCCGCGAGGGCAGCGGCAGCATCTCGACGCAATCGGGGGCGCTGGCGGCGCAGCCCTATGGCTTTGCCGCCCGTTTCGAGGGGCGGCCGGGCACCAACCCCGAGGAGCTGATCGCCGCGGCCCATGCCGCCTGCTTCTCGATGGCACTCTCGGGCGGGCTTGCCGCCGCCGGGGTGGGCGACGTGGTGATCGACACCGTCGCCACGGTGAAGATGGAAAAGCAGGAGGCGGGGTTTGCGATCACCGCCTCGATGCTGAGGGTGCGGGTCTCGGGCGCGGGCACGCCCGAGGTGATCCGCGCCGCGGCCGAGGCCGCGAAGGCGGGCTGTCCGGTCTCGAAGGTGCTTTCCTGCGAGGTGGGGATGGAGCTCGAGATCGTCGCGTGAGCTCAGGCGGGCGGCAGCGGGCCGCCCGCGTCGAAGCCCGTCTCCATCGCTCCGATGCGGGCCGCCTCGATCCGCGCCCAGACCTCGGGCGCGGTCTCGCCCTGCCAGATCCCGGTCAGCGCAAAGCGGATCCGGGCCGAGCGGCGCGCGGCCTCCTCGAGACGGTCGATGATCGCGGCGCCATGGCGCGCGATCAGCTCCTCGAGCGGGCCGGCGGCGATCAGCCCGACCTGCCAGGGGTTTTCCGCCTTGCGGATCGCCCGCAGGCAGAAGGCGAACAGTTCCTCGGGATGGGCGTCGAGCTCGAACACGCACAGATCCGACCAGGCCATCTCGTCGGGATCGCCGCGGTCCTCGCGGTGATCCGCGAGCCACAGATCGGCCAGCGCCTCGACGCTGTGCAGCCCCTCGGGGGCGTTCGCGGCCTCGGCGAGGCGGGTGGTCAGATCGGGCGGCAGGGGCGTCACGCCATCATCTCCTTCGTCGCCGAGAGCTTCACCTCGGGATAGTCGCGCAGCACGCGGTCGATGTCCCATTGCAGTCGGGTGAGGAACACCACGTCGCCGTCATGGTCGATCGAGATGTGCTGCTTGTTGGCGTTGACCAGCTTCTCGACCGCGTCCTTCGGCCCCTGCACCCAGCGGGCCGAGGTGAATTGCGAGGGCTCGAAGCGCACCGGGATGCCGTATTCGATCTCGATCCGGCTCGCCAGCACGTCGAACTGCAGCGCGCCGACGACGCCGACGATGAAGCCCGAGCCGATCGAGGGCTTGAACACCTTTGCGGCGCCTTCCTCGGCGAATTGCATCAGCGCCTTCTCGAGGTGCTTGGCCTTCATCGGGTCGGTCGAGCGCACCGATTGCAGCAGTTCCGGCGCGAAGGAGGGGATGCCGGTGAAATGTAACACCTCGCCCTCGGTCAGCGCATCGCCGATGCGCAGCTGGCCGTGGTTCGGGATGCCGATGATGTCGCCCGCCCAGGCCTCTTCGGCGAGCTCGCGGTCGGCGGCAAGGAAGAGCACCGGGCTGCTGACCGCCATCGGTTTCTTCGTGCGCACGTGCAGCAGCTTCATGCCGCGCTCGAAATGGCCCGAGGCGAGGCGGACGAAGGCGACGCGGTCGCGGTGCTTCGGGTCCATGTTCGCCTGCACCTTGAAGACGAAGCCGGTGACCGGCTTTTCCACGGGCAGCACCATCCGCTCGGCCGCCTTCTGCGGCTGCGGCTCGGGGCCGTATTCGCCGATGCCGTCCATCAGCTCCTTCACCCCGAAGGAGTTGATCGCCGAGCCGAACCAGATCGGCGTCATCGAGCCCTCGAGGAAACGGGCGCGATCGAAGGCCGGAAGCAGCTCGCGCGCCATCTCGATCTCTTCGCGCAGCTTCGCCAGCAGGTCGGCGGGCAGGTGCTCGGCGAGCTTCGGATCGTCGAGCCCCTCGATCTTGAGGCTTTCGGCGACGCGGTTGCGGTCGGCGCGGTCCATCAGCTCGAGCCGGTCGTGCAGCAGGTCATAGCAGCCGAGGAAGTCGCGGCCCTGACCAATGGGCCAGGACGCCGGCGCCACGTCGATCGCCAGGTTCTCCTGGATCTCGTCAATGATCTCGAAGGTGTCGCGCGCCTCGCGGTCCATCTTGTTGCAGAAGGTCACGATCGGCAGGTCGCGCAACCGGCAGACCTCGAAGAGCTTGCGGGTCTGGCTTTCGACGCCCTTCGCGCCGTCGATCACCATCACCGCGGTGTCGACCGCAGTGAGCGTGCGATAAGTGTCCTCGGAGAAGTCCGAGTGGCCGGGTGTGTCGACGAGGTTGAACCGGTAGTGGCGGAAATCGAAGCTCATCGCCGAGGCCGAGACCGAGATGCCGCGGTCCTGTTCGAGCTTCATGAAGTCCGAGCGCGTGCGCCGCGCCTCGCCCTTCGCGCGCACCTGGCCGGCCATCTGGATGGCGCCCCCGAACAGCAGAAACTTTTCGGTCAGCGTGGTCTTGCCGGCGTCCGGGTGCGCGATGATCGCGAAGGTCCGGCGGCGGGCGATTTCGGCGGGGAGAGGGGCGCGGTTTGTCATGGCGCGCTCATAGCGCGGGCGCGCACACGGAGCAAGCGGGGCAAGCGGGTGCGGGGCCGGCGCGCCGGGCAAAAACGGGCGTTTCGCTGCCCGCCGCGGGGCGGCGGCGCGGCACCACGTTCCCGATCGCGTGACATCAAGTTGTTTTGACCCTCGCGCGCCCCCACGCTATAGGGGCAGCCAATCGGGGGCGGACTGCCCCATGGGGGTGACCGTTGATCCGTTTCATTCTGTCCTTCTTCGGGGGGATCTTCTCGTGGATCGTCACCGCGCTGGTCTTCGCGGCGCTGACGATCGGGGCGATCTTCTGGATGTATTCGCGCAATCTGCCGAGCTATGAGCAGCTGGCGCAATACACGCCGAAGACGATCTCGCGGATCTATTCGGGCGAGGGGCAGCTGATCGACGAATTCGCCGAGGAACGGCGCATCTTCGTGCCGATCAATGACATGCCGGCGATCGTGAAGGACGCCTTCATCTCGGCAGAGGACAAGAACTTCTACACCCACAAGGGCTATGACACCCGCGGCATGCTGGCGGCGATGGTGACCGCGGTGCGCTCGGGCGGCAAGGACGTGCGCGGCGCCTCGACGATCACCCAGCAGGTGATGAAGAACTTCCTGCTCGACGGGTCGCGCTCGATCGAGCGCAAGATCAAGGAGCTGATTCTCGCCTCGCGCGTGGAACAGGCGCTGTCGAAGGACCGCATCCTCGAGCTTTACCTGAACGAAATCTATCTCGGGCAGAACTCCTATGGCGTCGCGGCCGCGGCGCAGACCTATTTCAACAAGCCGCTGAGCGCGCTGACCGTGGGCGAGGCGGCCTATCTGGCCGCGCTGCCGAAGAAGCCGGCCGAGCTGCACCCGGTGCGCAACTACGAAGACGCGCGGATGCGGCGCAACTATGTGCTGCGCCGGCTTTTCGAGGACGGCCACATCGATCAGGCGACGATGGACGCCGAGCAGGCGAAGCCGCTGAAGACGGTGCAGAACGGCGATTACCCGCCGTTCCGCGATGCACTGCCGCCGCGCGACTACTTCACCGACGAGATCCGCCGGCAGCTGTCGAAGACCTTCGGGCAGGAGGAATTCTTCGGCGGTGGCCTGACGATCCGCGCCACCATCGACCCCGACATGCAGCGGCAGGCGGCGAAGGCGCTGCAGCATGCGCTGGAGAAATACGACCGCAGCCTCGGCATCTGGCGCGGCACCGGCGCGACGATCGCGGCCGACCAGCTCGGCGACGAGCGCAGCTGGCGCGCCGCGCTTGCCGCGGTGCCGACCGACAAGGCCCCGCGCGACATCGAGGGCTGGCATGCCGCGGTGGTGCTTGAAACCACCGACAAGGGCGCGCGGGTCGGCATCGAGGGGATCGAGGAAGACGGCGACGGCCACTGGATCCCGAACGAGGATGCGACCTGGGCGCGCAAGCTGAAGCGGGACGGCAAGCTCACCGCCCGGGCGAAACGCGCCGCCGATCTGGTCGAGACCGGCGATGTGGTGCTGGTGCGCGCGCTGGATGACGACGCCGGCAGCTTCAAGCGCTGGTCGCTGCGCCAGGTGCCGCGCGTCGAGGGCTCGTTCATGGCGATGGACGTGAACACCGGCCGCGTCATCGCGATGCAGGGCGGTTTCTCCTATCAGTCCTCGGTGTTCAACCGCGCGACCCAGGCACAGCGCCAGCCCGGCTCGAACTTCAAGCCCTTCGTCTATGCCGCCGCCCTCGACTGGGGCTTCTCGCCCGAGACCATCGTTGTCGACGCGCCGATCGAGGTGAACACGCCGCAGGGCCTGTGGCGGCCGAAGAACGCCTCGAACAAGTATTACGGCCCGACGCCGATGCGCACCGGGCTCGAGCAGTCGCGCAACCTGATGACGGTCCGCATCGCGCAGACCATCGGCATGGACACGGTGGCGCAATATGCCGAGAAATTCGGCGTCTACAATCCGATGAGCCATTTTCTTGCGAACGCGCTCGGCGCGCAGGAAACGACGATGTATCAGCTGATCTCGGCCTATGCGATGTTCGCCAACGGCGGCGAGCGGGTCGAGCCGACGCTCGTCGACCGCGTGCAGGACCGCTGGGGCCGGACGATCTACCGCCACGACCAGCGCAGCTGCGAGGATTGCAAGACACGCAACATCGCGATGGGGCTTGGCCCGCGGATCGTGTCGAGCCGCGAGCGGGTGATCGACCCGGTCACCGCCTATCAGATGATCTCGATGATGCAGGGCGTGGTGAGCCGCGGTTCGGGGCACGGGGTGAACCTGCCGGTGCCGGTGGCGGGCAAGACCGGCACCACGAACGACGCCAAGGACGTGTGGTTCACCGGGTTCACCTCGAACATCGTGGCGTCTTGCTACATGGGCTATGACCAGCCGCGCACGCTCGGCCCTGGCGCCTATGGCGGCACGCTCTGCGTGCCGGTGTTCAACGAATTCATGCAGGCGGCGGTCAAGGTCTATGGCGGCAGCGCCTTCAAGGTGCCGCCGGGCGGCTACTGGGCGAAGTTCAACCGCTTCACCGGCGAGCGGCTGGCCGACGACGCGACGGGCGATTTCGTGCAGGCCGAATACCTGCGCGAGGGCCAGGGCATGAGCGGCATCGGCGCGATCGTCGACGGCGGCTTTGCCATGGGGCAGAACCTGCCGCTCTTCGCCCAGGGTGAGACCGACGAGGGCGACCGCTCGGTCACCACCTCGACCGGCCAGACCAGGGTGATCCCGAAGAAGGCCGATTTCGGCACCGTGAGCTCGGGCGGCCTTTACTGAGACCCCTGCACAAGCAGGCATTTCGGCGCCCGGGTGCTTGCCCGGGCGCCGGCTTGCCTGTATCACCGCGACGACAAGACAGGAAGGACAGGACCGATGCGCGCCGAGACGCAGAACATCGTGGACGCAATCCGCAAATCGCTGAAACTTCTGGGCCAGCGGATGGACCTCGAGACCGCGCCGCACCGGCTCGAGGAATTCAACGCGATGATCGAGGATGGCGATCTGTGGTCCGACCCGGCGCGGGCGCAGAAGCTGATGCGCGAGCGTCAGGTGCTGATGGACCAGACCGAGACCTACAAGCGCATCGAGCGCGAGCTGACCGACAACGTCGAGCTGATCGAGCTGGGCGAGATGGAGGACGATCCCGATATCGTCACCGAGGCCGAGAAATCGTTGCGCGAGCTGAAGGCCTTTGCCGATGCCAAGGAGCTCGAGGCGCTGCTCGACGGCGAGGCGGACGGCAACGACACCTTCCTTGAAATCAACGCCGGCGCGGGCGGCACGGAAAGCTGTGACTGGGCCTCGATGCTCGCACGGATGTACACCCGCTGGGCCGAGAAGAAGGGCTATACCGTCGAGCTGATCTCGGAAACCGCGGGCGACGAGGCGGGGATCCGCTCGGTCGCCTACAAGATCACGGGCAAGAACGCCTATGGCTGGCTGAAGTCGGAATCGGGGGTGCACCGTCTGGTGCGGATCTCGCCCTATGACTCGGCGGCGCGCCGGCACACCTCGTTCAGCTCGGTCTGGGTCTATCCGGTGGTCGACGACAACATCGACATCGTGGTGAACCCGAACGACATCCGCATCGACACCTATCGCTCGACCGGCGCCGGCGGGCAGCACGTGAACACCACCGACTCGGCGGTGCGCATCACCCACCTTCCGACCGGCATCGTCACCACCTCGTCGATGAAGTCGCAGCACCAGAACCGCGAGGCGGCGATGAACGCGCTGAAGGCGCGGCTCTATCAGATGGAGCTCGACAAGCGCAACGCCGCGATCAACGCCCAGCACGAGGCGAAGGGCGAGGCGGGCTGGGGCAACCAGATCCGTTCCTATGTGCTGCAGCCCTACCAGATGGTGAAGGACCTGCGCACCGGCTACGAGACCTCGGACACGCAGGGCGTGCTCGACGGCGACCTTGACGGCTTCATGGCCGCGACACTGGCGCTTGGCGTCGAGGGCAAGTCCCGCGCCGACGCACAGGCGGACTGAGGCGATGGCGGCGCGGGTCTATATCACCGGCGCCGCAGGGTCTGGGACCTCGTCCCTCGGGCGGGCCCTGGCCGAACGCCTCGGCGTGCCGCATCTCGACACCGACGCCTTCTTCTGGGCGCCGACCGATCCTCCCTATACCGTCCGGCGCCCGGTCGAGGAGCGTGTCGCGCTGATCGCCGCGGCGCAGCTGGGCGAGGGGGCGGACGGGGGCTGGGTGCTGTCGGGCGCGGCGGACGGCTGGGGCGAGCTGGTGATCGACGGCGCCGACCTGATCGTCTTCCTCGTCACGCCGACGCCGCTGCGCCTCGCCCGCGTCCGTCGGCGCGAGACGGAGAAATTCGGCGCGCGGGTGAAGCCCGGCGGCGACATGCACCACAACCACGCCGAATTCCTGAAATGGGCCGCCTCCTATGACGAGCCCTATTTCTCCGGCCGCTCGCTGACCCGGCACCGCGACTGGCTGGCGGGCCGGACCGAGCCGGTGCTGGAGCTTTCGGGGGCGCTGCCGGTGCCAGAGCTTGTGACGGCATGCTGGCAGCGCCTGCGGGGGCTGAACCTCGTCTGAGGCTCAGCCCGCCATCATCACCATCGGCTTGCCGGTCTTCGCGTGCCGCGCGCTCAGCTTGCGCCCGGTGCGCCCGTCGGTGAGTGTCCGCGCCGCCGGGGCCACGGGCCGGCCCGCGCGCAGCTCGGGGAAGATCGCCAGCACCTCGGCGCGCGCCGCGCGGCTCAGCCCGCGCAGCGCCTGCGTGCCGGTGTAAAGCGACTCCGCCTCGGCACCATTCGCAAAGACCACCTCATGCCGGTCGAAAAGCAGGTGCAGATACTGCACCGGCTCTGCCGTTGCGATCACCGCGATGCCGGGCGCGCCGACAAGGTGTTTTGCGGCGACCAGCACCTCGCGTGCACCACTGACCCGCTCGGCAATGCGCGAGCGCATCAGCACGCGGTGCTGTGGCGAGACGAGCAGGTCGCGCGCCGGCAGGCCGGGGCCGAGCGCGCCGGCCGCGATCCGCACCGGGCGCAGCTGTGGCGCGACGGCAAGCGCGGCGGCGTCAAGCACGCGCGCGCCGATCCAGCGCAGCGGCTGCAGCCCGTGGTCGAGGGTACGCACCAGGTCGCCCGCCTGCAGCGTCTCGATCGGCCGCGGGCCGGTGGCGGTCTCGATCAGCGTGCCGGCACAGAAGCAGGTCGCGCTGATCGCGTGATAGGCGTCGTAGAAGTCGAGATGGCCGTCATTGTCGCCAAGCGTCGGATCGCCGTTCTCCGCACTGGCGAGATAGGTCAGGTCTGTCGGCTGCGCCGGCAGGCCGCCGTTGATGTCGAGCAGCAGGAACCCGTTGCCACTCTCGAAAACGATGTAATCGTCACCGTCGCCGAGCCCGCCGACCAGATCGTGTTTCGGTGTCATGTTGCTGTAGCCGTCCACCGCCGACCAGCCGTCGCTGCCGGCCATCGGATCGCCGTCGGTGTCGTTCGAAGGGGTATAGACCTGCAGCTGCCAGAACTGGCCATTGCCGAATTCGGTCGCCGTGGTGTTGTTGTTATTGGTCCAGACCAGCCGATAGATCGTGTCCGAACCACCGAGCGCCTGCGCCTTCGGCACCACCATGGCGTAATTCGAGTCGCCGGGATTGCCCTGGTTCGACGGCTGACCGGAAACCGAAGCCAGCATGTCCCCGGTCAGATAGATCGGGTCCGTATAAGTCATGTCAGTCATAATCATTACCTGTCCGGGCCTGTGCGGCGCCGGTCACTGCGGATCTGGCCCCTTTTGCCGGGGCTCTGCCGCGCACTCGTTTGCGCAAGTCGGCCCGCGCGCCGGATCCGGCGCAGGGGTATTTTGCGTGGCCGTTCTACGCACCGGAGGGGGGGGGGCACAAGGGAGAAAGCCGGGCGGCATAGCGGCCATGCATTTGCGCCGCAGTGCGGCATCCATCCGCGCCGCGCTGCCGCGAGGGATTTCCTTGCCCGGAACGCACGCTGCCCCCATCCTGAGAGCAAGGGCCCGGGGAGGGGCCCGTCCGCTGGCGTTCAGGGAGGATTGCATGGTGGAAGTGATGGACGGACCGTCGGAATTGCCTGAGGTGAAGGAAATGCCGCTGTCGACGATTCCCGAGGCGCTGCGCGCGGGCTGGCGCGATTTCCGCCGCGCGCCGGCCTTCGGGCTGTTCTTCTCGGCGGTCTATGTGCTCGGCGGCGTCGTGTTGTGGCAGGTCTTTGCGGCGCGCGGCGAGGAATGGTGGCTCGTGCCCTTCATTCTCGGCTTTCCGCTGCTTGCCCCCTTCGCGGCGATCGGGCTTTACGAGGTCAGCCGCAGGCTCGAGGCGGGCGAGCCGCTCTATTGGCCAGCGGTGCTGGGCGTCGTCTTCGCGCAGAAGGACCGGCAGCTGCCGTCGATGGCGATGGTTATCTTGCTGATGTTCATGTTCTGGGTCTTCGTCGCGCACACCACCTTCGCCCTCTTCCTGGGGACAAGCGCGCTGACCAATGTCTCGTCCTCGCCCGAGGTGCTGTTGAGCGGCAATGGTCCGGCGATGCTGCTGACCGGGGGCGTGATCGGCGCGCTCTTCGCGGCGCTGCTGTTCAGCTTCACCGTCGTCGGCCTGCCGCTGCTGCTGGAGCGCGAGGTGGATTTCATCACCGCGATCATCACCTCGGTGCAGGCGGTGCTGACCAATCCCGGTGCGATGGCCGCCTGGGCTGCGGTGATCGCCGGGATCCTGTTCCTCGGCATGGTGCCGCTGTTCCTTGGCCTGTTCGTCGCGCTGCCGGTGCTTGGCCACGCGAGCTGGCACATGTACCGCGCGCTGACTGCGTAAGGCCCGACGGGAGCCGCCGGCAGGAACGAAAAAGGGCGGCCCGAAGGCCGCCCGAGATCGTTGCCTGTGCCCGTGGCCTCAGGCCTTCGGCGCAGCGGGGTCCGGCGGCGCGAGCTTCGGCGCCTGCGCGCCCTGCAGCGGGTCTTCCTGACGCTGCACCGAGCCCTCGAAATGCGCACCGCTCTCGATCGCGATGGTCTTGTGGATGATGTCGCCCTCGACCCGGGCGGTCGAGGTCAGGCGCACCTTGAGACCGCGCACGCGGCCGACGACGCGGCCGTTCACCACGATGTCGTCGGCGACGATCTCGCCGCGGATGGTGGCGGTTTCGCCCACGGTCAGCAGATGGGCGCGGATGTCGCCCTCGACCACGCCCTCGACCTGGACGTCGCCGGTGGTCTTGATGTTGCCGACAATGGTCAGATCCGAGGACAGCACCGAGGCCGGCGGCTTCGCCCGCGGCGTGCCCGGTGCAAGGTCACCCGCCGGGCGGGTGACCGGCGTCTCGGCCTTCGGCTTGTCGGTTTCCGGAGTGGCCTTCGGGCCCGGATCATGGATCTTGCTCTTAGAAAACATCTTTCGCAGCCTTGATGAAGGTCATCGGGTTGATGGGGTTGCCCCCGACCCGGATTTCATAGTGCAGATGCGGTCCGGTGGACCGTCCGGTATTGCCACTATCACCAATCACGTCGCCGCGCGACACTTTTTGCCCGGCCCTCACGCGGATTCTGGACAGGTGGCCATAGACGGTGGAGACGCCGAACTCGTGCCGGACCTTCACCACATTGCCATAGCCGTTCTCCCATTCGGCGGCGGTGACGATGCCGTCGGCCGGGACGTGGACCTGCATGCCGACCGGGCCGGCGAGGTCGATGCCGGCATGCAGCCGGCCCCAGCGATAGCCGAAGGGCGAGGTGAAGCGATAGCCGCCGTAGATCGGAATCGCGAAGGGCAGCTTGTCGACGGCGATGCGGTACATGTTCATCTCGTCGAGCCGTTCGAGGATGCCGTTCGCGCGGGCCGCGTCGCGGGCGATCGCCGGGTCTTCGCCCTTGGTCGAATAGGAGATCGGCATCAGCGGCCCGCCGGTGCCGGAATAGCCCTTGCGGATCTGGCTCAGGATCGAGTCGGGGTTCATGCCGGCGTTCTTGAACATCCGGTCGAGCGGCGTCATCGACACTTTCACCGCGCCCTCGAGGGTGGTGAAGATCTCGTCGTTGCGTTCCTCGAGCAGGCGCTTTTCCAGCGCGATCCGGTCGGTCTCGACGCGGGCATCCTCGGCATCGCGGGCCGCGGCGTCGCGCTCGGCGGCGGTGCTGCTCAGCACGCTCGAGAGCATGTCGACGGTGCTTGCCATGTCATCGGCGCGCGCGCTCAGCGAATTCGCCTTGCCGGCCTCCGTGCCCTGGGTTTTCGCCAGGGCGGCGCGGGCGGTGTCACGCTCGGTCATGGTGCGGCGCAGCGTGCCCTGGATCACGTCGATCCCGGTTTCGAGCTCGCGCCGGCGCTCTTCCGAGGCAAGCAGTTGCGACTGCATCTGCGACACCTGGGCAAGCGCGAGCTGGAAGCGCTCCTGCGCCGCCACGGCCTCGCTGGCGCGACTGTCGCGCTCCTTGGCGAGGGTGACGAGGCGCTGCTCGAAGGCGGCCTGGGCGATCGCCGCCTGCTCGCGCGTCGAGCCCGAGGAGATGCCGGCGATGAACAGCAGCGAAGTTGCCACCACCGCCCAGAGGAAGAACGCCCCCGCTGCGGCCAGCACCCAGGCCTGGGTGATCGGGCGCAGCCGCACGAAGCGGGTGGCGCTGTCGGATTTCATGAAGAGCCGCTGTTCGGGAAGGAACCGTCCGAGGCTCGAATTCACGCGGGCAATGAGGCGTTTGGGCACGCTTGGGTCCTGTGAAGTGGTCATCAGAACGGGGCCGGGCCCCGGGGGTCCGGGGCGACGCCCTCAGGCGCCCCGCATCGGACGGCCCGGCTTAGCAACCGGGGGCGCTGCGGCGCAACCGCTTTCGCCCCCGGTTCCACGGCGGTGCACCGAATTCCCCCCTGATGCGCAAGATCCCGCCGATTCTGCCCGGCCGCTTTCAGCCGAGCGCCTTCACGGCTGCGAGAACGGCCTCGGCATGGCCCTTGACCGCGACCTTCGGCCAGACCTGCGCGACCGTGCCGCTGCCGTCGATCAGGAAGGTGGCGCGCTGGATCCCCATCGAGGTGCGGCCGTACATCGTCTTCTCGACCCAGGTGCCGTAGGCCGCGCAGGTTGCGCCGTCCTCATCCGAGACGAGCGGGATGCCGAGCCCGTGCTTGGCGCAGAACTTCTCGTGTTTGGAAAGGGTGTCGCGCGAGATCCCGATGACGACTGCCCCGGCGGCCGCGAATTCGGCCGCGAGGCGGGTGAAGTCGAGCGCCTCGATGGTGCAGCCGGGGGTGTCGTCCTTCGGATAGAAGTAGAGCACCACCGGCCGCGGGCGCAGCGCCGAAAGGGTGAGTGTGGTTTCGCCGGTGCCATTCCCTGTGCGCGGCAGGGTGAAGTCCGGCGCGATTTCGCCGATGCCGATCATTTGCATCTCCTTGCTTGTGCGACAATGCTAGGTCTAGATCGCAAGACCGGAATGTAAACCGCCGATGGCAGACGAACAGGCATGACGAGCGAGGACGAGGAGCGGGCGCGTCCCGGTGCCGAAGGCGCCGGGGACGAAGGGCTGCCCGAAGGGCTGCGCCGCGGGTCCGCGCGCCGTGGGCGCTTCGGCATCTGGCTGATCCTGAGCCTGCCGCTGCTGGCCGCCGCCGCGCTGATCGCGTTCCTCGCGCTCTCCCACCAGCCCCTCGCCGCACCCGGCTGGGTGATCTCCCAGGCCGAGACCCGGGCGAATGCGATGCTGGCGGGGCGGCTGAAGGTGGCGCTGACCGGCGGCGCCGATGTCTTCATCGACGAGGGCTTCGTGCCGCGGGTGCGGCTGAAGATGGTGCAGATCGCGCGCCCCTCGGGCCTGCCGATTGCGGTGCTGCCGGAACTGCGGATGTCGCTCTGGGTCGAGCCGCTCCTGCGCGGCAAGGTTGTGCCGCGCTCGTTCCGGATCCGCGGCGCGACGGTGGCGCTGCGCCGGCTGCCCGACGGGCGCATCGACCTCGACCTTGGTGGGGCGGGCGGGTTGCAGGGCATCCAGTTCGCCAATGCCGGCGAGGTGACCACCGCGATCGAGGCGGCCTTTGCCACCCCAGCGCTTGCCCGGCTCGAGCAGATCACCGCCGACGGCGTGCGCATCCGGCTCGACGACGCGCGGCTCGGCAAGGTCTGGCAGGTGTCTGACGGCCGCTTCAAGCTGAGCCAGGACGCCGAGAAGATCGGCCTCACGCTCGCCTTCGATGTCGGCGAGAGCGGCGAGCTGCCGGCGCAGGTGGCGCTCTCTGCCTCGACCTCGAAGACCGGGCCCGAGGCCGAGTTCGGCGCCGCCGTCACCGATGTGCCTGCGACCGATCTGGCCGTGCAATCGCCCGCGCTTGCCGTGCTTGGCCTGCTCGATGCGCCGATCTCGGGCACCTTCCGCTCGGGCATCGACGCGAGCGGCGCGCTGAAGCGGGTCGATGCGACGCTGAAGATCGGCGCCGGTGCGATCAGCCCGGCCGAGGGGCTGCGCGCGGTGCCTTTCGAGGGCGGGCAGGTGCATCTGAGCTATGAGCCGGCCGGGCAGAAGGTGCGCTTCAGCGACGCGAGCTTTGCCAGCAAGGCGCTGCGCTTCAAGGCCTCGGGCCAGACGCTGCTGCGTGACTTCGCAAACGGATTGCCGCGCAGCGCGCTGATCCAGGTGGCGCTGAGCGACCTCGAGGCGGACCCCGAGGGGATCTTCGAGAAACCGGCGCGGATCTCCGAGGGCGCGGTCGACATCCGCCTGCGCTTCGCCCCGTTCCGCGTCGAGATCGGCCAGCTGTCGCTGGTCGAGGGCGAGCGGCGGATCACCGGGCGGGGCAGGATTTCGGCCGGCCCCGAGGGCTGGCATGTCGCCTTCGACGCGGGCGTCGGGCGGATCAGCCAGGGCGACCTGCTCGCGCTCTGGCCGCCGGCGCTGGTCGAGCCGACGCGGCGCTGGCTCGCGGAGAACGTCGCCACCGGCGAGCTGCGCAACGTGCGGTCCGCGCTGCGCCTCGATCCCGGCAATGAACCGCGGATGGAACTTGGCTACGAGTTCCGCGGCGCCGAGGTGACGATCCTGCGCACCCTGCCGCCAGTGCGCGAGGGCCGCGGCTTCGCCACGATCCACGACAATTCGCACGCGCTGATGGTCGAGGAGGGCTCGGTCGATGCGCCGCAGGGCGGCCGCATCGAGGTGGCGGATTCGGTGATGGTTGTGCCCGACATCCGCGAGAAACCCGCCCGCGCCGAGGTGACGCTGATTACCCGTGCGCCGATCCCGGCGGCGCTGTCACTGCTTGACCAGCCGCCCTTCGAGTTCCTGACCAAGGCCGGCAAAAGCACCGACATCGCCACCGGCTGGGCCGAGGCGCGCACCGATCTGCGTTTCCGCATGGTGCCGAAAATCACCCCCGAGGACGTCGATTTCGACGTCTTCGCGCGGCTGACCGACGTGCGCTCGGAGACCGTGGTGCCCGGCCGGGTGCTGACCGCGCCGGCGCTGACGTTGCGCGCCGACCGTGCCGGCATGGCGATCGCCGGGCGCGGCCTGTTCGATGCCGTGCCTTTCGATGCGCGCTGGTCGCAGCAGTTCGGCCCCGATCACAAGGGCGTTTCGAACGTCGATGGCTATGTGAACGTTACCCCGCAATCTCTTGAAAGTATGAACATTTCTCTGCCAAAAGGCGCGGTCTCCGGCTCTGGCTGGGGGCGCATGGCGCTGGCGCTGACCGAGGGCGCTCCGGCGCGCTACAGTTTCGAGAGCGACCTGCGCGGCCTGAGCCTGGCGATCCCCGAGATCGGCTGGTCGAAGGCGGCGCCGGCGAAGGGCGATCTGACGCTTTCCGGCGCGCTCGGCACGCCGCCCACGGTCGAGAAAATCGCGCTCACCGCTCCCGGACTGAGCGCCGAGGGCGGCCTGACGCTGAACGCCTCGGGCTTCGAGCGGGCGCGGTTCTCGAAGCTTGCGGTCGGCGGCTGGTTCTCGGGCGGGGCCGAGCTGATCGGCCGCGGCGCGGGCCGGGCGCCCGACGTCACCGTCACCTCGGGCCGGCTCGATTTGCGCAGCGCGCGCTTTGGCAAGGGCGCGCAGGGCGGCGCCGGCGGCGGCAACCGGATCAAGGCGAAACTCGACCGGCTGACGATCACCGACACCATCGCGCTGACCGGTTTCGACGGCAGCTTCACCACCCGCAGCGGCCTTGCGGGCGCCTTCGAGGGCCAGGTGAACGGCGGCGCGCCGGTGTCGGGCCTTGTCGGGCCGTCCGAGACCGGGCGCACCGCGGTGCGGATCTCGGGCGATGACGCCGGTGCGGCACTCGCCTCCTCGGGCATCTTCGGCAAGGCCGCGGGCGGCGCGCTGTCCCTCACCCTCTCGCCGATCGGGCAGGCAAGCTACGACGGCAACGTGAAGATCTCGAACCTGCGGGTGAAGGACGCGCCGACGCTTGCCTCGATGCTGTCGGCCGCCTCGATCATCGGTCTGCTCGAGCAGCTCAATGGCGAGGGGATCCTGTTCAACGATGTCGAGGCCGCCTTCCGCTTGACCCCGCAGGGGGTCAGCGTCACAAGGGGCGCGGCCACGGGCGCCTCGATGGCGGTGACCCTGACCGGCAATTTCTATCCGGGCACGGGACAGATCGACATGGAAGGCGTGGTCTCGCCGTTCTACCTCATCAACGCGATCGGGCAGATCCTGTCTCGCCCGGGCGAGGGGCTGTTCGGCTTCACCTACACGCTCAAGGGCACGGCGGCGGCGCCGAGGGTGGTGATCAACCCGCTGTCGATCTTCACGCCGGGCATGTTTCGCGAGATCTTCCGCCGCGCGCCGCCGACAATGGTAACGGAATGAAACTTGAAGATTTCGACTTCGATCTGCCCGAGGGGCTGATTGCGACGCGCCCGGCGCGGCCGCGCACGGCGGCAAAGCTGCTGCTGGCGGAAGGGGACAGGATCCGCGATCTGCATGTTGCGGATCTGGTCGATCTGTTCCGCCCGGGCGACCGTCTGGTGCTGAACAACACCAAGGTGATTCCGGCCCGGCTGAGCGGCACCCGCACCCGCATGACCGGGCAGGGCGAGGTCACCGCGAAGGTCGAGATCACGCTGCTCGAGCCGCAGGCCTCGGGCGAGTGGACGGCGCTCGCGAAACCGCTGCGCAAGCTGAAGGAGGGCGAGACGATCCGCTTCTCGGAGGCGCTTTCGGCCGAGGTGCGCGCGATCGAGGCGGCGCAGCTGCGGCTGGCCTTCAACCTGTCGGGGCCCGATTTCGACGCGGCGCTGGCCGCGGCGGGGGCGATGCCGCTGCCGCCCTACATCGCCGCGCTGCGCGCCCCCGACGAGGCCGACAAGACCGATTACCAGACGGTCTTCGCGCGCCACTCGGGCGCCGTGGCCGCGCCGACGGCGAGCCTGCATTTCACCAAGCCGCTGCTTGAGGCGATCCATGCGAAGGGCGTCGCGTTCACCGAGGTGACGTTGCATGTGGGCGCGGGCACCTTCCTGCCGGTGAAGGTCGAGGACGTCGAGACCCACAAGATGCACTCGGAATGGGGCGAGGTCACCGCGGCGGCGGCCGAGGAGATCAACGCCACCCGCGCCGCGGGCGGGCGGATCATCCCGGTCGGCACCACCGCGCTGCGGCTGATCGAAAGCGCGGCGGCCGAGGACGGCACGATGCGCCCGTTCCGCGGCACCACCGAGATTTTCATCTACCCGGGCTATCGCTTCCGGGTGACCGATGCGCTGATGACCAATTTCCACCTGCCGAAGTCGACGCTCTTGATGCTGGTTTCGGCGCTGATGGGGCAAGATCGCATCCGCGCCATCTATGACCATGCGGTGAAATCAGGCTATCGTTTCTTCTCTTACGGCGACGCGTCGCTTCTGATACCGGAACGTCGTAAATCTGCCTGATCCTTGGGCAAGACTGCCCTATATCCGGCCTTTCACCGAATTCGGAGTTCCCGATGCTGACCGTTCTGCGCACCTCCTGGCCCCTGCTTCTGGGCGTGCTTCTGTTCATGGTCGGCAACGGCATGCAGGGCACGCTGCTGGGCGTGCGCGGCGCGATCGAGGGCATCGGCACCTATCAGATGTCGGTCGTCATGTCGGGCTATTTCGCGGGCTTCCTGTTCGGCTCGCAGATGACGCCGGTGATGATCCGCCGGGTCGGCCATGTGCGGGTCTTCGCCGCGCTCGGCTCGCTGATCTCGGCGGTGCTGATCCTTTACGCCGCGGTGCCGCACTGGCTTGCCTGGGCGGCGCTGCGCGTGGTGATCGGTTTCAGCTTCTCGGGTGTCTACATCACCGCCGAAAGCTGGCTGAACGCCTCGAGCACGAACGAGACCCGCGGCCAGGCGCTGTCGGCCTACATGATCGTGCAGATGATCGGCATCGTCGCCGGGCAGGTCCTGATGAACACCGCCGACCCGGCGGGCTGGACGCTGTTCGTCATCCCCTCGGTGCTGGTGTCGCTGGCCTTCACCCCGATCCTGCTCTCGGTGGCGCCGGCGCCGACCTTCGCCGAGGTGCAGCGGCTCAATTTCCGCAAGCTCTTCGCCGCCTCGCCGCTGGGCGTGGTCGGCATGTTCGTGATGGGCGGGGTGTTCTCGGCGGTGTTCGGCATGGCCTCGGTCTGGGGCACGCAGGCCGGGCTCTCGGTGCCGCAGATCTCGATCTTCATCGCCAGCATCTATATCGGCGGGCTGATCGCGCAATATCCGATCGGCTGGATCTCGGACCGGATGGACCGGCGCCGGCTGATCTTCTTTGTCTCGGCCGTGGGCTCGGTCGCGATGCTGGCGGCCTTCCTGCTGGCGCCGGGGTTCTGGCTGCTGACCCTGCTCGGCGCGGTGATCGGCGGCGTGGCGAACCCGCTCTATTCGCTGCTGGTGGCCTATACCAACGACTATCTCGACAACAGCGACATGGCCGCGGCCTCGGGCGGGCTGCTGTTCGTCAACGGCATCGGCGCGATGATGGGGCCGCCGATCACCGGCTGGCTGATGGAGGCGGTGGGCACCGGCGGCTTCTTCCTGTACCTGAGCCTGCTGACCGCGTTCCTTGCCGGCTATGCGGCCTGGCGGATGACCCGGCGCCCGTCGATGGCGCCCGAGGATACCGGCGCCTTCACGGTGATCTCACCCTCGGCGACGGCGCTTGCGGTGGGCGAGGCGCTCGAGGCGGCGCAGGATGAGTCGTCCTCCGCGACCCCGCCGCAGCCGCACTGAGCCCGGCTGCCACGCCCTGAATTTCCGCACATCGCGCCTGCCGGGCGGGCATCTGCCCGCAAAGCCGGCGCGCGCGGCGCGGCTTCCGCAGCTGTCCGGTCTTTGTTCTGCGACACTCTGTCTTGCGCCGGGAAAATCATGGTTCCATCTCCAAACCGTGTCATATTGCGCGCACTCTCTCTCGACTTGGAAAGCTGCTGACATGGAACAGATCACTCCCGTGATCGCGTTCTGGCGCGATGTCGTCGGGCCGGAACGCTGGTTTGCTCACGATCCTGGCCTCGATCTCGAGATCCGAAAGCGGTTCGAGAGGCTCTGGCGCAAGGCGATGATCGGAACGCTTGCGCCCTGGGGGCAATCGGCCGAGGGGGCGCTTGCCCTCGTCATCGTCCTTGACCAGTTCCCGCGCCGGATGTTCCGCGGCTGCCGCGAATGCTGGCTGACCGACGAGCACGCGCGCGAGGTGGCCGGCCGCGCCATCGAAAGCGGGCATGACCTGCAGATCGCCGGACCGATGCGGCAGTTCTTCTACATGCCCTTCATCCACGCCGAGGATCTGCGCGCCCAGGAGCAGGGGGTGCGGCTGTTCGAGGAACGCATGCCCGAGGGCGCGATCCACGACGCCCGCGCCCGGCATCTGGTGATCCGCCGTTTCGGCCGCTTCCCCTGGCGCAACGCGGTGGCGGGGCGGCGCTCGTCCGATGAGGAGGCGGCTTTCCTGTGGGCGGGCGGCTATGACTGGGCGTTGCGGGCGCAGGCCCCCGGGGTTGCGGCCTGAACCGTGCCGAAAACCATCGTTGAAGCCCTTTGGAAAATAGTTTAATACCAAACTAGTTTCCAGCGGAGGGTGAGACATGGCTGCCAGAAGCTTCGACATGATCGTGATCGGCGCGGGGCCGGGGGGTTATGTGGCGGCGATCCGCGGCGCACAGCTCGGGCTGAACGTCGCGGTGGTCGAGCGCGAGCATCTGGGCGGCATCTGCCTGAACTGGGGCTGCATCCCGACCAAGGCGCTGCTGCGCTCGGCCGAGGTCTTCCATCTGATGCACCGCGCCAAGGAATTCGGCCTGAAGGCCGAGGGGATCGGCTATGATCTTGACGCGGTCGTCGCGCGCTCGCGCGGGGTCGCGAAGCAGCTGTCGGGCGGCGTCGCGCATCTGCTGAAGAAGAACAAGGTCACCGTGGTGATGGGCGAGGCCACCTTGCCCAAGCCCGGCCTCGTCTCGGTCAAGACCGAGAAGGGCGTGGAAGAGCTGACCGCGAAGAACATCATCCTCGCCACCGGCGCCCGTGCGCGCAGCCTGCCGGGGCTCGAGGCCGATGGCGATCTGGTCTGGTCCTACAAGCACGCGCTGGTGCCGGTGCGGATGCCGAAGAAACTCCTGGTCATCGGTTCGGGCGCGATCGGCATCGAATTCGCCAGCTTCTTCAACACGCTCGGCGCCGATGTGACGGTGGTCGAGGTGATGGACCGGGTGCTGCCGGTCGAGGACGCCGAGATTTCGGCTTTCGCCAAGAAGGCCTTCGTCAAGCAGGGGATGAAGATCCTCGAGAAGACCACGGTGAAGAAACTCGACCGCAAGCCGGGCGTCGGCGTCACCGCGCATCTCGAAGACGCGAAGGGCACCACCACCGCCGAGTTCGACACGGTGATCTCGGCCGTCGGCATCGTCGGCAATGTCGAGAACCTCGGGCTCGAGGCGCTTGGGGTGAAGATCGATCGCACCCATGTGGTGGTCGACGAGTTCTGCCGCACCGGCGTGCCGGGGCTTTACGCGATCGGCGACATCGCCGGCGCGCCCTGGCTTGCTCACAAGGCCTCCCACGAGGGGGTGATGGTGGCCGAGCTGATCGCCGGCAAGCACGCCCATCCGATCAAGCCCGGCTCGATCGCCGGCTGCACCTATTGCCACCCGCAGGTCGCCTCGGTCGGTCTGACCGAGGAAAAGGCGAAGGCCGCGGGCTATGAGATCAGGGTCGGCCGCTTCCCCTTCGTCGGCAACGGCAAGGCGATTGCGCTTGGCGAGCCCGAGGGGCTGGTGAAGACCGTCTTCGACGCGAAGACCGGCGAGCTTCTGGGCGCCCACATGATCGGCGCCGAGGTGACCGAGCTCATTCAGGGCTATGTCATCGGCCGCAAGCTCGAGACCACCGAGGAAGACCTGATCGAGACCGTCTTCCCGCATCCGACGCTGAGCGAGATGATGCACGAGGCGGTGCTCGATGCCTATGGCCGGGCGATCCACTTCTGATTTCTGACCGTCTGGTCTGAATTCTCTTGACCTCGCGCCGCGCCGCGGCACAGGTTTGCAAGGGGCCCGCAGGGGCCCCTTTCATTTGACGGAGCGGGGCAGGATGCAGACGCGGTGGGGCGCGATTTTCGCGTTGTGGTTCGCGGGGCTCTGCGCCGCGGGTCAGTTCGCGAAGGTGGGCGTGATCTTTCAGGAGCTTGCGGCGATCTGGCCCGAGGCCGGCACGCGGCTTGGCCTGGTGGTCTCGGTCGTCGGTGCGGTGGGCATCGTCTTCGGCACCACGGCGGGGCTGATCGTGGCGCGGGCGGGCGCGCGGCGGATCATCATCGGCGCGCTGGTGGCGGGGGCGGGGCTCTCGGCGCTGCAATGCCTTGGCCTGCCGCTTGGCCTGATGATCGCCTCGCGTGTGGCCGAGGGCTTTGCCCATCTCGCCATCGTCGTCGCCGGGCCGGTGCTGATTGCGGGCGCCGCCGCGCCGCGCGATCAGGCGGCGGCGATGACGCTGTGGTCGACCTTCTTCGGCCTTGCCTTCGCGGTGACGGCCTTCTTCGGTCTGCCCTTCGCGCAGGCGCATGGGGCTTCGGCGCTTTGGGCGGTGCACGCGGGGCTGATGCTGGTCGCGGCGGGGCTGCTGGCCGTCGTGCTACCGCGCGAGACAATCCTGCCCGCGCCGCCGCTGCAGCTGGGCACGGTGCTGCGCGACCATCTGGCGATCTATGCCAGCCCGCGCATCGCCGCCCCGGCGCTTGGCTTCATCTTCTACACGATGATCTTCGTCGCGGCGCTGACGCTGGTGCCGGGGCTGGTCGAGCCGCGGTGGCGCGGGCTGACCGCGGCGCTGATGCCGCTTCTGTCGATCGCCAGCTCGCTGGGTTTGGGCGTGCAGTTCACCCGCCGCATCGGCGCCGTGCGCACCGCCCAGATCGGCTTTGCCGTGGGGGCGCTTGCGGCGGCGGGCTGGGCGGTCACCTCGGGCGCGGCGCAGGTCGGCGCGGCCTTTCTGCTCTCGGCGGGGCTCGGCTTCGTGCAAGGCGCAAGCTTTGCCGCGATCCCCGAACTCAACGAGACCCCGGCCAGCCGGGCGCAGGCGGCCGGTGCGATCGCGCAGCTGGGCAATGTCGGCACCACGCTCGGCACGCCGCTGCTGCTCGCGCTGACCGCGGCGACGGGGCCGCAGGCGATCGCGGCGTTTGCGCTGCCCTTGTGCCTTGGCGGCATCGCGATGCACCTGTGGCTGTCGCGCCGCCGCGCCCGGGCCTGACCGCGGGCATGAAAAAGGGGCGCGCCGCGCCCCTTTCCGCTGTCATGTCGCGAGCGCTCAGACGCGCTCGATCGGGCCGCCCGCGGCGTGCCAGTCGGAAAGCCCGCCGAGGTTGAACACCTGCTGATAGCCCATCTGGGCGAGCATCTGCCCCGCCGCCTGCGAGCGCCCGCCCGAGGCGCAATAGACCACCATCGGCTTCTCGACCGACAGCGCCTTCAGGCATTCCGGGCTCGACGGGTCGCACTTCATCTTGATGACGCTCAGCGGCACATGCAGCGCGCCCTTGGCCTTGCCCGAGGCGCGCAGCTCGTTCATGTCGCGCACGTCGATCAACGTGATCTCGCCCCTGGCGGCCTTGGCCACCGCGTCCTTCGGGTTGATGCGTTGCACCTGCGCGCCGCCGCCGGGGCGAAGAAAGTTGAACATGCCGCAAGTTCCTGTTCCGGGCGGCCCCCAGCGGGCCGCGATCGCCTTCTGATGTGGCAGATCGGCGGGGCAGATCAAGACCGGATGCGGCGCCGCGGTGAAAAATGTATTCACAAAATCGAATGGGTTGCGCCGCCGCGGCCCGCACTGCCCGAATTTCAGGCCGCACCGGCGATCTGTCGCCAATTGTTCCGCTTCCGTTCTCACATTTCGATTGGAGACTCCCGCGCCATACCCTATCTAGGGGCGTGGTAACGGGGGCGGTCATGGCCGAGCAGAAGTTCATCGAAATCCGCGGTGCGCGCGAGCACAATCTGAAGAATGTCGATCTCGACATTCCGCGCGACGCACTGACCGTGATCACCGGGCTTTCGGGCTCGGGCAAATCCTCGCTCGCCTTCGACACGATCTATGCCGAGGGCCAGCGGCGCTATGTCGAAAGCCTGTCGGCCTATGCGCGGCAATTCCTCGACATGATGGGCAAGCCCGATGTCGACCATATCTCGGGGCTGAGCCCCGCAATCTCGATCGAGCAGAAGACGACCTCGAAGAACCCGCGCTCGACGGTGGGCACGGTGACCGAGATCTACGATTACCTGCGCCTGCTCTTCGCCCGCGTCGGCACCCCCTACAGCCCGGCGACCGGCCTGCCGATCGAGGCGCAGCAGGTGCAGGACATGGTCGACCGGGTGATGGCGATGCCAGAAGGCGCGCGCGGCTATCTGCTCGCGCCGGTGGTGCGTGACCGCAAGGGCGAATACCGCAAGGAATTCGCCGAATGGCAGAAGGCGGGCTTCCAGCGGGTGAAGGTGGACGGCGCCTTCTACGAGCTCGAGGAGCCGCCCGTGCTCGACAAGAAGTTCCGTCACAACATCGACGTGGTGGTCGACCGGATCGTGGTGCGCGAGGGGCTGGAGACGCGGCTCGCCGACAGTTTCCGCACCGCTCTCGATCTGGCCGACGGCATCGCGATCTTCGAGGAGGCACTCGGCGCCGACGAGATCGAGGCCGGCAAGGAGCCCACCCGCACCACCTTCTCGGAGAAATTCGCCTGCCCGGTCTCGGGCTTCACCATCCCCGAGATCGAGCCGCGGCTGTTCTCCTTCAACGCGCCCTTCGGCGCCTGCCCGGTCTGTGACGGGCTCGGGGTCGAGCTGTTCTTCGACGAGCGGCTTGTCGTGCCCGATCAGTCGCTGTCCATCCCCGCCGGCGCGCTGGCCCCCTGGGCGAAATCGAAAAGCCCCTATTTCACCCAGACCATCGAGGCGCTGGCCAAGCATTACGGCTTTGACAAGCGCAAGCCCTGGAAGGACCTGCCCGAAGCGGTGCAGAAGCTGTTCCTCTACGGCTCGGGCAAGGACGAGATCAAGTTCCGCTTCGACGAGGCCGGCCGCGTCTACGAGGTCAGCCGCAGCTTCGAGGGCGTGATCCCGAACATGGAGCGGCGCTATCGCGAGACCGATAGCGCCTGGGTGCGCGAAGAGTTCGAGCGCTATCAGAACAACCGCCCCTGTGGCGCCTGCCACGGTTACCGGCTGCGCCCCGAGGCGCTGGCGGTGAAGATCGGCGGGTTGCATGTCGGGCAGGTGGTCGAGATGTCGATCCGCGAGGCCCACGCCTGGGCCGAGACCGTGCCCGAGGCGCTGACCAAGCAGCGCAACGAGATCGCCCGCCCGATCCTCAAGGAGATCCGCGAGCGGCTTGGCTTCCTGGTGAACGTCGGGCTCGATTACCTGACGCTCAGCCGTGCGGCGGGCACGCTCTCGGGCGGCGAAAGCCAGCGCATCCGGCTGGCCTCGCAGATCGGCTCGGGGCTGACCGGGGTGCTTTACGTGCTCGACGAGCCCTCGATCGGGCTGCATCAGCGCGACAACGACCGGCTGATCGACACGCTGAAGAACCTGCGCGACGCGGGCAACACCGTGCTGGTGGTCGAGCATGACGAGGACATGATCCGCCAGGCCGACTATGTCTTCGACATCGGTCCGGGGGCGGGGGTGCATGGCGGCCGCGTCGTCGCCCATGGCACGCCCGAGGAGATCGCCCGCGATCCCGCCTCGCTCACCGGCCAGTATCTTTCCGGCACCCGCTGCATCGAGGTGCCGGTCAAGCGCCGCAAGGGCAACGGCAAGAAGCTCACCGTGGTCAAGGCCTCGGGCAACAACCTGAAGGACGTGACCGTCGACTTTCCGCTCGGCAAGTTCGTCTGCGTCACCGGCGTCTCGGGCGGCGGCAAGTCGACGCTGACGATCGAGACCCTGTTCAAGACCGCGGCGATGCGATTGAACGGCGCGCGCGAGACGCCGGCGCCTTGCGAGACGATCAAGGGCTTCGAGCATCTCGACAAGGTGATCGACATCGACCAGCGCCCGATCGGGCGCACGCCGCGCTCGAACCCGGCGACCTATACCGGCGCCTTCACCCCCATTCGCGACTGGTTTTCGGGCCTGCCCGAGGCGCAGGCGCGCGGCTACAAGCCGGGGCGGTTCAGCTTCAACGTCAAGGGCGGGCGCTGCGAGGCCTGTCAGGGCGATGGCGTCATCAAGATCGAGATGCACTTCCTGCCCGACGTCTATGTCGAATGCGAAACCTGCAAGGGCAAGCGCTACAACCGCGAGACGCTGGAGATCCAGTTCAAGGGCAAGTCGATCGCCGATGTGCTCGACATGACGGTCGAGGATGCGCAGGGCTTCTTCAAGGCGGTGCCCTCGATCCGCGAGAAGATGGATGCGCTGGTCGAGGTGGGCTTGGGCTATATCAAGGTCGGCCAGCAGGCGACGACGCTGTCGGGCGGCGAGGCGCAGCGGGTGAAGCTGTCGAAGGAACTGGCGCGCCGCGCCACCGGCCGCACGCTCTACATCCTCGACGAGCCGACGACGGGGCTGCATTTCGAGGATGTGCGCAAGCTCCTCGAGGTGCTGCACGAGCTGGTCAACCAGGGCAATACCGTAGTGGTGATCGAGCACAACCTCGACGTCATCAAGACCGCCGACTGGATCATCGACATCGGCCCGGAGGGCGGCGATGGCGGCGGCCGGATCGTTGCGACCGGCACCCCCGAGGAGGTCGCGGTGAACCCGCACAGCCATACCGGGCGCTATCTCGCGCCGATGCTGAGGATGAAGGCCGCGGCCGAATAGGCGGGCCCTCAGCGGCGGGTGCGGCGGCCGAGGATCTCGATCACCCGGCCGTCGCGCGCCGAGACCTTGTAGATCACCCCGTCGCGCCGGAAATAGCGCCACGGCCCGTCGACCGGCGGCAGGCCATAGCGGTCGAGCTCCATCAGCATCGACTGTTCGTAGATCGGGAAGGGATCGCCGACGGCCAGCGCAGGCGCGCGCGCCGTGGTGGCGATCCAGCGGTTGCCGAACTTGCAGAAGGTCACGCCCGAGGCCTGCATCACCTTGCAGGCCGAGGCCCCCTCGGGCAACGGCGCCTCGGCCCCTGCGCCCGTCGCGGTCAGCGCCGCGGCGAGCAGGAGGGGCAGGGCGTGGGCCTGCGCCGTCATCTCAGTTCAGAAGCGCCGAGACCGCGCCGATCAGGTCCAGTACCTTGCCGGTCTGCGGATCGACCCGATAGACGTAATCGCCGCTGCGCCAATAGGTATTGCGACGGTCGAGGCGATAGCGATCCGGATCGCGGATGAGGATGTAATCGCCGCGGATCCGCTCGCCGCGCTGCCATTTCTTCGCCTGACCGGGCGGCAGACAGCCGTTGTGCTTCTTCGCAAGGCCGGGCGGGCAGCCCGGGGCCTCGGCATAGATCACATGCCCGCGGCGATGGTCGCGATCCTTGTCATGGCCGTGTCCGTTGCCGGCAAAGCTTGTGACGGGCACAAGGGCTGTGCTCAGCGCAAGGCCAAGAACGGGGACGATCTTTGCAAGACTCATATCATATCTCCTTCTGTGCCGGAGATACTCCGAAACGTGACACCGCGTTCCCCTGATTTGTCGCGGCCCCGGCGGGATCGGCGGCAAGGCGCCGAAGGCCCCCGGGGCCGAGGGGTCACTTCTTCATCGGGCAGGTGTTGATGCCGAGGATCGAATAGAGCGGGCAGGTGCCGAGCAGCCCGGTCACCAGCGGGATGATGCCGATCAGGCCGAGCCAGTTCCAGGCACCGGCCGGGTTGGCGAGGTAGATGCCGATCAGCACGAGGCCCACGACGATGCGCGCCACGCGGTCCACGGTTCCTTCGTTCTTCTTGAACATGGTCAAGCTCCTGTGTCAGGGGCCGCTTCGGCCCGATGCGCACAGGGTAGCGCAGCCGGGGCGTCCTGTCTGTGACGAGATCACGCTGCGGTTGCGAAAAGCTCAGCCGCCGGTCTTCAGGCCTCGGCGAGGGCAAGGCGGGCCAGGGACGCGGCATCGGTGATCTCGACCCGGCCGCGGCCGCGGCGCACCCAGCCCCGCCGCTCGAAGGCCTCGAGCCGGCGCGACACCACCTCGCGCGCCGAGCCGATCTGGCTGGCGATCTCCTGCTGCGTCGCATCGAGGCTGCCACCCTGCGCCTGTGCCGTCAGGAAGGCCGCCAGCCGGCAATCGACCGATTGGAACGAGACCCGCTCCATCAGCCGGATCATCCCCTCCATCCGCTCGGCGAAGGCGGCAAAGACCATGCGCCGAAACCCCGGCGAGCTGTCCATCAACTGCAGAAAGAGCGCCCGCGGCACCATCACCAGACGGGTGTCGCGCGCAGTGACCGCCTCGCCGGAATAGGCCGCGGCGCCGAGCAGGCCGAGTGTCGTCTGCACGCAGCTTTGGCCGGGCTCGACCGCATAAAGCAGCAGCTCGCGCCCGTTTGCGCCGGTGAGAAACACCTCGATCCGGCCCGAGAGCACGAGCGCAAAGCCCGCCACCGCCTCGCCCGGGCGAAACAGCACCGCGCCGCGCGGCACGGCAACGGGGGCAAGCACGGAAAGCGCGGCGCGGGCGGCGGGCTCGAGGTCGGCAAGGGCGGGGGTGTCGGGGATCCAGTCGCTCATGCGCCGGTTCTGGCCCGCCGGGCGGCGCGGCGCAAGCGGTGCGAAAGAGAACGGGGCGACCGTGGCCGCCCCGTTCCGTCGTGAGTGGCGGTCGTCTAATTCGTGGCGAGGAGGGCGCTGACCAGCCCGACCACCGCCACCACCTTCAGCGTGCTGTCGTCGACGCGGACGATGGTGTCGTCGAGCACGCGGTAATGCTGGTGTGCGGGCGGCGCGGGCAGGCGGCTGTTCCGCGCCCGCTGGAAGACCGCGGCCTTGCGGGCGGACTCGCCCACATGCGGGCGGGCGGTCTTCTGCGCGGGGGCCCTGGCCGGGGGCGCGGATTTCGACGGCGTCGCGGTCCTCGGACTGCTGGCCTGGTGCGACGGCTGGGCCTTCCGGGGCTGAGCCTTCTGCGCTGGCGCGCCGTCGCATTTGCGCGTGCCGTCGGACATCATGACACAGGCGGATCGGGTCCCCTGTGCCGACGCCATCGGTGCGGCAAGGCTGACGGCAAGGCTTGCCACCAGTGCCGCCAGGACGGACTTGCGCGTGTTGATCTGCATGAAACTGCTCTCCCTCATGACAGTGACCATGAGGGCGAAACGGCCGGGGGAGGACATTCCGTCGCACCCCCGGCCGGATTTTGCCGCCTCAGCCGCGGTGACGCGCCGCAAGCCGCGGCAGCATCGCCGAGAAATCCTTGCCGCGGCCGTCCTCGGCCTCGACGAAGGTGGCGTAAAGCGCTGCCGCGAGCTGCCCCATCGGGGTGTCGGCATCGGCCGCCTCGGCCGCCTGCTGGCTCAGCCGCAGGTCCTTCAGCATCAGTTCGGCCGCGAAGCCGGGCTTGTAGTCGTTGTCGGCGGGCGATTGCGGCCCTACGCCCGGGGCCGGGCAATAGGCGTTCATCGTCCAGCTGTAGCCCGAGGAGGTCGAAACGACGTCAAACATCTTCTGCCGGTCGAGGCCGAGCTTGTCGGCGAGCGCGAAGGCCTCGCAGGTGGCGATCATGGTAACGCCGAGGATCATGTTGTTGCAGATCTTCGCAGCCTGACCGGCGCCCGAGGCGCCGCAATGCACCGCCTTCTGGCCCATGATGTCGAAAAGCGGCTGCACCGTGGCGAAGGCCGCATCCGGTCCGCCGACCATGAAGGTCAGCGTGCCCGCCGTGGCGCCGCCGACGCCGCCCGAGACCGGCGCGTCAAGCGCCGCAAGCCCCGCCGTCACCGCCTGTTCGGCCACCGCGCGCGCACTCTCGACATCGACGGTCGAGCAGTCGCACAGCACCGCGCCCTTCGGCATTGCCGGGATCACCTCGACCGCCACGGCGCGCAGGATCGCGCCATTGGGCAGCATGGTGAAGACGACCTCGGCGCCCTGCGCCGCCGCCGCGGCCGAGGCGGCCTTTGCCACCCCCTCGGGCATCGGCGCGCTGAGGTCGAAGCCCGTCACCTCATGCCCCGCCCTGACCAGGTTGGCGGCCATCGGCCCGCCCATGTTCCCAAGTCCGATGAAACCGATCTTCATGTTTCCTCCCAATGTGTTGTGCCGCAACCTTCAAGCAGTCTCGAAGGCGATCTCCCAGTCCCGCGGCAGGGGGTCGAGCAGCGCCGAAACCTCGGCCATCGGCAGGGTCTCGAGGCTGTATTTCCACTGCGGCGTGCGATCCTTGTCGATGATCTGCGCCCGCACGCCCTCGAGGAAATCGGCCTTCTCGACCGCGCGCAGTGTGAAGCGGAACTCGTTCGACAGCGCCTCGCGGATGGTCGGCGCGGCGCGCGTCATCCGCACGAGGCGCAGCGTCGCCTCCTCGGACAGCGCCGAGTTGCGGCGCAGGATGGCCAGCGTCTCGGTGGCGAAATGCGTGCCCGAGGCCTCGAGCGCGGCGACGATCTCGTGGATGTCGCGCCCGCCAAAAGCGGCCTCGATCTGCGGCCGGAGATCGGCGAGCCGCCCCTTCGTGGCCGGCACGCGGCCCTTCGGCAGCACCGCGGGATCGCCGGTGGCGATCAGCCGCGCCTTCGCCGCCTCCCATTCCGCCTCGGGCAGGTAGAGATCGGCAAAGCCCGCATAGATCGCATCGGCCGCGCCGATCCGGCTGCCGGTGACGCCGAGGTATTCGCCGATGCGGCCGGGCGCCTTTGCCAGCAGCAGCGTGCCGCCGACGTCGGGGATCAGGCCGATGCCGGTTTCGGGCATGGCGATCTGCGTCGTGTCGCCCACCACCCGGTGATGCGCATGGCCGCCGACGCCGACGCCGCCGCCCATCACGAAGCCCTGCATGAAGGAGACGACGGGTTTGCCATATTCCGCGAGCCGGGCGTTCATCCGGTATTCCTCGCGCCAGAAGCGCGGCCCGGTGGTGAAATCGCCGGCGCGGCCCTGGTGATAGATCTTGGCGATGTCGCCGCCGGCGCAGAAGGCACGCTCGCCCAGGGCGTCGATCACCACCACTGCAACCTCGGGATCGTCGCGCCAGTCGCTCAGCGCCCGGTCGATCGCCGCCGCCATCTCGGCGTCGAGCGCATTGAGCGCCTTCGGGCGGTTGAAGGTGAGCCGCCCGGCGCGGCCCTCCTTGCGCACGATCATCGTCGGCTCTTCGGTCATCAGTCTCGCTCCGCCAGCACGGCGCGGCTGACGATCAGCCGCATGATTTCATTCGTCCCCTCGAGGATCTGGTGCACGCGCAGGTCGCGCACGATCTTCTCGATGCCGTAATCGGCAAGGTAGCCATAGCCACCATGCAGCTGCAGGCACTGGTTGGCCACCTCGAACGCGGCATCGGTGACGTAAAGCTTTGCCATGGCACAGAATTTCGTGGCGTCCGGGGCGCCGGCGTCAAGCTTCCAGGCGGCCTGGCGCAGGAAGGTGCGGGCCGATTGCAGCTTCACCTCCATCTCGGCCAGACGGAACTGCAGCGCCTGGAAGCCGTCGAGCGTGCGGCCGAAGGCCTTGCGCTCGCCCATGTAGACGAGCGTCGCGTCGAAGGCCGCCTGTGCCCCGCCAAGCGCCGAGGCGGCGATGTTGAGCCGCCCGCCATCGAGCCCGGCCATGGCATAGGCAAAGCCCCGGCCTTCCTCGCCGACCAGGTTCTCGGCCGGGATCACGCAATCGTCGAACTGCACCTGCGCGGTGGGCTGGGCGCGCCAGCCCATCTTGTCCTCGAGCGCACCGAAGCTGAGGCCCGGGGTGCCCGCCTCGATCACCATGCAGGAGATGCCCTTCGGCCCGTCGCCGCCGCTGCGCACCATTGTCAGATAGGCGTCCGAATAGCTGCCGCCGGAGATGAAGGCCTTGGTGCCATTGAGCTTCCAGCCGCCCGCGACGCGCTCGGCGCGGGTGCGCAGTGCCGCCGCATCCGAGCCGGAGCCCGGCTCGGTCAGGCAATAGGAGAAGATCGTCTCCATGCTGCACAGACCGGGCAGCCAGCGTTCCTTGGTCTCGGGGGAGCCGAACTTGTCGATCATCCCGCCGCACATGTTGTGGATCGAGAGGAACGAGCCGACGGCGGGGCAGGACATCGCCAGCGCCTCGAAGACCAGCGTCGCGTCAAGCCGGCTGAGCCCGGTGCCGCCGTAATCTTCCGAGACGTAAAGCCCGCCAAGGCCGAGCTCGGCCAGTTGCGGCCAGAGCGTCTTCGGGATCGTGCCCTCGGCCTCCCAGTCCCGGGCGAAGGGCGCGATATTCTCCTGCCCGAAAGCCAGGGCCATGTCGAAGATGGCCTGCTGCTCCTCGCTCAGTGCGAAATCCATGGTTTCCTCCCCGAAACGCTGGAAATGAATACATGTTCAATTTTCATCCGGCGCGCGGATTTTGCAAGGGGCAGGGGCGCTGCCCCTCGGCCTTCGGCCTCACCCCGGAGTATTTGGACCAAGAAAAAGCGCCCGGGTTTTTTCTTGGCGCAAATACTCCCGCCGGAGGCAGCCGCGCCCCGAAGGGCGCGGCCGTGGGGTCAGTCGAGCGCCTTGAAGTTCAGGCTGGCACCTTCCTTGATGCCCGAGAACCAGCGCGCGGTGACGGTCTTCGTCTTGGTGTAGAAGCGCAGCGCGTCGGGACCGTACTGGTTCAGGTCGCCGAAGGCCGACTTCTTCCAGCCGCCGAAGGTGTAGTAGCTCAGCGGCACCGGGATCGGGAAGTTGATCCCGACCATGCCGACGTTGACGCGGCTGGCGAAATCGCGCGCGGTGTCGCCATCGGCGGTGAAGATCGCGGTGCCGTTGCCGTAATCGTTGTCGATCACCAGCTTCAGCGCGTCGTCATAGCTGTCCATCCGCACCGTCGACAGCACCGGCCCGAAGATCTCCTGGCGGTAGATGTCCATCTCGGGGGTGACGTCGTCGAAGAGCGTCGGGCCGACGTAGAAGCCGTTCTCGTAGCCCTGGATCTTCAGGCCGCGGCCATCGACGACGAGCGTCGCGCCCTGCTCGACGCCCGAGCCGATCAGCCCGTTGATCCGGTCCTGCGCCTGCTTGGTGATGACCGGCCCGAAGTCGACGTCGTCGCCCGCGGTATAGGGGCCGACCTTGAGCTTCTCGATCTTCGGAACGAGCTTCTCGATCAGCCGGTCGGCGGTTTCCTTGCCCACCGGCACCGCGACCGAGATCGCCATGCAGCGTTCGCCCGCCGCGCCGAAGCCCGCACCCACCAGCGCATCGGCCGCCTTGTCGAGATCGGCGTCGGGCATGATGATCATGTGGTTCTTCGCGCCGCCGAAGCACTGTGCGCGCTTGCCGTTGGTGCAGGCACGGCCATAGATGTACTGTGCGATCGGGGTGGACCCCACGAAGCCCACGGCCTGCACGGTCTCGTTGTCGAGGATCGCGTCGACGACTTCCTTGTCGCCGTTCACCACCTGCAGCACGCCATCGGGCAGGCCCGCTTCCTGGGCCAGCTGGGCAAGCCGGATCGAGGTCGAGGGGCAGCGCTCAGAGGGTTTCAGGATCATCGCGTTGCCGGCAACGAGCGCCGGGCCCATCTTCCACAGCGGGATCATCGCCGGGAAGTTGAAGGGCGCGATGCCCGCGACGACGCCAAGCGGCTGACGCATCGAGTAGAGGTCGATGCCCGGGCCGGCGCTGTCGGTGTATTCGCCCTTGAGAAGGGCCGGCGCGCCCATGCAGACCTCGATCACCTCGAGCCCGCGCTGCACGTCGCCGCGCGCATCGGGCAGGGTCTTGCCATGCTCGCGCGAGACGAGCTCGGCCAGCTCGTCCATATGCGCGTTGATCAGGTCGCCGAATTTCATCATCACCCGGGCGCGGCGCTGCGGGTTGGTCGCGGCCCAGACCGGCTGCGCGGCGGCGGCGGCGGCAACCGCCGCGTCGAGTTCCGCGGTGGTGGCGAGCGCGACGCGCGCCTGCACCTCGCCCGTCGCCGGGTTGTAGACGTCAGTGAAACGGCCGGACGTGCCCGCCACCAGCTTGCCGTTGATCCAGTGTCCGATCTCTTGCATCGAGTGCCTCCCGTGAATTGGTCTCGCAAACCTTAGCCTTGCGAAAATCCCTGTAAAAGAGGAAGTCTGGCAAAAGGTGTTTTGCATTTCTGCAAAGGTGGGGCGATGGACTGGGATGATCTGCGGGTGTTCCTGGCGGTGGCGCGGGCGGAAAGCCTGTCGGGCGCGGGGCGGGTGCTGAAATGCGACGCGGCGACGGTCGGGCGGCGGATCGCGCGGCTTGAGGAGGGGCTTGGCGCGAAGCTGTTCGTGAAATCGCCGCATGGCTATACGCAGACCGACGCGGGCGCGCGGCTTCTGCCCCATGCCGAGGCCGCCGAGGCGGCGATGAGCGGCGCCGAGGAGGCGCTGTCGGGGGAGGCCGGGCGGCTGACCGGACAGCTGCGGATCGGCGCCCCCGATGGCTGTGCGAACTACCTGCTGCCGCAGGTCTGCGCCGCGATCTGTGATGCGAACCCGGGGCTCGAGATCCAGCTGATCGCCCTGCCGCGGCTGTTCAACCTGTCGAAACGCGAGGCGGACATGGCGATTGCGGTGTCGCGGCCGACGGCGGGGCGGCTGACGGTGCAGAAGCTGGCCGATTATCAGCTCCATCTGGCCGCCGACCGCGGTTATCTGGCCGCGCATCCGCCGATCGCCAGCCGGGCCGACCTGCGCGGGCACCGGATGATCGGCTACATCCCCGACATGATCTTCGACAAGGAACTCGACTATCTCGCCGAGACCGGGGCCGAGACGGTGGGGCTCGCCTCGAACTCGGTCTCGGTGCAGATGCAGATGGTGCGGGCGGGGGCGGGGCTGGGCATCGTGCATGACTTCGCCATCCCGTTCTGCCCGGGGGTGAGCCGGGTGCTGCCCGACGAGATCGGCCTGCGCCGCACCTTCTGGCTGTTGCGCCATGCCGATGACCGCCGCTCGGAACGGCTTGGCCGGCTCGCCGAGGCGCTCGGTCAGGGGCTGCGCACCGAGATCGCCCGGCTCGAGGCCGCGGCGGCGGTGCAGTGAGCCCGACCTTCGCGCCGCTTGACAGACGATCACGCAGTTGTGACGCTGGGACATGGCATGCAAAAGGGAGGTTGCGATGCAGGTTCTGCAGATTCTGAAGTCGAAGGGGGACGACGGGGTGGTGACGGTGGTGCCGGGCACCTCGGTTGCGGAGGTGGCGCGGGTGCTCTCGGCGCGGCGGATCGGGGCGCTGATCGTCTCGACCGATGGCAAGCACGTCGACGGCATCGTCTCGGAGCGCGACGTGGTGCGCGAGCTCGGCCGGCGCGGGCCCTCGGCGCTGAGCCTGATGGTCGAGGAGGTGATGACCCGCAACGCCGTGGGCTGCACCCGCTCCGATACCACCGAGGAGGTGATGGAGCAGATGAGTGCGGGCGGCTTCCGCCACATGCCGGTGATCGAGGCGGGCGAGATGGTCGGGCTGATCTCGATCCGCGACGTGATCGCGGCGCGGCTCGGCGAGCTGCATCTCGAAAAGGAAGCCCTCACCGGGATGATCATGGGCAACTGACGCCGCGATGCGGCATCACAAGTCTTGCAAAAGGGCGCGCAATCTTGTTGCGTGCCCTTGACCTGTGAGGAACGGCACTGAGGAGGAGCCCATGCGCATCGGCCTGTACCCCGGAACTTTCGATCCGGTGACGCTGGGGCATATCGACATCATCCAGCGCGCGATGCCGCTCGTCGACCGGCTGGTGATCGGGGTGGCGATCAACCGCGACAAGGGGCCGCTGTTCAATCTCGAGGAACGGGTGGAGATGCTCGAGGCCGAATGCGCCGAGATCACCGCGCGCTGCGGCGGCGAGATCGTCGTGCATCCGTTCGAGAATCTGCTGATTCACTGCGCGCGCGACGTGAATGCGAATGTCATCATCCGCGGGCTGCGCGCCGTCGCCGATTTCGAATACGAGTTCCAGATGGTGGGCATGAACCGCGCGCTCGATGCCAGTGTCGAGACGGTGTTCCTGATGGCCGACGCCCGGCGTCAGGCGATCGCCTCGAAACTGGTGAAGGAGATCGCCCGGCTCGATGGCGAAGTGTCGCGCTTCGTCACGCCGGCGGTGCAGGCGCGGCTGATGGCGAAGCTCGGCAAGGGCTGAGCTCAGCCGCCGAAGGCCGGCAGCACGCCGATAGTGACGAAGGCGCGCAGCACCGCGTCGACGGCGACGGCGGCAAGCAGCATGCCCATCACCCGGCTGATCACCGCGGCGCCGGTGGTGCCGATCACCCGCAAGAGCGGCGAGGCGGCCAGCATGATGCCCAGCGTCACCATCAGCACCAGTGCCATCAGCGCCGTCGTCATCGCCTGATGGGTCAGCGCGAAGCGGTCGTTGTCGGTCAGGATCACCACCGTCAGCATCGCCCCCGGCGAGGCGATCGAGGGGATCGCCACCGGGAAGACCGAGGTCTGGCGCACCCGCTCGGCCTCGGCGATCTCCTCCTCGGGCTTCGAATGACCGAAGATCATCGTCAGCGCGAAGAGGAAGAGCACGATCCCGCCGGCGATCTGGAAGGCGGGCAGCGCCAGGCCGAGGGCATCAAGAACCACCTGGCCGAGCACGATGAAGAGCGTCAGCACCACGAAGGACACGACCACCGCGCGGATCGCCACGGCGCGGCGCTGGCCCGCGCTCATCCCCGCGGTGACAGCCAGGAACACCGGCAGTGTGCCGATCGGGTCGATCACGACCCACAGCGTGATGAATTCCTGCAGAAGCTGCGCGGGGCTGAGCAAGGGGCAATCCTTTCAAGGGGTTGCCGAACCCTAGCAGAGGGGTGCCCCCGGGGCCAAGGGGGCCGGGCGCGATACCGGGGGCCGCGCCGATCACATACGCGCGCGTTGCGCGAAAACCACGCCCGGTGCCGGTTTCAGTCGCGTCCGTAGACTGCGGCGCGCGCGATGCGGGCCGCGTCGCGCGGGTAAAGATCGACATCGAGCGCGACATCGAGCGGCAGCCGCGCGATCTCGCGCCGCGTGCGGGCATAGCGGGCGCGCCGTTCGGCGGCGCTGACCAGACGTCCGATGAATTTGCGCATCCTTCCGGTCCTTTCCAGCCGATGACCGGAGGCGGCGGGATGCCACCTCATGCCGGCAAGATGCTCCTGCATGATAGCGCTAACAAGTGCCGGAACGGGAAGGCCGCGTTGCCGTTTTCGCATGGCTGGCGAGAGGCGATGCAAAAGGGGCGCCCGGCGGGGGCGCCCCTGACAACCGGCGGCGCGGTCGGACTCAGATCAGCTTGCCCATGGCAACGGCGGTGTCCGACATCCGGTTCGAGAAGCCCCATTCGTTGTCATACCACGACAGGATTCGCACCATGGTGCCGTCCATCACCTTGGTCTGGTCCATGTGGAAGACCGAGGAATGGCTGTCATGGTTGAAGTCCATCGAGACGTTCTTGAACTTGGTATAGCCGAGGATGCCCTTCAGCGGCCCGTTCGCGGCGGCCTCGATCGCGGCGTTGATCTCCTCGACGGTGGTCGCGCGCTTCGCGGTGAAGACCAGATCGACGACCGAGACATTCGGCGTCGGCACCCGGATCGCGACGCCGTCGAGCTTGCCCTTGAGCTCGGGCAGCACGAGGCCCACGGCCTTCGCCGCGCCGGTCGAGGTCGGGATCATGCTCAGCGCCGCGGCGCGGGCGCGGTAGAGATCCTTGTGCAGCGTGTCGAGCGTCGGCTGGTCGCCCGTATAGCTGTGGATCGTGGTCATGAAGCCCTTCTCGATGCCGATCGCGTCGTTCAGCACCTTGGCGACGGGGGAGAGGCAGTTCGTCGTGCACGAGGCATTCGAGACGATCAGGTCATCCTTGGTCAGGGTCTTGTCGTTCACGCCGAAGACGATGGTCTTGTCCGCGCCTTCGCCCGGGGCCGAGATCAGCACCCGCTTCGAGCCGTTCTCAAGATGGGCGAGGCATTTCTCCTTCGAGGTGAAGATGCCGGTGCATTCCATCACCACGTCGACATCCGACCAGGGCAGCTCTGCCGGATTGCGGATCGCCGTCACCTTCATCGGGCCGCGGCTCGCGTCGATCCAGTCCTCGCCGGTCGTCACCTCGGCCGGAAACCGGCCATGCACCGAATCGAAGCGCAGCAGATGCGCGTTGGTCTCCACCGGGCCAAGGTCATTGATCGCCACGACCTCGATGTCGGTACGACCCGATTCGATGATTGCGCGCAGCACATTGCGCCCGATACGGCCGAAACCGTTGATTGCCACCTTGACCGACATCCGTGTCTCCTTCGATTGCCTTCGCGACAGACCGCACAACCTAGACTAGGCCTAGGCTGTGAAATTTCCACGAAAGGTCAATGGCAAAACGCGGGGCTCAGCGCCAGAACGCGACCCAGTCGATCAGATCGACGGATTTTCGGGCGAGAAAAAGTGACGCGCCCCAGCCGTTGAAGAGCGCGTCCGCCAGCAGACACAGAAAGATCAGGGCGGCAAGCCCGATGGAGATGGGGGTGTTCATCCGCTCCCTCGTCCCGGGCCTGCCCCGGGATTACTGCAGGAGCCGTCCGATCGCACCGGCCACATCGGCCATGCGGCAGGAGAAGCCCCACTCGTTGTCGTACCACGCCAGCACGCGCACCAGGCGCCCGCCGGTGACCTTGGTCTGGTCCGGGGCAAAGATAGACGAATAGGGCGTGTGGTTGAAGTCGATCGACACCTTGGGCTCGGGGTCATAGGCCAGAACCTTGCCCATGTGGCCGGCGGCGGCCTCGCGCATGATCTCGTTCACCTCGTCGCGGGTGACCGACTTGCCGGCGATGAAGGTCAGATCGACGGCCGAGACGTTCGGCGTCGGCACGCGCAGCGAGGTGCCGTCGAGGCGGCCGGCCAGTTCCGGCAGCACCTCGCCGATCGCCTTCGCGGCGCCGGTCGAGGTCGGGATCATCGCCATCGCCGCGGCGCGGGCGCGATAGAGGTCCTTGTGGCGGCGGTCGAGCGTCGGCTGGTCGCCGGTGTAGCTGTGCACCGTGGTCATGATCCCCGACTCGATGCCGATGCTGTCGTTCAGCACCTTGGCAAGCGGCGCAAGGCAGTTCGTGGTGCACGAGCCGTTCGACACGACCAGATGCTCGGGCAGCAGCTCGCGGTGGTTCACGCCATAGACGATGGTTTTGTCGGCATTGGTGGCGGGCGCCGAGACCAGGACGCGCTTCGCGCCGCGGCCAAGGTGGACGGCGGCCTTCTCGCGCGAGTTGAACTTGCCGGTGCATTCCAGAACGACGTCGACGCCGTCCCAGTTCAGCTCGTCGGGATTGTAGGTCGACATCACCTCGATCGGGCCCTGGCCGAGGTCGAGCGTCTTGCCCTCGACCTTCACCGGACCGCCGAAGCGGCCGTGCACCGAGTCGTATTTCAGCAGGTGGGCGTTGGTCTCGATCGGGCCGGTGGCATTGATCTTGACGACCTGAACGTCGTTGCGCGCGGCTTCGGCGATATGGGCCAGCGTGCAGCGGCCGATGCGGCCAAAGCCATTGATGCCGATGGTGACGGTCATGTGCGCTCTCCTGACTGGGCGATGCGAGGGGCGATCGCGCGGACTCGATGCAGTGTTGGCGTGCGCATACCATGGCATGCAAGACCGGAAAACCCGTCGTTTCAGCATGATAGCGGAAACATCGCGTGGTTGCGGTAACGGTAGCGGCGAAGGCCCCGCCACCGGCGGAAGACCGCCGCCGGCACGGGCCGTGCGGCGCGCGCGCAGGGCAGGCCGGACAGCGGAGGGCGACGGCCCGCGGCGCGGGTGAGTCGCGGGGCGGCTCAGCTTTGCACGGGGTCCGGCGCGTCGTCCTCGGCGAGCAGATTCAGCGCGCCCGTCGCCTCCATCTCGCGGATCACGCCAACCACCGTGGCCATCGCCGCCTCGACATCCTTCGCGCGCAGCTTGCCGAGCGTGGCCATCTCCTCGCGCAGCGACGCGGCCATGCGCTGCGACAGGTTGGCGAGGATGAACTCGGCCGCCTTTTCGTCGGCGCCGGTGGCGCCGGCCAGCGCGACGATCAGCTGCGGCTGCTCGACATTGCGCAGGATCCGCGGCACGTCACGGGCGTCGATCCGTTGCGGGATGTTGGTGAAGGTGAAGATCGCCTTGCGCACCTTCTCGGCGAAGTCCTGGTCCTCTTCCTCGAGGCCGATCAGCACGTCTTCGCGCGTCGCCGCGGCGGATTGGTTCAGGATCGCGCCGACACGCTCGACCGCGCCGGTGTCGAAGGCGCGTGCGGGCACCGAATCGAGCTGCTGGGCGAGGGCGATGCCGATCCGCTGCACGGTCTCGGGCGCGACATTGCCGGTCAGCGACACCGCATAGGCGATGCGCCGCGCCCGCTCGCCCGGCAGCCGGCCGAGCAGCTCGGCCGCCTTCGGCACCGCAAGCTTTGACAGCAGCACCGCCGCCACCTCGACGCTTTCCTCGGTCATCACCGGCAACAGCGTCTCGGTCGAGAGGCCGAGGATCCGCTCCCAGGGATCGGCGCCGGTACTGGCAAGCGCCAGGCGCCGCAGCCGGCTGGTCGCGGCCGAGGAGAGCTGTCCGTCCAGCAGGCTCAGCGCGCCGTCGAGCCCGTTCGGAAAGGTCAGCCCCACCGCCTCCAGCGCCTCGCAGAATTCCGCCACCACCGCATGCAGCGTATCGCGATCGACGAGCTTCATCGCGCCGATCTGCGCCGTCAGCTCGGTCTGCTGGTCCTCGCTCAACTCGGCAAGCGGCAGCCGCATCCCCTCCGACGACAGCAGCCGGACGATGATCGCCGCCTTCTGCTGCGGCGAGAGCGTGATCACGGGTGTCGCCGTGACGGGCTTCGCCCCGGCCTGGGGGCCAGGGGGGATCCGGGCAAGTTCCACATCCGCCTCCGTTGCGGGTTGCACTGCGGCGCAGCCTGCCACGGGAGGGTTAAGGGCGGGTTAGCCGCCGCCCCCGAAGGCGCGGCGGCAGGGCGCGATCAGACGTCGCCGAAGACGCGGGCGAAGATCGTGTCGACGTGCTTGGTGTGATAGCCGAGGTCGAATTTCTCCTCGATCTCGGCCGGGCTCAGCGCCGCGGTGACCTCGGGGTCGGCGAGCAGCTCGGTCTTGAAGTCGGCGCCGTGCTCCCAGACCTTCATCGCGTTGCGCTGCACCAGACGATAGGCGTCCTCGCGGCTGACACCGGCCTGGGTCAGCGCCAGAAGCACCCGCTGCGACATCACCAGGCCTTTGAACTTGTTTATGTTTTTCAGCATGTTCTCGGGATAGATCACGAGGTTCTCGATCAGCCCCGCGAGTCGGTTCAGCGCGAAGTCGAGGGTCACCGTGGTGTCGGGGCCGATGCCGCGCTCGACCGAGCTGTGCGAGATGTCGCGCTCGTGCCAGAGCGCGACGTTCTCCATCGCCGGCACCACCGCCATGCGCACAAGGCGGGCAAGGCCGGTGAGGTTCTCGCTCAGCACCGGGTTGCGCTTGTGCGGCATCGCCGACGAGCCCTTCTGCCCCTTCGAGAAGAATTCCTCGGCCTCGAGCACCTCGGTGCGCTGCATGTGGCGGATCTCGATCGCGACGTTCTCGATCGAGGAGGCGATCACGCCGAGCGTGGCGAAGAACATCGCGTGACGGTCGCGCGGGATCACCTGGGTCGAGATCGGCTCGGGGCGCAGCCCCATCATCTTGCACACGTGTTCCTCGACGCGCGGGTCGATGTTGGCGAAGGTGCCGACCGCACCCGAGATCGCGCCGGTGGCCACTTCCGCGCGCGCGGCCGCCAGACGGGCCTTGTTGCGGTCCATCTCGGCGTAGAAGCGCGCGAAGGTCAGGCCCATCGTGGTGGGCTCGGCATGGATGCCGTGGCTCCGCCCGATGCGGACGGTGTCCTTGTGCTCGAAGGCGCGCGTCTTCAGCGCGGCCAGGACGCGGTCCATGTCCTTAAGCAAGATGTCGGCGGCCCGCGTCAGCTGCACGTTCAGCGTGGTGTCGAGCACGTCCGAGGAGGTCATCCCCTGATGCACGAAGCGCGCCTCGGTCGAGCCGATATGCTCGGCCAGATGGGTCAGGAAGGCGATCACGTCATGCTTGGTGACGGCTTCGATCTCGTCGATGCGGGCGACGTCGAACGCGACATCCTTCGCCTTCCAGACGGCGGCGGCGCTTTCCTTCGGGATCACGCCAAGCTCGGCCTGGGCGTCGCAGGCATGCGCCTCGATCTCGTACCAGATCTTGAACTTGGTGGCGGGCTCCCAGATGTCGACCATCTCTTTGCGGGAATAACGCGGGATCATGGCGGGCCTCTCGGTTGTGGCAGCGTTGCCGGGCTTCTAGACTGCGCGGCACCTTCGGGCAAGGCAAAGGGGCGGGAATGCGGCTGCGGCTGAGCGATTTTGCAGGGGAATGGACGATCGCGCGCGAGATCGAACAGGCCGGCGCGGGGACGGCGCGGTTCGAGGGGCGTGCATGCTTCACCCCGGAGGGCGCGGGGCTCGCCTATCACGAGGCGGGCACACTCACCCTTCCGGGCGCGGCACCGATGCGGGCCGGGCGCGATTACCTGTGGCGCGAGGAGGGGGCGGAGATCGCCGTCTTCTTCTCCGACGGCCGGCCCTTTCACCGCTTCGACCCGGCCGCGCCCGCAGCGCAGCACTGGTGCGACCCCGATGACTACCGCGTGCGCTACGACTTCGCTGCCTGGCCGGATTGGCGCGCCGAATGGCGGGTGAGCGGGCCACGCAAGGAGTACACGATGCGTTCGCTCTACCGGCGCGGCTGAGGCGGGCAGGGCGCAGGGGGGCGCTGCCCCCCGTCCTGCGGACTCCCCCCGGGATATTTGGGGCAATTGGAAGCGGGGCAGGTTCAGGCAGACCGATGGCGTGCGGAACGGCCCTTGCTTCCAATTGCTGAAAATATCCTCGGGGGTGAGGCGCGGATGCGCCGAGGGGGCGGAAAGCCCCCTTTCGCGCTTTGCCACCCCTTGCGCGGCCGCAGATTCGGCGCTCATCTGCCGTCATGAGCGAGATCCGACAGACCCGACTTCCCTTCGCCCCCTGGGCCGACGCGCGCACCCGCCGTCTGCCGGGGATCGTGCCGATCCCCCTGGCCGAGTGGCTCGAGGTCGATGACGCCTATGGGGCGCAGATGGCCGAGCGCGAGCGGCTGATTGCCAGCTGTCCCGAGGCCGTTCTGGCGCTGGCGCCCGAGGCGCAGGCGGCGGCGCGCGAGCTTTATGACCTGGTGCTCGATCTGCTGCCGGCGCTTGGCTTCGTGCCGGTCGCGGGCGGGCTGCGCCGGCCCGACGGGGTCGAGGTGGCACTCGATCCGGCCGCGCCGCTCGCCACCCTTGGCCGGCTGGTGCAGGAGGATCTGTGCCTGATGCGCGAGGGGCCCGAGGGGCATGTGCTTGCCGGTGCCGTGCTGTGCTTTCCGGCCGGCTGGATGCTCGCCGAGAAATACGGCCGGCCGATGATGGGCATCCATCGCCCCGTCGCGAAATACACCGAGGATGTCGGTGCGCGGGTGCAACGGCTGATGGACGGGGTGCAGCCGGGCCGGGTGCTGATGCGCGGCACCGCGCATCACTCGAACGCGCCCCTGCACAACCCGCGCCGCGAGGCGCAGGGACGCGACCCCGAGGGCGATCTGCCCTTCATCCGGGTCGAGCGTCAGGGCCTCGTGCGTCTGCCGCAGACCCGCTTCGTCGCCTTCTCGATCCACACCTATGTGGTCGAGCCCGCGGCCCTCAGCGCCGAACAGGCCACACTTCTGGCCGAGTTCCCGATCCGCGAGGCGGCCTGAGCGGCGCGACGTGACGCCCTGTCTGCCCGTCTGCTCTTGTCTTGCGCGACAATTCCTGCAACTCAGGGGGCAGGAAGACGACCGGGGGGATTGCATGACCGAGGGGCCGAGATGACGGAGCCGGTGACGGCATCCGCGCGGCGGGCACGGCTGCGCCACCTCGCGCCGGTGCTGGTCGGGCTTGGCCTTTTCGCGCTTGGCATCTGGGCGCTGCACCACCTGCTGCAGCCGATCCATGCCGCCGACATCATCGCGCAGATGCGCTCGATGCCGCTGCATGTGCTGGCGGTGGCGCTTGGCGCGACGACCCTCGGCTATTGCGCACTGATCGGCTATGACTTCTGGGCGCTGAAATACCTCGAGAAGAAGCTGCCCCTGCGGGTGGTCGCACTGGGCGGCTTCCTCGGCTATGCCTTCGGCAACACCATCGGCATCTCGGTGCTGTCGGGCGGCGCGGTCCGCTACCGGATCTATTCCGCCTTCGGGCTCAATGCTTTCGAGGTGGCGGCGCTGGCCTCCTATATCGCGATCGCGATGGGCACGGGGCTGAGCCTGGTCGGCGTCTTTGCGCTGGCGCTGCACCCTGCAGCACTGACCGGGCTGCTGCCGCTCTCCGAAACCGCGATCCGCACGCTTGCGCTTCTGGGCGGTGGCGGCACGCTCGGGCTGCTTTACGCGCTTGCCTTCTCGGGCCGCTCGCTGCGCATCCGCAATTTCGAGCTGGCGATGCCGAGCCCGCGGATCCTGACCGGGCAGATGATCGTCGCGCTGTTCGATTCCGGCATGGCCTCGCTCACGCTTTACGTGCTGCTGCCCGAGGGCGCGCCCGATTACGTCACCTTCCTTGCAATCTATGCCACCGCCACCATGGTCGGCGTGATGAGCCACGTGCCGGGCGGCGTCGGCGTGTTCGAGACCGTGGTGATGGCGGCGATGCCGGCGGGCACGGCGGCGGGCGATGTCGCCGCGGCGCTGCTGCTGTTCCGCATCATCTACTATCTGCTGCCCTTCACCATCGCCTTCGTCATCGTCTCGCTGAACGAGGCGCGGCTTGCCGGCGGCTGGGCGGTGCGGCTGTTCGGGGAGATCTCCGAGCCGATGCGGCCGGCCTTCAACGCGCTTGCAGGCATCGTGCCCTGGCTGGTCGGGGCCTGGGCCTTCGGGCTTGGCGCCTACATGCTGGCCGTGGCGCTCAGCCCCTCGGTGCGGGCCTCGGCGGTCGACGACAACGATCTTGTCGGCGCGATCCTGCTCGAGGGCGGCACGCTCACCTCCTCGGTGATGGGGATCGTGCTGCTGATCCTGTCACACGGCCTGATCCGCCGCGTCTCGGGCGCGTTCTGGCTGACGCTTGCGGCGATCGCGGGCGGCGCCGTCGCCTCGCTCCTGAACGATTTCGACTATGAGAGCGCCGCGCTTCTGACCCTTGGCGGCCTCGTCCTGCTGCCGTTCCGGCACGAGTTCTACCGCCGCGCGAAGATCACCGAGGGGGTGCTTGGCCCGTCCTGGTTCGCTCTGGTCGCCGCGGTGATCCTGGCCGCCGCGACCTTCTTCTTCTTCGTGCACGCGGCGACGCCCTATTCGCTCGACCTGTGGACCGATTTCGCCCGCTCCGCCAACACGCCGCGTTCGCTGCGTGCGGGGCTGGCGGCGAGCGCCGTGCTGTTCTTCTACACCGTCTTCCTGGCGCTGCAGCCGGTGCGCCGGCCGCGCGTCGAGCCCTGCGAAAGCGTGATCGACCATGCCGCGCGCATCGTTGCCGCGCAGGACGATCCGCAGGCCTGCCTCGCGCTCACCGGCGACAAGGAGTTGCGCTTCTCGGCCGATGGGCATGCCTTCATCATGTTTGGCCGGCGCCGCGCCGACTGGATCGCCTATGGCGACCCGGTCGGGGCCGAGGATGCGATCCCCGCACTTGGCTGGGATTTCGTCGAGGAGGCGCAGAAGGCGAATTGCCGCCCGGTGTTCTATGAAATCTCCGAGCGGCACCTGCCGCTGATGATCGAGATGGGGCTGGCGCTGCACAAGGTCGGCGAGGAGGCGGTGGTGCACCTCGCCGGTTTCTCGCTTGCCGGCGCGAAGTTCAAGACCATGCGCGCGGCCTATAACAAGCGGCTGCGCGAGGGGCTTGTGATCGAGGTGCTGGCGCCGCCCCATGCGCCGGCGCTGATCGCGGAGCTGCGCATCGTCTCCGATGCCTGGCTCGGCGACAAGGTCGGGCGCGAGAAGGGCTTTTCCGTCGGCCGCTTCGATCCCGCCTGGCTCGACCGCACGCCCGTTGCCGTGGTGCGCCACGAGGGCCGGGTTCTGGCCTTTGCCAGCATCCTTGCCCCGGGCAGCGGCCGGCGCGTCGCCGTCGACCTGATGCGCTATCTGCCCGAGGAGGCCTCGGGGATGATCGAGTTTCTCTTCCTCGCGCTGATCGAGCATTACCGCGCCGCGGGGGCCGAGGAGTTTTCGCTTGGCATGGCGCCGCTTGCGGGGCTTTCCGACCGGCGCGCGGCGCGGCTGTGGCACCGCTTCGGCGCGCTGATGTTCCGCCACGGCGGGGCATTCTACAACTTCGAGGGGCTGCGCGCCTTCAAGCAGAAGTTCCAGCCCGACTGGCGGCCACGCTACATCGCGCTGCCGGTCGGCGTGTCACCGATGATGGCGATGGCCGATGTGGCGCTCTTGATCGCCGGCGGCCCGCGCGGGTTGATCGGCAAGTAGGGCGGGCGCGCCAGCGGCTCAGATCTCGTGCCCGGTGCGCAGCCGCCAGCGCATCTCGGCGGTGTCCGAGGCGATCATCGACGGGATCAGGAAGGCGTCGATCAGCCACCACAGCCCGACGAGGCCGAGCGGCAGATAGCCCACCAGCACCGGCGCCAGCAACGTGCCGAGGCCGAAGAGGGCCAGCATGAACAGCCCCGAGACCCAGCGGCCGAGGTAGAAGCGGTGCGCCCCGAAGAAGCCGAGGAAGAACCAGAGCAGATAGGCCGCCGCCGCCGATTTGCGGTCATTGGCGATGCGCTGCTCGATCCAGAGATCGCGGTCTGTCATGTAAACCTCCGTAACATGCGGGGACGATATGGGGGGTGAAACGCCTGTTGCAAGAGGTTCTGGAACGCTTCAGGCTGAAAGCCATTGATTTGGAGGATTGATGCGTGGCGACTGGGTTCAAATGCATGGTATGTGGCACATGGCACGATCAGTTGATGCTCGACATTGGCTATCAGTTGCCGGATTGCGTATGGGCCCTACCGGAAGAAGAGCGTGCGGCTCGCGCCAAATTCAACAGCGATCTGTGCTCTTTCGAAGGACGCTATTTCCTCAGGGGTATCCTCTACGTGCCGATTCCGGAGATATCGGAGCAGTTCGGTTGGGGGGTCTGGGCCGAAGTCGATGAAGCGGTATTCGATCGCTATCTCGAGCTGTTCGACCGCGACGGCAGTCAGGAGACGCCGGGGCATGGTGAACTGGCCAACAAACTTCCGGGCTATCCGGAAAGTCTGGGCAGAAAGCTGACCGTTCATTTCGGTCCACCAGACAAGCGGCCGTGCCTTGTCATGGCGGACAAGGAGACCGGCACCCTTGCAGAGGATCAGCGGCAGGGCATCAGCTATGCGCGCTATCATGGCTTGGTCGAGTGCTTCACCGGCAAGTCTTGGTGAGGCAACGAAAAAAGGCCCCGCAACTGCGGGGCCTTTCCGGTTCCTGAACCCGAAGATCAGGCCTTGGCGAGGTTGCGCAGCACGTAGTGCAGCACGCCGCCGTTCTTCAGGTACTCGATCTCGACCTCGGTATCGATCCGGGCCTTGAGCTGGATCGTCTTCACCGAGCCGTCCTTGAAGGCGATGGTGCAGGGCACCAGCGACAGCGGCTTGATGTCGCCTTCGAGGCCCTCGATCGTCACCACCTCGTCGCCGGTCAGGCCGAGCGTCTTGCGGGTGTCGCCGCCGGTGAACTCGAACGGGATGACGCCCATGCCGATCAGGTTCGAACGGTGGATCCGCTCGAAGCTTTCCGCGATGACCGCCTTGACGCCGAGCAGGTTGGTGCCCTTCGCCGCCCAGTCACGCGACGAGCCCGCGCCGTATTCGATGCCGCCGAAGATGACGAGCGGGATGCCCGCCGCCTGATATTCCATCGAGGCGTCGAAGATCGTCGTCTGTTCGCCGTTCGGGCCCTTGGTGTAGCCGCCCTCGACGCCATCCAGCATCTCGTTCTTGATGCGGATGTTGGCGAAGGTGCCGCGCATCATGACTTCGTGGTTGCCGCGGCGCGAGCCGTAGCTGTTGAAGTCCTTCGGTGCGACGCCACGCTCGGTCAGGTACTTGCCGGCCGGGGTGGTCGGCTTGAACGAGCCCGCGGGCGAGATGTGGTCGGTGGTGATCATGTCGCCGAGCACCGCGAGGACGCGGGCCGACTTCACGTTCGAGATCACGCCCGGTTCCTTGGACATGCCGCGGAAATAGGGCGGGTTCTGGATGTAGGTCGACTGCGGCGGCCAGTCGTAGGTTTCCCCCTCGGTGGTCTTCACGCCCTGCCAGTTGGCGTCGCCCTTGAACACGTCGGCGTATTTCGAAAGGAAGGCCTCGCGGGTCACGCATCTCTCGACGAGCTCGGCGATCTCGGCGTCGGTCGGCCAGATGTCCTTGAGATAGACCGGCTTGCCGTCCTTCGAGGTGGCGATCGGCTCGCTCGACAGGTCGATGTTCATGTCGCCGGCGATCGCATAGGCGACCACGAGCGGCGGCGAGGCGAGGAAGTTCGCGCGCACGTCGGGCGAGATCCGGCCTTCGAAGTTGCGGTTGCCCGAGAGCACGGCCGCAGCGACGAGGTCGTTGTCGTTGATCGCCTTCGAGATCGCCGGATCGCCGAGCGGGCCCGAGTTGCCGATGCAGGTGGTGCAGCCGAAGCCGACGATGTTGAAGCCGAGCGCGTCAAGATCGTCCTGCAGGTTCGCGGCCTGCAGGTATTCCTGCACGACCTGCGACCCGGGGGCGAGCGAGGTCTTCACCCAGGGCTTCGCCTTGAGGCCAAGCGCGCGCGCCTTGCGGGCGACGAGACCGGCGCCGATCAGCACGTAGGGGTTCGAGGTGTTGGTGCAGGAGGTGATCGAGGCGATCACCACCGAGCCGTCACCGACCTTGTAATCCTTGCCCTCGACGGCGACCGACTTGCAGACGTTGACCGGCTTCGTCGTGGTGTCGCCTTCCGAGGCCATCGCCGCGGCCTCGGCCGAGACGTCGATGCCACGATAGGAGGCGACGACCTTGGAGAAGGTCGACTTCGCGTCAGTCAGCGGCAGGTAGTCCTGCGGCCGCTTCGGACCCGAGATCGCCGGGACGATCGAGCCCATGTCGAGCTCGAGGGTCGAGGAGTAGACGGGCTCGTAATCCGCGCCGCGCCAGAAGCCGTTTTCCTTCGCATAGGCCTCGACCAGGGCGATGCGCTCTTCCGAGCGGCCGGTCTGCTTGAGGTAGCGCAGGGTTTCCGCGTCGATCGGGAAGAAGCCGCAGGTCGCGCCGTATTCGGGCGCCATGTTGGCGATGGTGGCGCGCTGCGCCAGCGGCAACTTGTCGAGGCCCGGGCCGTAGAATTCGACGAACTTGCCGACCACGCCGTGTTTGCGCAGCATCTGCACGACCTTCAGCACGAGGTCGGTGCCGGTGGTGCCTTCGACCATCGCGCCGGTCAGCTTGAAGCCGACGACTTCCGGGATCAGCATCGACACGGGCTGGCCGAGCATCGCGGCCTCGGCTTCGATCCCGCCCACGCCCCAGCCGAGAACCGCCGCGCCGTTCACCATCGTGGTGTGGCTGTCGGTGCCGACGAGGGTGTCCGGATAGGCCACGAGCTCGCCGTTCTGGTCGGTGTCGGTCCAGACGGTCTGCGCGAGGTATTCAAGGTTCACCTGGTGGCAGATGCCGGTGCCGGGCGGCACGACGCGGAAGTTCTCGAACGCGCCCTGGCCCCATTTCAGGAACTGATAGCGCTCCATGTTGCGCTCGTATTCAAGTTCGACGTTGCGCTGGAAGGCGCGCGGGTTGCCGAATTCGTCGATCATCACCGAGTGGTCGATGACCAGGTCGACGGGGACGAGCGGGTTGATCTTCTGCGCGTCGCCGCCCAGACCCTTGATGCCGTCGCGCATCGCGGCGAGGTCGACCACGGCCGGAACGCCGGTGAAGTCCTGCATCAGCACGCGGGCCGGACGATAGGCGATTTCGCGCGGGTTCTTGCCGCCCATCTTCGCCCAGTCACCGAAGGCCTTGATGTCCTCGACCGAGACCGAGAAGCCGCCGTCCTCGAACCGCAGCAGGTTCTCGAGCACGACCTTCAGCGAAGCGGGCAGCTTCGAGAAGTCACCGAGCCCCGCCTCTTGCGCGGCCGGGATCGAGTAATAGGAATAGGACGTTCCGCCGACGGCGAGCGTGCGGCGCGTCTTGGCAGTGTCTTTGCCGGTGACGACGGTCATGGGGACTGGCCTCCCTTGCAGTGATCGGATTGAGATCAGGGTTTCGCTGCGGCCGTTCTGCCCCAACGGGGGGAGTCGATCAAGGGGGATGCGGCATTTTTGTATACCATTGCACACTGATTTTCATCCCGCTCGCGGAAGAGCGCCGACAGCGGCCGCGGGCGTTCGCGCTATCAGTGGCAAGTGGCCGGCTGACGCACGGGAAATCGCAAAACCTTGATTGGCAAAGGCCATGCCCTCAGCTTAGGAAGAGACCTGCAAGGGAAAGGGGCGCCATGGCACTGGCACGCGCGATCATCGGCACCGCCGCCGGAGGCTGGCTGGCACTGACCTTCGCCGCGGTCTGCGGTGCCCAGGCCTTTGCGCAGGGCATCGACATGGGGCATGGCCCCGGCCCGGGCCCAGGTCCGCTTGGCGGTTCTGCCGCGATGGTTCTTGCCGACGCCGGCACGGCAGCCGGAAACGGCGGCGCGACCGGCAGCGGAAACGGCACCGGCGGCGCGGCGCCCGCCCCCGGCACGCTTTCCGGCCCGTCGCTGATCGAGAATCTGAACCAGGCGCTCGAGAATGCGCTCGGGAAGGCCGGGGTGTCCGACGCGATGTCGCTGATGGCGCGCCCCGCCGGCCCGGAGCCTGCGCGCGGCCCGGTGGTGGTCGAGCTCTTCACCTCGCAGGGCTGTTCGGCCTGCCCGCCGGCGGACGAGCTTCTGGCGAAGATCGCCGATCGTGCCGATGTGATCGCGCTGTCGCTGCATGTCGATTACTGGGATTACCTCGGTTGGGAAGATCCCTTTGCCCAGCCCGCCTTCACCGCCCGGCAAAAGGCCTATGCCCGCGCCGCGCGCAGCCGCACCATCTTCACCCCGCAGATGATCGTCGAGGGCGAGCAGTCGCTCGTCGCGCCGAGCGAGGCCGAGCTTGAGCAGATGATCGCGCGCGAACACGAGGCCCCCGATGCGGTGGCGCTCAGCGTCTCGGGCTCGAAGGGCAATTACCAGATCGAGCTGCGCGCCGATCCGCCGCTGACCCAGAACGCAGTGGTGCAGATCGTGCGCTTCGCACCGCAGGCGCGGGTCGAGATCCTGCGCGGCGAGAATGCGGGGATGGTGCTCGATTACGCCAATGTCGTCACCGCCTGGCATGCCGTGGCCGATTGGGACGGGCGCACGCCGACCCGGCTCACCGCGAAGATCGACGGCGACGAGCCGGCGGTGGTGATCGTGCAAAGCGCGACGCCCGGCAAGTCGGCGCCGCTGCCGGGGCCGATCCTCGCTGCCGCCCGGCTGAACTGATCCCGCATCGCAGGTCCGTCTCGGGACGCGCCTAGTCAGGCCGTCGGCTCAGGCCTGCGGCGTTTTCGGCCGGCGGTCCTTCCAGCGCCGGTGCACCCAGAGCCATTGCTCCATATGGGCCCGGATCTGCCGTTCGAGCGCGTCGTTCAGCGCCTGGGTCATCGTCGCGGCATCGCTGTGCGGCACCGGCGCCTCGACCAGAATGCGGAAGCTCAGCCCGTCGGGCTGGCGGATCGCGTAGATCGGGATCAGGTCGGCCTTCAGCTTCAGCGCCAGCTCGGCCGCCGAGGTGGGGGTCTGCGCCGGACGTCCGAAGAAGGTCAGATGTGCGCCCTGGCGGAAGAACTGGTCGAAGCCGAAAGCCACCATGCCGCCCGCGCGCAGGAAGCGCAGCATCGCCTTCAGATCGTGGTCGCGGGCGAAGAGCGGCGTCGCGATGGCCGAGATCGCGCGCAGGTAATGGCGGTTGAACAGCGCGTTGCCCATCGGCCGGTAGATCGCGCCGATGCGATAGCCGCGCCCGGCCAGCGCGCCGCGCCAGGCGTCGTAATTGCCGAAATGCCCGGCCGCGACGATCACCGGCCGGCCTTCGTCATGGGCGGCCTGCAGCGCCGCGGCGCCCGGGCCTTCAAGCGGCAGGTTGCGCACCCGGGCGAGGAATTCCTCGCCGGAATAGATCTCGGCGAGCGAGCGGCCGACATTGTCGGGCACCGCGCGCACCAGCCGCTCGACCTCGGCCTTCGGGAGTTCCGGGCAGGTCAGGGCAAGGTTCGTGCGGATCCGCCGGCGCCAGCCCGCGACTGGCGCCACCAGATGCGCCACCGCCCAGCCCATCATCGGCACCCGCCGCTCGTAGGGCAGGCTGCGCGCAAGCGCCATCAGGCCACGGAACACCGTGTCGGAGAGGCGGTCGGTCAGGCTGGGGTGCGGGTCTTCGGTCATCGGTCACTCTGCGGACTTGCGCTCGCGATACCAGACATAGAGACCCGCCCCGACGATCACAAGCGCACCGGCCACCGTCCAGGCGTCGGGCAGCTGGCCGAAGAAGACAAAGCCCCACAGGCTGGCGAAGATCAGGCTGAAATAGCCGAAGGGCGCGAGGGTCGAGGCCTCGCTCAGGCTGAAGGCGCGCACGACGAGCGCCTGGCCGGCGCTGCCCAGCACGCCAAGCGCCAGGAAGATCGGGAAATCGGCCATCGCCACTTCCTTCCAGACGAAGGGCAGGGCGATCGAGCTGAGCACGGTGCCGACCAGCGCCGACCAGATCAGCGAGGTGGCGAGCGGGTCGGTGCGCACGACGCGGGTGAGCAGGTTGCCCGCGGCATAGCTGAAGGCCGAGGCGAAGGCGAGGGCGGCGGCGGGCTCGAAGGCACCGACGCCCGGGCGCAGGATCACCAGCGCGCCGAGGAAGGCGATGACGATGCCGGCGATGCGGCGCGGCCCGATCCGCTCGCCCAGGAACAGCGCCGCGCCGAGCGTGATCAGGATCGGATTGATGTCGAAGAGCGCATCCGCCTCGGCCAGACCGATGTGACGGATGGCGACGAAGAAGAGCACGATGGTGATCACCTGCATCACCCCGCGCGCCGCCTGCGCGAGCGGCTGGCGGGTGCGCAGGCGCGGCAGGAAGGCGCCGCGATAGACGAGCGCCACCAGCGCGAGGTTGATCGCGAAGCGCGCCCAGATCAGCTGCGCCGGGTGGTAGCGGGTGACGAGATACTTCGCCACCGCGTCCATCAGCGTGAAGGTCGCGAGCGAGCCGAGCAGGAACAGCACGCCGAGCCCCGCGGCACGCCGCCGGGCCGCTGCCGCCTGATCAACGGCAGAGGGGGCCGCTTGCGGCCCCCCCGGTTCATTCTGGATCTGGGTCGGGCTCAAAGCAGGCTTTTCACCTTTTCGGCCACCGCCTCGGCGGTGATGCCGAATTCCTGATAGAGCCGGTCGGCCGGGGCCGAGGCGCCAAAGCCGGTCATGCCGACGAAGCCCGCCTTCTTCTCGGCGCCGCGCTCGCCCATCAGCCAGCGGTCCCAGGGCTGACGCACCGCGGCCTCGACGGCGACGCGCACCGCACCGGGCGGCAGGATCTTGCGGCGGTAGGCCTCGTCCTGCGCAGCGAACAGCTCCATGCAGGGCATCGAGACGACGCGGGTGCCGATCGCCTGCGCCTGCAGGATCTCGCGCGCCTTCAGCGCGATCTCGACTTCCGAGCCGGTCGCCATCAGGATCGCCTGCCGCTTGCCCGCCGCTTCCTCGAGCACATAGGCGCCCTTCGCGGTCAGGTTCGCGCCCGAATGCTTGGTGCGCAGGGTCGGCAGGTTCTGCCGGCTCAGCGCCAGCACCGAGGGGGTCTTCTCCGAGCTCAGCGCCAGTTCCCAGGCCTCGGCCGTCTCGATCACGTCGGCGGGGCGGAAGGTCCAGGTGTTCGGCGTGGCGCGGCAGATCGCCAGATGCTCGACCGGCTGGTGGGTCGGGCCGTCCTCGCCCAGGCCGATGCTGTCATGCGTCATCACATAGACCGCGGGCACCCCCATCAGCGCCGACAGACGCATCGCGCCGCGGGCATAGTCGGTGAAGCAGAAGAAGGTGCCGCCATAGGGGCGCACGCCGCCGTGCAGGTAAAGCCCGTTCATCGCCGCCGCCATGCCGTGTTCGCGGATGCCGTAGCGGATGTAGCGGCCCTTGCGGTTGTCGGGCATGAAGTCGCCGAGCCCCGGGGTCAGCGTCAGGTTCGAGCCGGTGAGGTCGGCCGACCCGCCGATGGTTTCCGGAATGACCGGGTTCACCGCGGCGAGCACCATTTCCGAGGCCTTGCGGGTCGCGACCTTGGGCGCGGCTTCCGACTGCGCCTTCTTGAAGGCGCGGATCGCCGAGGCGAGCTTCTTCGACACGCCGCGGCTCATCTGCCGCTCGAACTCGGCCTTCTTCGCCGGCGAGAGCGCGTTCAGACGCTCTTCCCATTCGGCGCGGGCGGTGGCGCCCTTCGACCCGATCGCTTCCCATTCGGCCTTGATCTCGGCCGGGATCTCGAACGGGCCATAGGGCCAGCCGTAGATCTCCTTGGTCGCGGCCAGTTCCTTGTCGCCGAGCGGCGAGCCGTGCACCGAATAGCTGTCCGACTTGGTCGGCGCGCCGAAGCCGATGATCGTCTTGCAGTCGACGAGCACCGGGCGCTTGGCCTTCTTCGCCTCGGTCAGCGCGCGGTCGATGTCGGCCGGGTCATGGCCGTCGCAGCTCAGCACCTGCCAGCCCGAGGCCTCGAAGCGCTTGTGCTGGTCGGTGATGTCCGACACCGTGACGCGGCCGTCGATGGTGATGTTGTTGTTGTCCCAAAGGACGATCAGGTTGTCGAGTTCCTGCTTGCCGGCAAGGCCGATCGCCTCCTGGCTGATGCCTTCCATCAGGCAGCCGTCCCCGACGATCACCCAGATCTTGTGATCGACGACCTTGCGCCCGAAGCGCGCCGCCATCGACTTCTCGGCAATCGCCATGCCGACCGCGGTCGAGATCCCCTGGCCGAGCGGGCCGGTGGTGGTCTCGACGCCCTCGAGATGGCCGTATTCCGGGTGCCCCGCCATGCGCGAGCCCCATTGCCGGAACGACTTCACCTGCTCGAGCGTCGCCTGCTCATAGCCGGTGAGGTAGAGCAGCGCATAAAGCAGCATCGAGGCATGGCCGGCCGACAGCACGAAGCGGTCGCGGTCCGCCCAGCCCGGCGCCTTCGCGTCGAATTTCAGGTGGTTGCGGTAGAGCACCGTCGCGACATCGGCGAGGCCCATCGGCGCGCCGGGGTGTCCTGAATTCGCGGCCTGCACCGCATCCATGGCGAGAGCGCGGATCGCGGTCGCAAGTTTCCAGTGGTCGGGGTGAGTGGCACGGAGCGTGGCGATGTCCAAGAGCCTCTCCTTTCGATGCGATGTTGGCGTTAACTTGCGCCCCTGATAGCAGGGATCGGGGCAAGTTCAAGCGCAAGCCCCAAGTGCTTGATGCAAAAGGGTGGGCTGGCCCCTGTCCAGAGGATAGACTGGGCCGCGCGGCGGCGCAGGCGGCGATTCGCCGTGCCGCGTCGTTGCCGCCCAGTTGCTGCCCAGGGGAACAGATGACCGAGATCGCCGAATACGAACGCCGGATCTCCTTCGCGCTCGACCGGATCGGGCGCGGGGTCGAGGCCCTGCTGGCGCGGCCGGTGGCAGAGCCGCCGGCGCCCGAACCCGAGTCCGATGTCGGGACCGAGGCGCCCGCCGCGCTGCCGGTTGCCGAGCCCGTCGCGGAAGCCCTGGCGGCCGCGGCGCCCGCCGGCGCCGATCCGGCCGAGCTTGCCCGCCTGCACGAGGCGCTCGACAGCGAGCGGGAGGCGAATGCCCAGCTCTCCGAGCGCGTGCGCGCGATCCGTGAAAAGCAGGAAACCACGCTCTCGGCGATGGAGAAGCGCCTCGCCACGGCGACGAAGGCACTCGAGACCGCACAATCCGAGGTGAACCGGCTCAAGCGCGCGAACCTCGATCTGGCCGAGGCGAACCAGGCGCTGATCGAGGCCGGCAACGACCCGGCGCCGCATCTGATCAACCGCGCGATGCAGGCCGAGCTCGAGGCGCTGCGCGCCGCACGGGCCGGGGAGGCGGCGGAACTGGCCGAGATCCTCGGCACGCTCGCTCCGCTCTTCGCGACATCGGCCGAAGAGGCGCAACCGGGGGGGGGCGAAGATGCCTGAGCTGACGATCACCATTGGCGAGCGCGACTTCGCCGTCGCCTGCGCCCAGGGCGAGGAACATTTCCTGCAGGCCGCGTCGGCGCTTCTCGATGCCGAGGCGGCGGTGCTGCTCGGCCAGATCGGGCGGATGCCCGAGACGCGGATGCTGCTGATGGCGGGGCTGATGGTGGCCGACAAGGCCGCCGGCACCGGCGACCGTCTGCGCCGGCTGCAGGCCGAGCTCGAGGCCGCGCAGGGCCAGATCGCCGCACTCGAGGCGGCGCTCGCCGAAGCCCGGGCGCATCCGGTCGAGGTCGAGGTGCCGGTGGTCCCGCACGAGGTCTTCGACACCCTCGCCGAGATTGCGGCACGGGCCGAGGCGATGGCCGACGCGATCGAGGAGAACGCCTGATGCGCCTTGCCGCAGCCGCTCTCCTGCTCGCCGCTCCGGCGACCGCGCAGGATCTGGAGACCCTGCCGATGCACTATGGCTGCGACCGCGGCGCGCGGATCGAGGCGGTCTATGTGAACGGCGGCATGCCGGCGCTTGCGATCCTGACGCTCGAGGGGAGGATGGTCGTGCTCTCCAACGTGCCCTCGGGCTCGGGGGCCTTCTATGCCGAGGCGCCGGAGGGCCGGGCGGGCTATTTCTGGCGCACGAAGGGCGAGGAGGCCACGCTGAGCTGGCGCGCGGCCGACGGCGCGGAAACCGATCTGCTCGACGGCTGCACGGCGCTGCCGCAGGGCTGACCACGGTTTTCCGCCGATCCGGCCCGATGAAGACCGGGACCACCCCCGGTCTTCCGATCGTGTCATCTTCCAATCGCGTCAAATATCCCGGGGGGGAGGCCGAAGGCCGAGGGGGCAGCGCCCCCTGCCTTGGCGGCGCCGCGCCGGCGGGGCGGCCTTACTCGGCCGCCTCCTGCGTCTTCATCTCGAAGCCCTTCTCGATCTGGTCCGAGGGCACCACCGGATATTCACCCGAGAAGCAGGCGTCGCAATATTGCGGGCAGGCGTTGTTGCGGCCATCGGCCTCGCCGGCGGCGCGGTAAAGCCCGTCGAGCGAGATGAACTTCAGGCTGTCGACGCCGATCCAGTCGCGCATCTCGTCCTCGGTCATCTTCGCGGCGAGCAGCTTGTTGCGGTCCGGCGTGTCGACGCCATAGAAGCACGGCCAGGCGGTCGGCGGCGAGGCGATACGGAAATGCACCTCGGCCGCGCCGGCATCGAGGATCATCTCCTTGATCTTGCGCGAGGTGGTGCCGCGCACGACCGAGTCGTCGACCAGGATCACCCGCTTGCCCTTCACCAGCGACTTGTTCACGTTCAGCTTCAGCCGCACGCCCATGTTGCGGATCTGCTCGGTCGGCTCGATGAAGGTGCGGCCCATGTACTGGTTGCGGGTGATGCCAAGGGCGAAGGGGATGCCCGATTCCTGGCTGAAGCCGATCGCCGCGGGCGTGCCCGAATCCGGCACCGGGCAGACGAGATCGGCCTCGACCGGAGCCTCGCGGGCCAGTTCCACCCCGATCTGGCGCCGCGTCTCATAGACCGAGCGGCCGCCGATGATGCTGTCGGGGCGCGAGAAATAGACATGTTCGAAGATGCAGAACCGCGGCGACGCCCGATGGAACGGGCGTGCGCTCTCGATCTTGCCGTCCTGGATCACCACCATCTCGCCGGGCTCGATCTCGCGCACGAAATGCGCGCCGATGATGTCGAGGCCGCAGGTTTCGGAGGACAGCACATAGCCGTTGTCGCCGATCCGGCCGAGCACCAGCGGCCGCACGCCGAGCGGGTCGCGCACGCCGATGAGCTTGGTGCGGGTCATCGCGACGACCGAGAAGGCGCCCTCGCAGCGGCGCAGCGCGTCGGCGATGCGGTCGGCATGGGTCTTCTGGAACGAGCGCGCCATCAGATGGATGATGCATTCGCTGTCCGAGCCCGACTGGAAGATCGCGCCATGCTCGATCAGTTCGCGGCGCAGCGCCTCGGCATTGGTCAGGTTGCCGTTGTGCGCGATTGCCGCGCCGCCCATCGAGAACTCGCCGAAGAAGGGCTGGATGTCGCGGATCACCGCGGCCTTCTTGCCGGCGGTCGAATAGCGCACGTGGCCGATGGCGAGGGGGCCGGGCAGGGTCTCCATCAGCGAGGCCTTGGTGAAGTTGTCGCGCACATAGCCGAAGCGGTGCGCCGAGTTGAAGCCCTTCTCGGGATCATGGGCGACGATGCCGCCCGCCTCCTGGCCGCGGTGCTGCAGCGCGTGCAGGCCAAGGGCGACGAAATTCGCCGCATCGGTCACACCGATCACGCCGAAGACGCCGCATTCCTCCTTCAGCTTGTCGTCGTCGAACGGATGCGACAGGAAATGCGGTTCCGGTTGGGTCATGGGGGGTCTCCGAGTCCGGCTTGCGATGGGGGCTTGCGCGGCGACATGTAATGCGAAACGGGAGGGGTGTTAAGCCCTCCCGCTGCGAATTCCGTCATCAGCGCGTCACGTTTGCGACGTTTCAGTTCGCCGTTGCCGCCGGAGCGGTCTCGGTGGCGCTCGGCGCCGCCGCGGGCGCGGGGCATTTCGACACCAGCTGTTCGTAGCGCGCCACGATCCAGCCCGGCGCATCCGAGGGCATGGTCTCGTCGAGATTGCCGCTGAGCTGGGCAAAGACCTTGGCCGAGCGCGAGGCGTCGACGACCGGGATCGTCTCCTCGGCGACGACGCGGTCGTAGACGACAAAGGCCACGGCCACCAGCACCACGCCGCGCAGGACGCCGAAGAGGAAGCCGAGCGCCTGGTCGAGCCCGCCGATCGCCGAACGCTGCACCACCGAGGCGAAGAGCGGGGTGATGATCGAGAAGACGACGAGGGCGAGCGCGAAGACCGCAGCAAAGCCGCCGATCGTCGCAAGTTCACAGCTGTCGCCGAGGAACTTGTTGATCACCGGCAGCTGCGCGATCAGCGGCCGCGCCGCATCGGCGAACATATAGGCCACGACCGCGGCGGCGATCCAGCCGACGATCGCCAGCCCCTCGCGCACGAAGCCCCGGCTGTAGGCGAGGATCGCCGACAGGATGATGACGACCGCCACGATGGCGTCAACGATGGTAAAACCTTCCATGGTCCCCACATTTGCCTGCAGCGCCTCAGCCGGCGCCGAACATGTCCCCGACGAATGTCACGAGGTCGGGCAGCTTGCGCAACCGCATCCCCGCGCCGCCCTCGACCTTGGTCCCCTGCGGCAGGATTGCCTGTGTGAAACCAAGTTTCTCCGCCTCTTTCAACCTGTTTTCCACCTGACCCACCGGGCGCAGCGCCGCCGAAAGAGAGATTTCGCCGAAAATCACCAGGTCTGGCGGCAATGCCACATCTTCGCGCGCGCTCAGCAGCGCGGCCGCCAGCGCAAGGTCGGCGGCGGGTTCGCTCACCTTCATCCCGCCCGCGACGTTCAGGAACACGTCGAGCCCGGTGAAGGGAATGCCGCAGCGGCTTTCGAGCACTGCAAGGATGGTCGAGACGCGCCCCGAATCAAGCCCCACCACCGTGCGCCGCGGGCTCGCGAGCGAGGAGGGGGCGACGAGCGCCTGGATTTCGGTCAGCACCGGGCGCGTGCCCTCGATGCCGGCAAAGACCGCCGAGCCCGGCGCGGGCTGGCCGCGCTCGCTCAGAAACAGCGCCGAGGGGTTGGCGACCTCGGCGAGGCCGCCGCCGGTCATCTCGAAGACGCCGATCTCGGAGGCCGGGCCGAAGCGGTTCTTCACCGCGCGCAGGATGCGGAACTGATGCCCGCGCTCGCCCTCGAAATACAGCACGGTGTCGACCATGTGCTCGACCACGCGGGGGCCGGCGATCTGGCCTTCCTTGGTGACGTGGCCGACGAGGATCACCGAGACGCCGCGGGTCTTGGCGAAGGTGACCAGCTCATGCGCGGCCGAGCGCACCTGGCTGACCGAGCCGGGCGCCGCCTCGACCGTGTCGGCCCACATCGTCTGGATCGAATCGATGATGACGAGGTCGGGCCGCTCGGCCTCGAGCGTGGTCAGGATGTCGCGCAGGTTGGTCTCGGCGCCAAGGTCCACCGGGGCATCCGCCAGCCCCAGCCTTTGCGCCCGCATCCGCACCTGTGCCGCCGCTTCTTCGCCCGAGATGTAGAGGCATTTCAGCCCCTTGCGGGCGAATGCCGCGACCGCCTGCAAGAGCAGCGTCGATTTCCCGATGCCCGGATCGCCGCCCACGAGGATCGCCGAGGCGGGCACGAGGCCACCGCCGAGCACCCGGTCGAACTCTGCCATACCGCTCAACGTGCGCGGCGGCGGCGCCTCTTCGGTCGCCAGCGTGCTCAGCGCGATGCGCCGGCCCTTGGTGCCGCCAAGCGTGCGCGAAGCGGGGCCCGCGGACAGCGGCGCCTCCTCGGCGATGGTGTTCCACGCGCCGCAGGCCTCGCAGCGGCCGGCCCATTTCTTGTGGACGGCGCCGCAGGCGGTGCAGGTGAACTGGGGGGATGCCTTGGCCATGTCCCCTTGTGCCAGAGGGGCGCGCCGGCGGCAAGGCGGGGAAGGGGGCGCCGCCCCCTCGCGGCCAGGGCCGCTCCCCCCCCGGAGGTCTTTCGGGCAAGAAGAACGCAGGAGGCCCCTGGCTTCCAATTGCTGCAAATATCCCGGGGGGAGGCGAAGCCGGGGGGCAGCGCCCCCCTCCGCGCGCTCAGCGGCGCTGCGGCGGAACATGCGAGAACGCGAGCGAGGTGAGGACGCAGCCGGTGAGCAGGTAAAGCCCCCAGCCGGTCTCGATCCGGCCGACACCCACGCCCTTCGCCACCACGATATAGAGCGCGATCAGGAAGATATCGGCCATCGCCAGCCGGCCGAGCGCATGCAGCGGCCCGAGCCAGCGCTGCGGGGCAAGGCCGACATCGACGGCGGCGCGGCCCGCGACCTTGGCAAGGGGCGCGACAATGGCGAAGAGGGCGACGAGTGCCGCCAGCAACGGATCGGTCCTGGCGAGCGTGGCAAGCCCCGAGACGACCGAAATCTCGTCAAGCCCGAAGACGGGCAGCAGCCCCGCGCGCAGAAGCGGCGCGCTCCAGGCGACGGGAAAGAGGATCAGCAGCGACAGGTTCGCGAGCCGGGCAAGCCGGGCGGGGGCGCGCAGGCCGCGCCGCATCAGCGCAGCGCGGTGATCGGGCCCTCGGCCCGGCCGTGGATGAACTGCTGAACGTAAGGGTCTGATGTGTTGTCCATTTCCTGGACACTGCCCTGCCAGCGCAGGACCCCTTCGTGCAGCATCGCGACACTGTCGGCGATGGCACGGACCGAGGACATGTCATGGGTGATGGTGATCGCGGTGGCGCCCATCTCGCTGACGATCGAGCGGATCAGGTGGTTGATCACCCCCGCCATGATCGGGTCGAGCCCGGTCGTCGGTTCGTCGAAGAAGATCACCTGCGGGTCGGCGGCGATGGCGCGGGCAAGACCCACGCGCTTTTGCATGCCGCCCGAAAGCTCGGCCGGGAAGAGGTCAGCCACTTCCGGGCCGAGGCCGACGCGCTTGAGCTTGTCGAGCGCGATCGCCCGGGCCTCGTCTTTCGGTCGTTTCGTGGCGCCGCGCAGCAGCCGGAAGGCGACGTTTTGCCAGACCGAGAGGCTGTCGAAGAGCGCCCCGCCCTGGAACAGCATGCCGAAGCGGGCGAGGAAATCCTCGCGCGTGGCCTCGGTCACCGGCCGGCCCTCGAGCCGGATCACGCCGGCATCGGGCGGCACCAGGCCGAGGATGCATTTCAGCAGCACCGACTTGCCGGTGCCCGAGCCGCCGATCACCACAAGGCTTTCGCCGCGCTTCACGGTCAGGTTCACATCGCGCAGCACCTGCTTGCTGCCAAAGGATTTTTTCAGGCCTTCGATCTCGATCATGCGGAGAAGAAAACCTCCGTCAGCGTGTAGTTCGCGGCAAGGATCAGGATCGAGGCGGCGACCACGGCGGATTTGGTGGCGGCGCCCACGCCCTGCGCGCCGCGGCCCGAGTTCATGCCGTAAAAGCAGCCCATCAGCGCCACGATGAAGCCGAAGGCCGCGCCCTTGACGAGGCCCGAGCCGACGTCCCAGAACTCGAGGTATTCCCAGGTGTTCTTGATGTAGGTCGCGGAGTTGAAGCCGAGCCGGCCGGTGCCGACCATCCATCCGCCCATGATGCCGATCACGTCGCCGACGCCGACGAGCAGCGGCACGCTCAGCGTCGCGGCCAGCACGCGCGGCGCGGCCAGGTATTTCAGCGGGTCGGTCGAGAGGGTGACGAGGGCGTCGATCTGCTCGGTCACCTTCATCGTGCCGATCTCGGCGGCGATCGAGGAGGCGACGCGCGCCGCCACCATCAGCCCACCGAGCACCGGGCCGAGTTCGCGCACCATGCCGATCGCGGTGATCGAGGGCACGACGGATTCGGCCGAGAAGCGCGCGCCGCCGGCATAGATCTGCAGCGCCAGCGCCGCGCCGGTGAAGAGTGCGGTCATGCCCACGACCGGCAGCGAGAGCCAGCCGATCTGCATCAGCGCGTGCAGGAATTCGCGGCCATAGAACGGCGGGCGCAGCAGGTGCGAGACCACGGTCAGCGCGTAAAGCGCCACCCGGCCCGCACCGGCAAGCCCGTCGAGCACGACACGGCCAAGCGAGGCAAGCCCGCGCTCGATCACACCGAGCCCCCGACGTAGTGGCGGGTGTAGCGGTTGCCGAGCGAGGTCAGGATCTCGTAGCCGATGGTGCCGGCGACGTCGGCAAGGTCATCGACACCCTGGTGCGGGCCGAGGATGTCGAGCGACTTCGGCACTTCGCCCAGATGGCTGATGTCGACGGTGATCAGGTCCATCGAGATCCGGCCGACGAGCGGGCAGGGCACGTTGCCATGCCACAGCGTCGCCGTCGAGCTGAGCGTGCGCATCAGCCCGTCGGCATAGCCGCCCGAGACGGTGGCGATGCGCGCGTCTTCCTCGGCGGTCCAGGTGTTCGAATAGCCCACGGTCTCGCCCGCCTGCACGTCGCGCACCTGGATCACCGGCAGCGACAGGGTGACGACCGGCCGCGCCGCCTCGAAGGGCATTCCACCATACAGCGCGATGCCCGGGCGGGTGACGTCGAAGTGGTAGTCGCGGCCAAGGAGGATGCCGCCGGTGGCCGAGAGCGAACGCGGCACGTTCATCCCTGCGGTCATCTTGCGGAAGGTGTCGAGCTGATAGCGGTTCATCTCATGCGCGGGTTCGTCCGAGCAGGCGAGGTGGCTCATGATCAGCTTCGGATGCGAGCCGAGCACGATCGGCGCCACGGCCTGCCATTCGGCGGGCTCGAAGCCGAGCCGGTTCATCCCGGTGTCGAGCTGGATGCCGAAGGGGGCGCCCGGCAGCGACTCGAAATGCCGCGTCACCTGGTCGAGCGAATTCAGCATCGGCGTCAGGCCGAGGTCACCGATCATCTCGGTGTCGCCCGCCATGTGGCCGGAGAAGATGAAGATCTCGGGGCCTTCGCCCAGGGCCTGGCGCACCGCGGCGCCTTCCTCGGTGCAGGCGACGAAGAACTTGCGGCATCCCGCCCGCGCCAGCATCCGCGCGATGCGCGCGGCGCCGAGGCCATAGCTGTCTGCCTTGACCACGGCGCCCGTCTCGGTCGTCGTGCCCGTGAGCGCGTCCATCGCGCGCCAGTTCGAAAGGATGGCATCGAGGTCGATGCGAAGGGATGCGGTAGCCATGGGGGTTTTCTTGAACCATGGGCCGCGAAGGTCAAGGGCAATCGCACCCGCATCCCGCGCGATGACGGAACTGTGGCCGGCGGGGCCGCTCAGGCGGCGCCGTTCCGCGCAAGCGGGCGCATCGCAAGGGCGCTCGCCAGGGCCATCAGCCCGGCGGTGGCAAGGCACAGCGGCAGTCCCCCCGCCTGATAGCTGAGCCCCGAGAGCAGCGTGCCGAGAAGCCGGCCGGCCGCATTCGCGCTGTAGTAAAAGCCCACGTCCATCGTCACCCGGCCCTCGCCCGCGAAGGCGAGGATCAGCCAGGAATGGAGCGAGGAGTTGAGCGCGAAGACGACGCCGAAAAGGAGCAGCCCGGCGATCAGGACCGCGGTGAGCCAGGGCGCGGGGCCGCCCGCGGCAAGCGCGGCCGCGGCCAGCGCAAAGGGGATCGGCACCAGCGCGCCGGCCCAGCGGGCTGCGGCGCGCGCGCCGTCGGCTGCGGCGCCGCGCAGGATCTTCGGCGCCAGCGCCTGCACCAGGCCATAGCCGATGATCCAGGCCGCCATGAAACCGCCGATCAGGAAGAAGGCGGCGCGGTTGCCCGCGGGCGTGCCATCGGACAGCACCGTGCCGAAATAGACCGGGATGCCGACGACGAACCACACATCGCGCGCTCCGAACAGGAACATGCGGGCGAGCGACAGCCGGTTCACCCGCGGATCGCGCGACCAGACGGCGGCGAATTTCGTGCCCTTCTTGCCTGCCGGCAGACCGGGCGGCAGGAAGGCCGCGACGGCGATCAGGATCAGCGTCAGCACCGCCGCCATCCCCCAGACCGCGGCACCAAAGCCCGCAACCGCCAGCAGCGCCGCGCCGAGGAAGAAGCCCACGCCCTTCACCGCGTTCTTCGAGCCGGTGAGTGCCGCGACCCAGCGAAAGAGCGCGCCATCGCCCTTGGGGGCGAGCAGCTTCACCGCCGATTTCGCCGACATCTTCGCCAGATCCTTGGCGACGCCGCTCGCGCCCTGCACCGCCATCACGAAGACGACCGAGGCGGTGAGGCTCCAGCCCGGATCGAGATTGGCGAGCGCCACCAGCGCCGCGATCTGCAGCGCCAGTCCGCCGTAAAGAGTGGAGGCCAGCCCGAAACGCGCCGCGATCCAGCCCGCGGCAAGGTTGGTGACGATCCCCGCGATCTCGTAGAGCAGGAACAGCCAGGCAAGCGCCACCGGCGAGAAGCCGAGCGCGTTGAAATGCAGCAGCACCAGCATCCGCAGCGCGCCGTCCGACAGCATGAAGGCCCAATAGGCCGCGGTCACCGCCGCATAGGCGCGCAGGGGCCGGTCCATCACAGCGCCCCCGCGACAAGGCCCAGCACATCGGCCAGCCGGCAGGCATAGCCCCATTCGTTGTCATACCAGGCGAAGATCTTCACCTGGGTGCCGCCGGTGACCATCGTCGCCCCGGCATCGACGATCGAGGAGCGCGGGTCGTTGACGTAATCCGAGGAGACGAGCGGCCGCGTCTCGAAGCCGAGGATGCCGGAGAGCGGCCCCGCGGCCGCGGCGGCGAGAAGCGCGTTCACCTCGGCCACGGTGGTCGGGCGCGCGACCTCGAAGACGCAATCGGTGAGCGAGGCATTGAGCAGCGGCACCCGCACCGCATGGCCGTCGAGCCGGCCGGCGAGGTCCGGGAAGATCAGGCCGATGGCGCTCGCCGAGCCGGTGGTCGTCGGGATCAGGTTGCTCAGCGCCGAGCGGGCGCGGCGCATGTCCTTCGCCGGGCGGTCGACGATGGTCTGGGTGTTGGTCACGTCATGCAGCGTGGTGATTGCGCCATGACGGATGCCCAGCCCCTCGTGGATCACCTTCACCACCGGGGCGAGGCAATTGGTGGTGCAGCTTGCGGCGGTGACGATGCGGTGGCGCGCGGGCTCATAGGCCGCATGGTTCACGCCATAGACAAGGTTCAGCGCGCCGCCGTCCTTCACCGGGGCCGAGACCACGACCTTGCGCACGCCGGCCTCGAAACACGGCGCGAAATCGGCGGCCTTGCGGAAGGCGCCCGAACAGTCGAGCACCACGTCGATGCCCATCTCGGCGAGCGGCAGGTCCTGAAACCTGCGCGCCGCGGTCAGCCGCAGGTGCCGGCCGTTCACCGTCAGGCTGTCGGCATCCTGGGCGATCTGCGCCGGCCAGCGGCCATGCACGCTGTCGAATTCCAGCAAAAGCGCGTGCTGCTCGGCGCTGCCCGCGGGGTCGTTCAGCAGAACAAGGCCCTCGGCGGCGCCGGTGTCGATCAGGCGGCGCAGGACAAGCTTGCCGATGCGGCCAAGGCCGTTCAGCGCGATGCGCGGGGGGGTGCGGGTCATGGGAGGGCTCCGTCAGAGGTCATCAAGGCCGATCCGGTCGAGCTGCTGTTGCAGCGCGAGGCGGCCGAGGGTGTCGAAGGGGAGGGCGGCGAAGGCGGCGATGCGGCGGTGCAGCTCGCTGAAGGCGCGGGCGAAGGCGAGGCCGCGCTCGGCCTCGGTGCCCTCGGCCTGTACCGGGTCGGCAACGCCCCAATGCGCGGTGAGCGGCGCGCCGGGCCAGGGGGCGCATTCCTCCGACGCCGCGGCGTCGCAGACGGTGAAGACGAAATCCATCCGCGGCGCGCCGGGTAGCTCGAACTCGGCGATATGCTTGGCGCGCAGCCCCTCGATGGGCAGGCCGTTGCGGCGCAAAAGCTCGACCGCCATCGGGTTCAGCGCCGATCCGGGGCGGGTGCCGGCCGAGAAGGCGCGGAAGCGGTCGCCGCCAAGCTCGCGCAGGATCGCCTCGGCAAAGATCGAGCGCGCCGAGTTGCCCGAGCAGATGAAGAGCACGTTCAAGGGCCGGTCGCGCGGCACGGGGCTTGCGCCTTGCGCGATCAGCGCCTCGGCAAGTTCCGGCCGGCCGCGGCCGCAATCGGCGACGAGATAGCCGACGAGCGCGGTCAGGTTCTCGAGCGCGACGGAGTAGAGGATCGCGCGGCCCTGCCGTTCCGAGCGGATCAGCCCCGCCGCCTCGAGATCGGCGAGGTGATGCGAGAGCGTGTTGGGCTTCACACCGGTGAGGCGGGCGATCTCTCCGGGCCGCGTTGCCTGGGGCACGCGGCGCATCAGCAGGCGGAAGATGGCAAGCCGGCCGGGATGGCCGAGGGCGGTGAAGGCGAGGGGGGCGTCAATCTGTTCCATAATTCATGAATAGTGGAATTAATCGAGCGTGCCAAGTGACGTTTCGATGACGTGCGGATGACGCTCGGGTCGTGGTGGGGCTGCTGCATTCCGTCGCACCCTATACGTCGTGCTTGCCCGGTGCCCCAGGGTGGGCGCATAAATGCGCTGTAACGCATATGCGCGAGTCCGGAAATGCCGCTGACCATTCTCACCGCCCTTGCCGAACCCACCCGCCTTGCCGCGATCCGGCTGCTGGCGGACGGGGGTGAGCATTGTGTCTGCGAGCTGATGGCGCGGCTCGATGCCACGCAAAGCCGGATGTCGCGACACATGCAGACCCTGAAGCAGGCGGGCCTCGTCGCCGATCGGCGCGATGCGCAATGGGTGCGCTACCGGCTGAACCCGGAGATGCCGGCCGAGAATCGTGCCATCCTTGACGCGGTTCTGGCGGCCGAGGCCGCAGAAAGGAGCGCCGCATGAGCGCCGACATCGAAGCCCCCCGCCCGTCGCATCCCGCGCCTTGGCCGCATCTGGCGGTGCTCGCGGCGGTGGCCGCCTGGTTCTGGCTTTACGGCCGGCTGCCGGCGATTTCCGAGGCGCTGACCGCACTGATCCCGGTCGAGCGGCACAGCCACACCGGCGAGGCGCTCGCCTTCTTCTTCTATGACGTGCCGAAGGTGCTGATGCTGCTCGCGCTCATCGTCTTTGCGATGGGGGTGGTGCGCAGCTTCTTCAGCCCCGAGCGCACCCGCGCGCTGCTCGCCGGGCGGCGCGAGGGGGTGGGCAATGTGCTGGCCGCGCTTCTGGGCGTGGTGACGCCGTTCTGCTCCTGTTCGGCGGTGCCGCTCTTCATCGGGCTCGTCTCGGCCGGGGTGCCGCTCGGGGTGACCTTCTCCTTTCTGATCGCCGCGCCGATGGTGAACGAGGTGGCGCTGGTGATGTTGTTCGGCCTGGTCGGGCCGGTGGTGGCGCTGACCTATTTCAGCTTCGGCCTCGCCGTCGCAATCCTCGCCGGCTGGGTGATCGGGCGGCTGCATCTCGAGGGCTGGCTGCAGGACTGGGTGCGCGACATCGCGACTGGTGCCTCTGCCCCCGAGGAGGCGGGCGGCGCCGCGCTGAGCATGGTCGAGCGCTATCGCCTCGGGTTCGAGGCGCTGCGCGAGATCATGGGCCGGGTCTGGCTCTGGATCCTGCTCGGCATCGCGATGGGGGCGCTGATCCACGGCTATGTGCCCGAGGATCTGATGGTGCGGATCATGGGCGCCGATGCCTGGTGGAGCGTGCCGGCGGCGGTGGTGCTGGGCATCCCGATGTACACCAATGCGGCCGGCGTGATCCCGATCGTCGAGGCGCTTCTGGGCAAGGGCGCGGCGCTCGGCACGGTGCTCGCCTTCATGATGAGCGTGATCGCGCTGAGCCTGCCCGAGATGATCATCCTGCGTCAGGTGCTGACACTGCGGCTGATCGCCGTCTTCATCGGCGTCGTCGGCAGCGGCATCCTGGCCGTGGGCTTCCTGTTCAACCTTCTGTTCTGAAAAGGGGTTTTCGATGGAGATCAAGGTTCTCGGCAGCGGCTGCGCGAAATGCCGCGCGACCGTCGAGCTGATCGAGCGCGTGGCGCGCGAGGCGGGGCGCGAGGTCTCGGTCGTCAAGATCGAGGATCTGCGCCGGATCGCGGGCTACGGGGTGATGTCCACCCCCGCCGTGGTGGTGGGCGAGAAGGTGGTCCACAGGGGCTCGGTGCCCTCGCATGACGAGGTTCTGGGCTGGCTCGGCTGAGGAGGGAACGATGAGCGAAACGAGCGTGAAGGATCTGCCCGAGGTGCGCCTGGCCTGCCCGACCACGAGCCACCGGATGCTGGCCGAAGGGGCGCTGCTGATTGACCTGCGCCCGCCCGAGGCGGTGGCGAAACTGGGCTTTGGCGGCTGCGATCTGCGCGCCATCCCCTTTGCCGACTTCGAGAACCGCTGGCGCGAGATCCCGCGTGAGCGGGCGCTGATCCTCGTGGGCGACAGTGGCACGCAGGCGCGCAAGGCGGCCTATTTCCTGATGTATCAGGGCTTTGCGGATGTCGCGGTGATGGAGCCGGGGCTCGCGCGCTGGATCGCGCGCGGTTTCCCGGTGACCGGGGATCCGGCGGCGCTGGCCGAGGCGAGCGCGGCGTGCTGTTCCGGCGCGGGGAGCTGCTGCGGCTGAGCGCGGAAGGGGGCGCTGCCCCCTCGGCCCTTCGGGCCTCACCCCCGGGATATTTGGGGCAATTGGAAGCGGGACGGGCAGGAGACGCGGAGCCGCGCGGCTCTTCGTCATCTTCCAATTGCCGAAAATATCCTCGGGGGGTGAATTGCCCGGCACGGGCAAGAGGGGGGCAGACAGCCCCCCTTTCGCGCTCAAGGCCCTGAGATCGCGCCGAATTTTTCCGAGGGCCGGGCTCAGTAGCTCTCGCCGCCTTCGCCCTGCCATTGCCGCGCCAGATCCGAGAACCGGGTGAACTGGCTTTCGAAGGCGACCTCGACGGTGCCGATCGGGCCGTGGCGCTGCTTGCCGAGGATGATCTCGGCCTTGCCGTGCACGCGCTCGGCCTTCTGCAGCCATTCGGCGAATTTTGGGTCGTCTTCCGGCGGCTTCATGCGCTCGTGGTAGTATTCGTCGCGATAGACGAACATCACCACGTCGGCGTCCTGCTCGATCGAGCCCGATTCGCGCAGGTCGCTCAGCTGCGGCCGCTTGTCTTCGCGGCTTTCGACGGTTCGGCTGAGCTGAGAGAGGGCGACCACCGGGATGTTCAGCTCCTTCGCGATCGCCTTCAGCCCCATCGAGATCTCGCCGATTTCCTGCACGCGGTTGTCGGTGCGGCCGGTGCCGCGCAGCAGTTGTAGGTAGTCGACGAAGACCACGTCGAGCCCGTGCGTGCGCTTCAGCCGCCGGCAGCGGGCGGCGACCTGGCTGATCGGCAGGGCGGGGGTGTCGTCGATGTAGAGCGGGCAGGTTTCGAGCGCCTTCGCCGCCTCGACGAAGCGGCGGAACTCGCCCTCGGTCATGTCGCCGCGGCGGATCTGCTCCGACGGCACGCGCGAGGCCTCCGAGAGCACGCGCGCGGCCAGCTGTTCGGCCGACATTTCGAGCGAGAAGAAGCCGACCACGCCGCCTTCGATCGCGCCTTCGGTGCCGTCGTGGCGCTGGCCGCGCTTGTAGGCCTTGGCGATGTTGAAGGCGATGTTGGTGGCGAGCGAGGTCTTCCCCATCGACGGGCGGCCGGCCAGGATCAGCAGGTCGGAGGGGTGCAGCCCGCCGAGCTTCTTGTTCAGGTCGGTCAGCCCTGTTGACACGCCGGCAAGCCCGCCCTCGCGCTGATAGGCGGCGTTCGCCGATTGCACCGCCTCGGTCACTGCCTTGAGGAAGCTGACGAAGCCCTTCTCGGCGGTGCCGGTCTCGGCGAGCTTGTAAAGCGCGCCCTCGGTCTTCACGATCAGCTCGTCGGGTTCGATGCCGACATCCACCTTCGAGGCCGAGGCGCTGAGATCCTTGCCGAGCCGGATCAGCTCGCGCCGCAGCGCGAGGTCATGGATCATCTGCGCGTAGTCGCGCGCGGCATAGGAGGAGATCGCCGCGCCCGCGAGCCGCGCGAGATAGGTCGCGCCGCCAAGTGCCTGCAGCCCCTGGTCATCCTCGAGATAGGCCTTGATCGTCACCGGCGAGGCCAGCGCATTCTTCTGGATCCGCGCGATCGCGGTCTCGTAGATGGTGCGGTGCACCGGCTCGAAGAAATGCTCGGGCTTCACCACCGAGGCGATGCGGTCGAAGATGTCGTTGTTGGTCAGGATCGCGCCGAGCAGCTGCTGCTCGGCCTCGATGTTATGCGGCAAAGCCTCTTCCGGCACCTCGGCGGGGGCGGCGGTGTCGTTGCGGATCGCGGTGGTCTCGTTCATCTCTGCCTCATGGCCCGGAACCCGTCGCATAGCCGATCGGGGGCGGGCCGCGCCATCTGGAAATCTCTGTGGATAACCGGCCGCCGGGGCGGCCGCTTGCGGCGATTGTTGTGGGTGGTGGCGTTCAGCCTACCACGGATGGTGGGCGCATGCGAGGGGGGAGCGAGTCGGGGGGCAGACTGTCCACAGCCTGCCCCCAAAACTGTCCACAGGTTTTTCGCCTCAGCCCTTCTGCCGGGCCTCCTGCCAGGCGCGCGGGGCCTTCAGGAAGGCCTCGACCTCGTCGAGGGTCTTCGCATCGAAGGCGCCCTGGACGCGGGCCTCGGCCAGCACGTCCCACCAGGTGCACAGGTAGTGCAGCGCCACGCCGTGCTCGGCAAGCTTGCCCACGGTCTCGGGGAAGATGCCGTAGTAGAAGATCACGGCGGTGTGGGCGCAGGTGGCGCCGGTGTCGCGGATCGCATCGACGAAGCTCAGCTTCGAGCCGCCGTCGGTGGTCAGGTCCTCGACCAGCAGCACGCGCTGGCCTTCGCTCATCGCGCCCTCGATGCGGGCGTTGCGGCCATAGCCCTTCGGCTTCTTGCGCACATAGGTCATCGGCAGCGCGAGCCGCTCGGCCACCATCGCGGCGAAGGGGATGCCCGCGGTCTCGCCGCCGGCGATGTTGTCGAAGGCCTCGAAGCCCGCATTGCGCAGCACGGTGACCGACAGGAAATCCATCAGCGTCGAGCGGATGCGCGGGAAGGAGATCAGCTTGCGGCAGTCGATGTAGGTCGGGCTCGGCAGGCCGGAGGCGAGGGTGAAGGGCTCTTCGGCGTTGAAATGCACGGCCTTGATCTCGAGCAGCATCCGCGCGGTGAGACGGGCGATTTCTTCCTGGGTCGGGTAGGAGGAGGGGATCATGTCGCTAATCCTTCTGAAGGGGCGGTCCGGGGCTGCCCCCGTCGGGCGCCGCCGGCGCTCCTTGGGGGACGGTTCCAGGGAAAAGTCAGGGTTTCACATGCCAGTAGACCGGGAAACCCGGGTCGAAGACGGTGACGGGGCCGGCGCCGCCGAAGATCTTCGCGGGCCAGTGCGCCGCGGTGTCGGTCTTTTCCAGCGTCAGCATCTCGCTGTTCACCGGCAGCCGGTAGAAGGCCGGGCCGTTGCGCGCGGCGAAGGCCTCGAGGTTGGCAAGCCGGCCCTCGGCCTCGAAGACATGCGCGAGCAGCGGCATCGTGTTCGTCGCGGTGAAGCAGCCGGCGCAGCCGCAGGCGCTTTCCTTGGCCGGGTCGGCATGGGGCGCGGAATCGGTGCCGAGGAAGAAGCGCGCCTCGCCCGAGGTCGCGGCCTCGACCAGGGCAAGGCGATGGCTCTCGCGCTTGGCGACCGGCAGGCAATAGTAATGCGGCTTGATCCCGCCCACCAGGATGTGGTTGCGGTTGATGATCAGGTGATGCGTGGTGATCGTCGCGCCGAGGTCTTCGCCCTGGCTGCGCACATAGTCCACACCATCCTTGGTGGTGATGTGCTCCATCACCACCCGCAGCCCCGGGGTGGCGCGGCGCACCGGGTCGAGCACGCGCTCGATGAACACCGCCTCGCGGTCGAAGATGTCGACGGCCGGGTCGGTGACCTCGCCATGCACGCACAGCGGCAGGCCGATCTCGGCCATCGTCTCGAGCACGCCGCGCACCTTGTCGAAGTCGCGCACGCCCGAGGCCGAGTTGGTGGTCGCCCCGGCCGGATAGAGCTTGACCGCGGTGACGATGCCCGCGGCCGCGGCGGCGGCGACATCGGCGGGGTCGGTCTCTTCGGTCAGGTAGAGCGTCATCAGCGGGGTGAAGCGCATCTCGGCGGGCAGGGCCGCAAGGATGCGCTCGCGATAGGCTGCGGCCTGCGCGCCGGTCACCACCGGCGGCACCAGGTTCGGCATGATGATCGCGCGGGCGAAATGGCGCGCGCTCTCGGGCAGCACGGCCGCCAGCATCGCGCCGTCGCGCAGGTGCAGGTGCCAGTCGTCGGGGCGGGGGAGCGTGATCTGGGTCATGGTTTTCCGACTACACCGGGTGCCGGTCCGAATCCAGTGGCAGCTTCGCGCCGATGTGACGCGGCAGGGCAGGGAGGGGATTGCCGCGGCGCGCGCGCCGGTGCAGCATGGCGCCGCCTTCAGGCCGACGAGGAGCGCAGTGATGAAGACCCTTTCCGCCCTGGCCGGTGCCCTGCTGGTGCTGGCCGCCTGTAACGATCCCGGCTTTCGCGGCGTGACCGGCGTGCGCACCGCCGAGGCGAGCGAGGTGGGAAGCTGCCGGTTCGTTTCGACGATTACCATGAAGCCCGGGGTCTATGGCCCGGTGCTCGGCGATCAGGGGATCAAATACGCCCGCAACAAGGTGCTCGACAGCGCCCGCGAAAGCGGCGCGAACACCGTCGTCTTCGACCGGGTCGAGCCTGGCGCGGCGGTCTATCTGGTCAGCGCACGGGCATTTTCCTGCTGACCGACGCATGGCTTGGGGGGCCGGCATGCGCCATGCGCAATAGTTATGGCAGCGATTCTGACGTATCCTGAGTAACATGGGAGGAAACAGACTGACCCGAGATCAGGAGGTTTCCAATGGCATACGTCTTTACGGCAAGTCCGCGCGGCGTCCGCGCGTCCAAGGCCCGCCCCCTGCTGGCGTCGCTTGCGGCGGCGCTTGCCTCCCACACCGAACGACAGGCGCGTCTGGCCGAGATCGACGCGCTTGCCGCGCTGGGCGATGACGAGCTTCGGCGCCGGGGGCTGACCCGGTCGGGGCTGGCCTCGCATGTGCTGAGCGACCGGTTCTGCTACTGACCTCGGGCGGGCGCCTGGCCGGGGGGCGCATCTTGCCGCAGCTTCGGTCGTTCTCCCCGGGCCCCCTTGCGCATCGGCGCCGCGCGGCGGATAGTCGCCGGGGCCGGCCGGAAGCGCCGGGCGACGCAGGAGGGGACCGGATGCCTGAGACATCGACGATGCAGACGCTGACCGAGGTGCGGGGCGATCTGGTGCTTGCCGCGCTCTGCGTGGGCCAGTTCCGTGCGCCGTGCCAGATCGACAGCGACCGGCTGCTGGTGCAGGCGGACGAGGCACTGGGGCAGGCGCTGCACGCGCTCGGCCTCGAATTGCGGATGGCCACCGAGCCGTTCACCCCCGCGCCGCTTTTCGCGCCCGAGCAGACGATCCTCGGCCAGGTCGCGCATGGCAGCGTGGCGCGGCGCGCCTCGGTGCATGTGCACGGTTCGCACGACCACGACGCCGACGCCCCCGAAGAGCCCACGGGCCGCGGCTCGAACGCCTGAGGCCACGCCCGCCCGATCTCCCGTGTCGCGGGCTCAGATCTCGCCGGGCAGGGGCAGCGGTTCGGGCAGGGGCGTGCCCTTTGCGGCAAGTGCCTCCTCGAGCGGGCCGAGACGCGCGCGGAATCGCGGCGCGTTCATGCGCCGCAGCACGTTGCGGCACAGCATCGCCGCCAGATAGGTCCGCCCGGCGCCCTCGAGATGGGCGAGGCGGTGGCGCAGGTAGCGCCCCGAGGTGCGCCGCGTGCGGTAGAGCCGCCAGAACGACATCGCGTCGAAGCTGCCGGCACAGGCCTGGGTCAGCATCGTTTCCAGCACGTCGAGATCGGTCAGCGTGCGCTCGACCGTCGAGCCGGCGCCGAAGCAGGCGAGCAGCTCGACCCAGGGCCGCGCCATCAGCGCCGCATGCATCGCGTCGAGCGTCACCGCCGGATCGAACAGCACATAGGCTCGGCCCACGCCCTCGAGCATGTCGGGGGCAAAGCCGTAACGGTCGGTGAAGCACAGCCGCCGCATCTCGGTGAACCGGTCGTCCCAGCCGGTCAGCCGCGGCTCGAGCGTGGCCTGCGGCTGGATCGCGATCACCGTGGCGCCGGGGGCGACCACCGAGAAGGCCGCGGCGGCATAGCCGCAGGGCCCGGCACCGTAGAACACGACGCGGTCGAAATCCTCGAAGAAACCGTCATCGACCAGCCGGTCGAAGAAGGCATAGACCGCCGGGTCGCGAAACCAGGTGTCGCGGTCCGAGATCAGCGTGAGGCTTGAATGATCGGCGGTCTCGGCCACGGCATAGCCGAGCGGCATCTGCCCCTCGCCGCGGCTGCGGATCGCGCCGCGGCTCTCGAAACTGACCAGCAGCACCGGCCCGCGATCGGCGAAAAGCGCGGCATGGGCCGGGCCGAGCGGCTCGTAATAGCCCTCGTCCTCGCCCAGTTCCGCGATCTGCCGCTTCCATTCTCTGTCGCTCATTTCCCGCATCGGTTTTCGGGGTTCCACAATGCTGTCCATGACCTCCTCCGTTGTCCTCGGAAAGGTGCGCTTTGAAATATTAACCTAGCATTGCCGAATTCAGGCGAAAATCAGAGAAATTAAGGAATTTCAATGAACTGTCCGCCATTTCGCGGAAATGCTCCGAATCCGGTCAGACTGTTTCTCCGCGCGCCTTCTGCGCCCGCAGGGCAAGCGCCATCATCCGCGCGGCAAAGGCCGGTGGTAGCGGGCGTGAGGGCGGCGTCAGCAGCAGCCGGCCAAAAAGCGCCCGGAACGGCTCCTCGAGCAGCAGCTCGGCAATCCGGCTGCGCCGCCAGGCGACCGCGGCGGCATGCAGGCGCGCCAGAGCGGCATCGGCCATCAATTCGGCCATCCCTGCCGCCAGCGCCGGGGCGTGGCGGGCGATGCTGGTGTCTTCCTCGGTGCAGAAGTTGCGCTCGACCCAATAGCTCATGTCGAAGGTCGAGGCCTCGCGATTCGCCCGGCCGCGGTCGCATTTCAGCACATAGCTTTCCATCGCGCCGAGGGCGTAGTGGTTGAGCTGCACGAGCCGGTAGTGCGGCGCGCCGGGCGGCGAGAACAGCCGCGTTCGGTGGTAGAGCGGTGGCAGCTCCAGCCCCGAACCGTCGAACCAGCGCTGCCGTGCCATGCGCGCGGGATCGGGGCTGCGCGGGCGGTGCACGCCGAGCTTGCGATAGCTGCCGTCATTGCGGAAGAGCGTCTTGAACAGCAGCGCCCGCCACGGCCATGTCATGGCGTCGGGTGCGGCGCGGGTGAATTGCGCGGTGACGGGCGTGTCGGTGAAATCGACGACCCCCGCATTGCCGAACAGCCGCCAGGTCAGCGGGATCGCCGTTGCCTCGGGCAGGGCGGAAAGCAGCGCCGAGACCGTGCCGTCGCCCGCATGGATGTTGACGAATTCGTCGATGTCGAGGAACAGCACCCAGTCGGCCGCGGCCTTGAGCGGGTGCTGGTCGGCGGTCTTCAACGCCGCCCATTGCGGACCCTCGGGCCATGGCCCCGGGTTTCGCACATGGGTCAGCAGCCCCATCGCCGCCAGCCGGTCGAGCATCGCATCGGTGCCGTCGCTGCAATCGTTCGAGAAGACAAGGAAATCGGTGAAGCCGATGGCGCGGTGATGGGCCAGCCATTCCAGCAGGAAGGCGCCCTCGTTCTTCACCGTCAGGATCGCCAGCACCCGCATCACATCGCCCCCGCGGCAAGACGCGCCGAGAACGCGGCCCAGTCGGGGCGGGCGTGCAGCGCGGCAATGCGGGCGCGGTGCCAGTCGCGCGCGGCGGCCTCGAGCCGGGCAAGCTCTGGGTCTGCCCGCAGCGCGGCAAGCTCCGCCGTCACCGCCGCGTCATAGCGGGCAATGGCGTGGTCCTCGGCCTCGTTGCGCTCGAACCGCACCCAATAGTCGGCGCCCATGTCCTCGCCCGCGTGGTTCACCCTGCCGCGGTCGCGCTTCACCAGAAAGCTGTCGCGCGCCCGCAGCGCATAGTGATTGACCTGCGCCACGCGGGTGTCGGCCTTCAGGATCAGCCCGCCGCGGCCCTTGCGCCAGGGCGCGCCGCCGGCGATGGCGCGTTCCATCTCGACCCCCTCGCGCGGGTGCGGCATGTGCACGCCGATCCGCGCCATGTCGGGCAGGCGGCGGAACAGCGATTTCACATAGGCCACGCGCGGCGGCGCCTCGCAGCGGGTGAACTGCCGGGTGACGGGGGCGGGGTCATACTCGGTGATCCCGGCCGAACCGAACTGGCGCCAGTTCACCCCGATCACATCGGCCCCGGGTGTGGCCCCGATCAGCGCGGCGAAACTGCCGTTGCCGGTCTTCACCACCAGAAACTCGTCGGCATCGCAGACCCAGATCCACTCGGCCTGCGTCACCTCCTCGTACCAGCGCGCCTGCCGCAGCGCCGCGCGCTGGATGCCGCCATGTTCGGTCGCGCGCGTCGCATGCGGGCGCACAAGGCCCATCTCGGCCAGGCGCGCCAGCATTTCGGGCTGGCCATCCTCGCAATCGTTATGGGCGACATAGAAGGACGTCGCGCCCAGCACCCGGTAATGGGCGAGCCATTCGAGCAGGAAGGCGCCCTCGTTCTTCATCGTGGTGACGACGGCGACGCGTGGGGGCAGGCCTGTCATCGCCGCCCCCGGCCGCGGCGGAGGATGCCTCCGGCGGGAGTATTTGGGCCAGGAAAAGGGGCCTTTTTCTTGGCCCAAATACTCCCCGCGGAGCGTCCGATGCGGCGGCCGGGCACGCGGTCGGGCAGGGCGCGCGCGCTCAATGCTCGGCCTCCCCCACATGCTCGACGGTGAACAGGAAGTCGGGCGGCAGCACCTGTTCGTGCAGATCAGGCGGGATCACGCCGGGCCCGGCGTTGAACACGCTCGAGCCGAAGACATGCAGCATGCGCGAGTATTTCTCGAAGCGCGGCGAGCACAGCTCGCCGTAGAATTTCTCGTAATTCTCGGTGGCGCGCAGCGCGGCGATCTTCTCGCGGTGCTTGCCGACGGAATAGTCATGCGCGGCGCGGATCTCGGGGTCGGCCATCAGCCGGTCCCATTCCGCCTGCAGCGCGGGGATCATCCGCTGGATCGAGCGGTCCTCGACGGCGTTGTGGTTCATCCGGAACCAGTAGCTCAGCCCCTGGTCGCGGTCGACGTGGTTCACCCGGCCGCGGTCGCGCTTCACGAGGAAGCTTTCGGCCGAGCGCACGGCGTAATGGTTCAGCTGCACCCAGTCGTAGCCATAGGTCTCGGTGGTCGAGCGCCAGCCGTTGCGGAACATCTCCTTCGGCATCGGACGCCCCGAGCCGTTGAGCCATTTCACCTGGTCCCAGAGGTCGGGGATCAGCCCCTTCGGCCGGTGTACGCCGAGCTTCTTGTAGATGTCGATGTTGCGGAAGAGGGTCTTGAAGCCCCAGGCCTGATGCGGCTTGCGCACCACCTCGGGCGCGCAGGTGGTGAACTGCTCGAGCAGGAAGCGGTCTTCGTAGCCGTGCACGTCGCAATTGCCGAAGAGCCGCCAGGTCAGCGAGATCATGTTCGCCTCGCCCATGGCGGTATACAGCGCGCGCAGCGTGCCGTCGCCGATCTTGATGTCGATGAACTCGTCGACATCCATGCAGATCGCCCAGCCGGCGTTCTGCATCATCGGCTCGCTTTCGGCGGCCTGCAGCGCGGCATGCTGGGGCTTGAGGTCCATCGTGCGGAACGGGTTGTCGCGATGTGCGCAGATCCCCTTGCGCTCGAGCAGGTCGAGCATCTCGTCGGTGCCGTCCGAGCAGTCGTTGGTGTAGATCAGGAAGTCGTCGACCCCGATCGCCCGGTGATAGGCGATCCATTCCATGATGAAGGGGCCTTCGTTCTTCATCGTGGTGACGATGCAGGTGCGCCCGCCCTCGACCGCGCGTTTCGGCGCGGCCTTCGGTTTCGACACCGGCGGGCGGATCGGCTTGTGGCCCCAGACCTGGGTGGCAAGCTCCAGCAGCTGCGGGTCCTCGATCAGCGAGGTCTTGGGCGCAAGCTCCGAGGCGGCGCGGCCCGGCACACGCAGCCCCATGGCGCGCCAGAACGGGAAGGTGGTGTTCGGGTCGGGTTTCGCATAGGCCACGCGGATCGCGCGCCAGGTGGCATCGAGCCCGGCACGCGCGGGCGCGACACCCCAGCGGGCAATGCCGCGGCGGGCGTCGAACTGGCGGCAGATGTGGTCGGAAAAGCGCGTGGACGCGCCCTGCCGCACCCGCCACGGATAGATCCGCCGCCCGACCAGCAACACCACGCCCGAGCGCGCAGTGGTGCAGGCGTCGAAGGCCGAGGGCGTGCCCGCCGCGCGCGGTGCGAGCAGGTCGGTGACGTCAAGCGTCAGCATCGCCCGCGCCTCGGCGAGGAAGCGCCATTTCGCGATCTCGTAGATCAGCGCCTGACCGAGCGGAGAACGCCAGGGGTCGGCCGCGGGCACCTCCATGCGGTCCTTGCCGGGCGCGTCGGGGGCGAGGAAGGGGTGGCTTTCCGGGCCAAGATCGGGCTTGCCGAGCGGGATCGCGCTTTCGACGAGTGCCACCGCCATCTCGAGTTCGCGCGCCTTCAGGCCGCGGCGCAGGGCCGTAGCGAAGTCCTCGGCACTGCCCGCCACACTGTCGGGCGGCGCGCGGTTCACGATCACCGCGCCGGTCGCGCCGTGGTAATCGTGATGCCAGCTCAGCCAGTCGACCACGGTTTCGGCGCTTTCCTCGAGCCGCTGGCCGAAGAGGCAGTCGCGCCCGGCGAATGTGGCGCGGTCGGGGGCGGCGGCGTCGATCTCGTGCACGATTACCGGGGCGGTGGCGGTGGGGGCCTCGGGGCCCGGGCGCGGCGCCTCGGGGCTCAGCGCGATGCGCAAGGGGCCCGAGGCCGGGGCGCGCGCCACCACCATCACCCCGCCCGAGATCTCGCGCCGTTCGAGCACCTCGACGCAGCCGTCGGGCTGCTCGGGCGGCACCTGGCCGGCATGCGACGGCGTGGCGAGGAACAGATGCAGGGTGCGCACGGGCTCGCCGTCGCGCCGGTCGGGCCAGACCACCGCATCGAGCACCGTCAGCCCGCCAAGCTGCACGACCCCAAGTTGCCGGCGGAACACCCCTGCCTCACTCATCTGCTCACCCCCTGCCTTTGCCTCTTCCTAGCACAGCCCTCCGCGCCCGCAAACCGCACCGGGCGGGCGCGCGAATTTGCGTTGGCAATCCGGGGGGATTTGGCGATTATGGCGGCAAGAGGGACCAGTAAAGCCAAAAAGGGCAGTGTATTCATGTCGAAGGATTACCAGGTTGCGGCGCTCTGGATCGGAGGGTCGCTGAGCTATCTCGAACAGCTTTGTCTGAAATCCTTCGTCGATGCCGGCCAGCATGTGAAGCTTTACTCCTACGAGCCGATCGACAACGCCCCCGAGGGCATCGAGATGGCGGATGCGAACGAGGTGCTGTCGCAGGAGAACTTCCTGCGCCATGGCCGCACCAACAGCCCGGCGCTGCATTCGGACCTGTTCCGCTATCACCTGCTGGCACAGAACGACCGCACGATCTGGGCCGATACCGACGCCTATTGCGTGAAACCCTTCGAGACGCCGAACGGCCATTTCTATTCCTGGGAAAGTGCCGACGGCATCAACGGCGGCGTGCTCGGCCTGCCGCGCGACAGCGAGGCGCTCGGCCAGCTGCTGGAATTCACCACCGACGAATATGCGATCCCGGAATGGTATGGCGAGGCCTACCGCCGCGAGCTTGAGGAAAAGAAGGCCGCGGGCACGCCGGTGCATGCGGGCGAGCAGCCCTGGGGTGTGTGGGGGCCGCATGCGCTGACCCATTTCCTGAAGAAGACCGGTGAGTCGCGTTATGCGATGCCGATCTGGGGGCTCTATCCTTTTGAGTACAGCGAGCGCGCGCTGATGCTGCGGCCGGGCTATGACTGGCACAGCCACATCAAGGACGACACCTATTCGATCCATTTCTACGGCCGGCGGATGCGGGCGCGGCTCTTGGACAAGTTCGACGGCGTGCCGAAGCCGCGCAGCCTGATCGGGCAGCTCGTCAAGAAGCACGGCATCGACCCGGCCGCGGCACCGTTGCGGCGCCATGGCAAGCCCGAGGCCGACACCGGCGCGGAAGACTGAGCGATGCGCGGGGCAGGGGAAGACGCGCTCCTCGCGGCGACGGGGCTGACGCAGGTGGCCTCGGTCGCCGATCTCGGCGGCGGGGCGCTGGCGCAGGTGATCGCGGCGCATGACCGCTGGGATTGCGACATCACGCTGATCGACATGGGCGCGAACGGCAGCTGGACCGGGCTGCGCTCGGACTGGGTCGCGCCCTATCTTGCGGCGCTCGAGGCGGCGGGGGTGGACCCGGGCCGGGTCCGCGTGGTGACCCGCGCGGACGAGCTGCGCGCGGTTGATCTGCTGCTGAACCTGTCTGGCTGGGGCGACCGGCACAAGATCAAGCACCTGAGCGAGGTGCTCGAGACCGCGCTGCATGCCGACAGCCGGATGGTGCTCGACATCCGCCACGGCACCGGCAGCTTCCCGTTTCTCAAGGATTTCGGCGAGACCGAGATCGTGGCCGAGCTGCCGCCCCGCGACGGCAAGTCGGTGCGGCGGGTGGTCTTCACCCCGAACGCGCCGGCGCCCGCGGCCGATGACGGCTGGGCCGCGATCGCGCAGGGGCTCGCCGGCCCCGACGGCTTCTACCGGGAGGGCGAGGGGCACAGCTTCCTTTACATCCCGCGTTCGAAGAAGGTGCTGGTCGTCACCTTCGACAATCTCGACATCGCGATGAACAAGCGCGACGACCGCCGGCCCTGGGGCTTTGCCTTCATCGAGAAGCAGGGCTGGTCGATGCTGGGTGTGATGGCGGGCGGCTGGACCTGGTATCGCACCCCTTGGGTCGCGGCCGAGTTCGACCGGCTGGCGGCCGAGGGCTTCTTCGCGCAGTTCGACCGGGTGGTGTTCTATGGCGCCTCGATGGGCGGTTATGCCGCCTGCGCCTTCTCGGGGGCCTGCCCGGGGGCGGATGTGGTGGCGATCTCGCCGCAATCGACGGTCGACAAGACCGTTGTGCCCTGGGAAACGCGCTACAAGACGGTCTGGAGCGCGGATTTCAGCGGCAAATACGGCGATGCGGCACAGGTGAGCGGCGCCGCGCGGCGCATTGCGCTGCTCTATGATCCCTATGAACCGCTCGATGCGCAGCATGCCGCGCGGTTTCAGGGCGCGAATGTGATGAAGCTGCGCGCGCCGCTTCTGGGCCACCGGCTCGGTTCCTCGCTCAGCCAGATGGGGATCCTGAGCCCGATCATCCTTGGTGCGCTCGACGGCACGCTGACCGAGGCCGGCTTCTATCGCCGGCTGCGCGCGCGCAAGGATTTCGCCCGCTATCAGCGCGAGCTGTTCGAACGGGCGGTGGCGAAGGGGCACCGGCGGCTGGCGCGGCGGCTTGGCGAATGGGTGCTGAAGCGCGGCGACAACCGGGCAATCCGGCAGGGACTGGCGAAACTCTAGCGCGCCACAGGGCCGTCAAAATGTCGCAGCCTGCGCCCGGGCAATCTTGATCTGGATCAACGTTGCCTGCCGCGCCGCCGCGTAGAAAGAGGGCATCAGGTTCCTGATGTCCCTGAAACACGGCGCAAGCCGGCGGAACCTGACCGAACCAAGGACGTTCTCCCTCGTCTGGTTCAACAATGCGCTGCGGGCCTCCCTCCCGCAGCGCTTTATTTTTGGGCCGATGCCAAGGGGATGTCAGATCAGCTTCACCTGCGTGCCGATCGGGCACAGACCGTAGAGTTCCTCGATCTGCTCGTTGAACAGGCCGATGCAGCCCGACGAGCTCTTGCGCCCGATCTTGCGGGTGTCGTGGGTGCCGTGGATGATGTAGGCGGGCCAGCTCAGATACATCGCATGCGTGCCGAGCGGGTTGTCCGGCCCGGCCGGCATTGCATGCAGCGACGGGTCCGCGGCGATCATCGAGGCGGTGGGCGTCCAGCTTGGCCCGATCTTCTTGCGCACGATCTCGGTATAGCCGGTCCGCGTCAGCTCGGGGCTTTTCGGCACCGAGGTCGGATAGAGCCGGTAATCGGCGCCGTCGACGGCCCAGTAGTGCAGTGCCTTCGACACCGTGTCGGCGATCAGCGTCACCCGGTCGAGCCGGTCGAAATGGTCGCGCCAGTCGATCTCGCGGAAGGACGAGATATTCGCGCGCATCTGCGGCGCGACGATCGCCGGCTGATCGGCCATCGGGATATCCTGCGTGCCGGCGCGCGCCAGCGCCGGGGTGAAAAGCGATGCGGCCCCCGCAGCGAGCGCCGCGCGGCGGCTGAGAATGATCCGTGCCATGTCTGTTCCTGTCCTCATATTCTGATTGCCGAATGGTCCCACTTCGCGCCGGCAGGGGCAAATCACGCCGCCTCACGAAAGGGCGAGTCTGGCCACGGGCGGGGCTCAACGAAAAAGCCCTCCCGCGGGGGGGAGGGCTCGCGATGCCTGCGCCGGGGCGCGGGGGATCACTTCGGGCCGATCATCATCACCATCTGCCGGCCCTCGAGCTTCGGCATGCTTTCGATCTTGCCGGCCTCGCCGACATCGGCGGCGACGCGGTTCAGCAGTTCGAGGCCAAGGCCCTGGTGCGCCATTTCGCGGCCGCGGAAGCGCAGGGTGACCTTCACCTTGTCGCCATCCTCGAGGAAGCGCATCACCGAGCGCATCTTGACCTCGTAGTCATGGGTGTCGGTCCCGGGGCGGAACTTCACTTCCTTGATTTCGATGATCTTCTGCTTCTTGCGGGCTTCGGCCTCGCGCTTCTGCTGTTCGTACTTGAACTTGCCGTAGTCCATGATCTTGCACACCGGCGGCACCGCCGTCGGCGAGATCTCGACCAGATCAAGCCCGGCCTCTTCGGCCATCATCATCGCGCGCGCCGGGGTGACGACGCCCACGTTCTCGCCGTCCGCCCCGATCAGGCGGATCTCGGGCGCTCGGATCCGATCGTTGATCCGGGGGCCGGTGTCTCTTTGCGGCGGGGCATTGTGCGGTCTGCGGGCTATGGCTGTGATCCTTCTGCGGCCAAGTCGAATGGCGCGCAAAATAGGACCCACAGCCGCGGCTTTCAACCGGAATCAGCGGTTTTCCGCCCGATCGGCCTGGTAAGGGGAAAGGAGAGCGCCCTTAAGCCTTTGCCTCGCCGTCGAGGGTGTCCATATAGCAGACGTCGAATTCGTTTCCGAACCGAAGGGAGAGAAACATGAAGAAGGTTCTTGGCCTTGTCGTGGTCGTCGCCGCGATTGCCGCAGGGGCGTGGTATTTTACCCGTTCGCCTGAAGGGCAGAAGGCTGCGACCGAGGCGGTGAACGACGCCAAGGATGCGGCTCAGGCCGTGACCGGGGCGGTCGAGTCGGGCGCTTCCGACAGCGCCACCGCCGCCCAGGATGCCGCGCAGACCGCGGCGCAAGCTGCGGCCGAGGCGACGAAGGCCGCGGGCGATGCTGCGACGGCCGCGACCGAGGCTGCGGGTGCCGCGGTCGACGCCGCGAAGGACGTGGCCACCGGTGCCGCCACGCAGGCGGCGGGGGCGGCCTCCGATGCTGCCTCGGCCGCGACCGAAGCGGCCAGCGCCGCTGCCGATGCCGCCAAGAATGCGGCTTCGGACGTGACCGGCGCGGCCGGCGATGCCGCCACCCAGGCGGCGCAGTCGGCGGCGCAGGCAAGCTCGGCTGCCGCGCAGGCGGTGAGCGATGCGGCAAGCGCCGCGACCAATGCCGCCGCGGCCGGCGCCGGTGCGGATGCCTCGGCGCTGACCGTCGAGGGCTTCGATGCCGCCAAGGTCGGCGCGATGATCGACGCCTCGTCGCTCTCGGCCGAAACCAAGACCACGCTCAAGGCGGCGGTCGAGGCAGCGAAGACGAACCCCGACCTTGTTGCGGCGACCGTCGCCCAGGTGAAGGTTGCGCTTGGCCTCTGAGGCCGCAACGCAGCCCGCAAAACCGAAACGCCGCCCCTCGGGGCGGCGTTTTTCATTGGCGGAAGCCGCAAGCCGGAAGCGGACAGGCCGCGGGGGACGCACCCGCGGCCTGTCGCGGACCGCCGGGCCGTGCTCAGATGCCGTCGCCGACGAAGGCTTTCTCGACGACATATTCGCGCGGCTCGGAATTCGCGCCCTCGTGCAGCCCGTAATGTTCGAGCACCGCCATCACGTCCTTGTTGAAGGCGAGGCTGCCGCAGACCATGGCGCGGTCATGCTCCGCATCCATCGGCGCGATGCCGAGATCCTCGAAGACCTTGCCGCTCATCAGGTTGTCGGTGATGCGGCCGCGGTGGTGGAACTCTTCGCGGGTGGCGGTGGGATAGTATTTCAGCTTGTCGCCGACCAGCTCGCCGATCAGCGGGTCGTCCTTCAGGCTTTCGACCAGCTCCTTGCCGTATTCCAGCTCGGCGACGGTGCGGCAGGTGTGCATCATCACCACCTCCTCGAACTTCTCGTAGGTCTCGGGCTCGCGCATCAGCGAGGCGAAGGGGGCGATGCCGGTGCCGGTGGCGAGGAACCACACCCGCTTGCCCGGAAGCAGCGCGTCGAGCACCAGCGTGCCGACGGGCTTCGGGCGCAAGATGATCTCGTCGCCCACGCCGATGTGCTGCAGCTTCGAGGTCAGCGGGCCGTCCGGCACCTTGATCGAATAGAATTCAAGCTCCTCGTCCCAGGCGGGCGAGGCGATCGAATAGGCGCGCAGCAGCGGTTTGCCATTCTCGCCCATCAGCCCGATCATCACGAATTCGCCCGAGCGGAAGCGCAGCGACTGCGGCCGCGTCACGCGGAAGGAGAACAGCCGGTCGGTCCAGTGCTTCACATCGGTCACGGTCTGGGCGTCGGGCAGGTGCTTCACGGGCGGAATCGTCGCAGTCTGGGTCACGTCTGGCATCTCGTTCGGTTGGGCCCGGGGGAGGAGGACCCGGGGCGCGAAAAACATGAGCCGCAGATATCTCAATCCTTTGCGGCCGGCCTTGATCTAAGGCAAATTGCCGGGCTGCGGCGATCTGTCAACCCGCAAGGGTCAGCGCTGCAGCCGGGCGCGGTAATCATGCGCGCGCCAGTTGGCCCGGACAAGCCATTGTTCCGCGCCCTGCCGTTCGGCCAGCGCCTCGGAGATTTCCACCTCGTCAAAGCCCGAGCGGCGCGCCATCGCATATTGGTCGGCAATCACATGGCCCGCCGCGCGCAGCCGCCCGGCATAGCCCGCCGCCCGCAGCCGGCGCGCCAGCGTGAAGCCGCGCCCGTCGGCGAAGGACGGGAAGGCGATGCGCACAAGCGCCGCGCCCGAGGCACGCTGGATCAGCTCCTCGGACGGGGTATCGGGGGCGATCTCGACCGCCTCGCCGGTGAAGTCATCGGCATGGAAGCCGTCGTCGCGCACGATCACGCTCATGCAACTTTCTCCTTGTTGTCAGGGGCCTGCTCGCCATTCTTCACGCGCACAGCCTTGCCGCCGATGAAATGGATGCCGCATTCCGTCTTTTGCGAGCCGCGCCAGCGGCCGGCCCGCGGGTCCTCGCCCGGGGCGACCTTCGAGGTGCAGGGCGCGCAGCCGATCGAGGGATAGCCCTGCGCCACCAGCGGATGCCGCGGCAGCCGGTTCTGCACCATGTATTCCTCGAGATCCTCTCGGCCCCAATGGGCGAGCGGGTTGATCTTCATCCGCGCGGGCGTCTCGACCTCGAAGAAATCGATCGTCGCGCGGGTTGCGGCCTGAAAGCGCTTGCGGCCGGTAATCCAGGCATCGAACCCCGACAGTGCCTGTTCAAGAGGCACCGTCTTGCGCAGCGCGCAGCAGGCGTCGGTGTTGAACTGGTGCAGCGTGTCGTCCGGGTCCTCGAGGTCGAGCATCGCCTGCGCGGCGGTGATCGTGCGCACGTCGGTCAGGCCAAGCTGGCGCGAGACCTCGCGCTGGTAGTCGAGCGTCTCCTGAAACAGCATCAGCGTGTCGACGAAGATCACCGGTGTGCCCGGCGCGATCAGCGAGACCATGTGCAGAAGCACCACCGATTCCGCCCCGAACGAGCTGACCAGTGCCACCTCCCCGGTGTCGGGGTCCTTCAGCGCCTTCTCCATGACCGCGACCGCCGCGTGGTGGCGGTAGCGGTCATTGAGCCCGGCGACCCGTGTCGCGATGTCAGGCAGCATCCCGTGCCTCGCCATAAAGCGCTGTCTTGAACGGCGCGGGGCCGAGGCGGCGGAACGCCTCGATGAAGCTCTCGGAGCGGTCGGCACGCAGCGCCAGATAGGCGCGCAGGATCCGCTCGATCGCCGGCACCACCTCGTCATAGGCAAAGCCCGGGCCGGCGCGTTCGCCGATCGTGGTCGCGGGACCCGCGTCGCCGCCAAGGGTGATCTGGTAATTCTCCACCCCGGCGCGGTCGAGGCCGAGAATGCCGATGTGGCCGACGTGGTGATGGCCGCAGGCGTTGATGCAGCCCGAGATCTTGATCTTCAGCGCACCGATTTCCTCCTCGAGGCCGATCGTGCGGAAATGCGTGGCGAGCTCCTGCGCGACCGGGATCGAGCGGGCGGTGGCCAGCGCGCAGTAATCCATCCCGGGGCAGGCGATGATGTCGGAAAGCAGCCCGACATTCGCCGTGGCCAGCCCGGCGCGCAGCAGCTGCGCATGGATCGCCGGCAGGTCGGCCTTGCGCAGATGCGGCAGCACGACGTTCTGCTCGTGGCTGATGCGCAGCTCGCCATAGCCGTATTGCTCGGCGATATCGGCCAGCACCCGCATCTGGCTGGCCGAGGCGTCGCCGGGGGTCTCGCCATGCGCCTTCAGCGAGACGGTGACGATCGCGTGGTCGGCGCGGCGATGCGCGGTCAGGTTCTGGCCCGCCCAGGCCCGGAACAGCGGGTCGACCTCGAGCGCGCGCTCGTAGAATTCGACCGGCGCCGCCTCGAACTCGGGCAGGGCGAATTGCGCCTCGATCTCGCGCAGCATCGCCTGGTCGACACCTTCGAAGCTCGGCCGGATCCGGGCGAATTCCTCTTCGGTCGCGGCGCGGAAGGCGTCGATGCCGTTCTCGAAGACGGTGATCTTGATCCGCGCCTTGTACTTGTTGTCGCGCCGGCCCATCAGGTTGTAGGTCGAGACGATCGCCTCGAGATAGGGCAGCAGGTCGGCCTTCGGCAGGAAGGCGCGCAGCTCCTGACCCACCATCGGGGTGCGGCCGAGACCGCCGCCGACGAAGACCCGGAAACCGGTCTCGCCATCCTTCTCGACGATCTGCAGCCCGACGTCATGGGCGCGGATCACCGCGCGGTCATCCGGCGAGCCGGTGATCGCGATCTTGAACTTGCGCGGCAGGAACTGGAACTCGGCATGGTCGGTCGACCATTGCCGGATCAGCTCGGCCACCGGGCGCGGATCGGCGATCTCGTCGGCGGCGGCGCCCGCAAAGGCATCGGTCGTGACATTGCGGATGGTGTTGCCCGAGGTCTGGATCGCGTGCATCTGTACATCGGCCAGCGCATCGATGATGTCGGGCACGTCGGTCAGCTTCGGCCAGTTGAACTGGATGTTCTGGCGCGTGGTGAAGTGGCCATAGCCCTTGTCCCAGGTCTCGGCGATATGCGCGAGCTGGCGCATCTGGTCGGCGCGCAGCGTGCCATAGGGAATGGCGACGCGCAGCATGTAGGCATGCAGCTGCAGGTAAAGCCCGTTCATCAGCCGCAGCGGGCGGAACTCGTCCTCGGTCAGCGCGCCCGACAGGCGCCGCTCGACCTGGCCGCGGAACTGCGCGGCGCGTTCGCGCACGAAGGCTTCGTCGAAGTCGGAATACTTATACATGGGCCGCCTCCTGCTTGCCGTGCGGATAGTTCGAGGGGCCGCGGGTGCGGAACACCTCGCGGAAATGGACGGGTTCGGGGCCGTTCGCGCCGGCGCGGGCCTCGGCGAGATAGGGGCCGACGACGACACCGGGCTGACCGAGCGCCGCCAGCAGCCGCAGCTCGCCATGCGCCTCGTCCTCGATCAGCTCGGCCTCGGCATGGCAGCGCGTCCAGCTACCCGCCGCGGTCATGTAGACCACGTCGCCCATGCGCAGATCATTGGCGGTGACGACTTTCGGGGTGAACTTGCGGCTCATGGCGGCCTCCGGCGACGTGTTTTCCTGTCTGGAATGTAGGAAATTTTCCCGGTATCCTGCCAGTCACCCGCGCAGATAAGGACATCTGTTCCGCATCCTGCGTCACGGGGCATCAATTTCCCGGCCGAAGGAGAAAAGCGGAATGGCTGTCCGGATCGACGAGATGGATCGGAAAATCCTCTCCCAGCTGCAGGAGGACGCGAGCCAGTCGCTCGACGAGATCGCGCGCAAGGTCGGCTCCTCGAAGACCCCGGTGTGGAACCGGATTCGGCGGATGAAGGAGCAGGGCGTGATCGGCCGGCAGACGGTGATCCTCGACCCGGAGGCGCTCGGGCTCGAGGCCTGCTTCTTCGTGCTGATCCGCACCTCGGAACACGAGGCCGAGTGGCAGCAGAAATTCCTGCGCACCCTGCGCGAGCGGCCCGAGGTGCTCGAGGCGCACCGGCTGGCGGGCGACATCGATTACATCCTGAAGGTGCGAGTGCAGAACGCGCGCGCCTATGACGCCTTCTATCAGGCGCTGATCTCCGAGGTGAAGATCTACAACGTCACCGCGCTTTTGAGCATGGAAGAGATCAAGTCGACGACGTTGCTGCCGCTGTGAGCGCGGCAGGGGGCGCTGCCCCCTCGGGCTTCGCCCTCACCCCCGGGATATTTCAGGCAATTGGAAGAGAAGCGCGGCTCCCTGCTTCCAATTGCCACAAATATCCCGGGGGTGAATTTCGCGTCAGCGAAAGAGGGGGCAGCGCCCCCTGCCTTTTTTCAGGCCTCGTCGAGTGCGGCGAGGATCGCGCCGAAATCGGCGGCTTTCAGGCTGGCCCCACCAACGAGCGCGCCATCGACGTTCGAGGTGGCGAAGATCTCCTTCGCGTTCGAGGGCTTGACCGAGCCGCCGTAGAGCAGGCGGATCTTGCCGGCCTCGGCGGCGCCGAAGCGGCCGGAAAGCTCCGAGCGCATGAAGTCATGCACTTCGGCGATCTGCTCGAGCGTCGGCGTGCGGCCGGTGCCGATCGCCCAGACCGGCTCATAGGCGATCACCGTGTTCGCGCCGGTGGCGCCGTCGGGGGTGGAATCGTAAAGCTGCCGGCCGATCACCTCGAGCGTCGCTTCGGCGTCGCGTTCGGCCTCGGTCTCGCCGACGCAGATCACCGCGACCAGATCCGCCTCGCGCGCGGCCGCGGCCTTTGCCCGCACCATCGCATTCGTTTCGGCGTGATCGGCGCGGCGTTCGGAGTGGCCGAGGATGACATGGCTCGCGCCCGCGTCCTTCAGCATCGCGGCGGAGATGTCGCCGGTATGCGCGCCCGAGGCTTTCATGTGGCAATCCTGCCCGCCGACCGCGATGCGGCCCGCGGCAAGCGCCGCCATCGGCCCGACCAGCGTTGCGGGCGGGCACAGCAGCACTTCGGAGCGCGGCGTGGGATGGGCCGCGATCAGCGCCTCGACCTCGGCGAGGCTCGCCGTGACGCCGTTCATCTTCCAGTTGCCTGCCGCGAGTTTTCTGCGCATCCGCCCCTCCATGTTTGCCCCAGATTAGGGCAGGGGCCGGGGCTGGGGAAGGCGCAAAGCACCGCGCCCGCCGATGATAACGCCAACAGTCGGCGCGTCAGTCGGCGTCCGCCTCGCGGAACTTGATCGACTCGCCGCAGCCGCAGGTCTCGACCACATTCGGGTTGCGGAACCGGAAGCCCGATTCCAGCAGGCCGGTCTCATAGTCGATCTCGGTGCCGATCATGAACATCTGCGCCATCGGCGCGATCAGTACGCGGGCCGGGCCGTCCTCGACGACGATATCCATCGGGCCCGCCTCCTGCGCGATCTCCATGGTATATTCCATGCCGGCGCAGCCGCCCTTCTTCACCCCGATGCGAAAGCCCGCGGCCTGTTCGCGTGCCATCAGCCGGGCGATCTGCGCGGCGGCGGCGGGGGTGAGGGTGACGGGCGGTTTTCCGGGAATGGCGAACATCGGGGCGGCTCCTGTGATGGGCCCAAGATAGGGCGCGCGGGGCGGGCGGACAACCCGCCCCGCGGCGGTGGATCAGCCGAGGGCCGGATAGTCGGTGTAGCCCTCTGCGCCGCCGCCATAGAGCAGGGCCGGGCGCAGCGGGTTCAGCGGTGCGTCGGCGGCCAGCCGGGCGGGCAGGTCGGGGTTGGCGATGAAGGGCCGGCCGAAGGCCACGGCATAGGCGGCGCCCGAGGCGACGGCGGCCAGCGCGGTTGCCCGCGTATAGCCGTTGTTCGCGATATAGGGGGCGCGGATCGCTGCGCGCAGCGCGGCAAGCTCGGCCTCCGGATAATCGCGCGGTCCGCCGGTCTGGCCCTCGACGATATGGACGAAGGCGAGCGGATGGGCATTCAGCACCTCGGCCACCGCGGCGAAGAGCGCCGGCGTGTCGCTGTCGAGGCCGACATTGTTCGCATTCGACCAGGGCGAGAGGCGGATGCCGGTGCGGCCGGCGCCGAGCACGCCCACCACCGCCTCGAGCACGCCCGCAAGGAAGCGCACGCGGTTCGCGATCGGCCCGCCCCAGTCGTCGGTGCGGGTGTTCGAGGTGTCGCGCAGGAACTGGTCGATCAGATAGCCGTTTGCGGCGTGAATCTCGACGCCGTCAAAGCCCGCCTCGTCGGCGCAGTGCGCGGCATGGGCGTAATCGGCGAAGATCGCGGGGATCTCGTCGGCCTCGAGCGCGCGCGGCGTCACCGTCTCGACGAAGCCGGTGCCGTCGAAGGTCTTGGAATGGGCCGAGAGCGCCGAGGGGGCGACGGGCAGGGCGCCGTTCAGCAGCGAGGGATGCGAGATCCGGCCGACATGCCACAGCTGCGCGACGATCTTGCCGCCCGCGGCATGCACCGCATCGGTGACCTTGCGCCAGCCGGCGACCTGTTCGGGCGAATAGATGCCGGGCGTCCAGGCATAGCCCTGACCCATCGGCGAAATCTGCGTGCCCTCGGAGACGATCAGCCCGGCGCTGGCGCGCTGGCGGTAATATTCGACGGTGAGCTCGGTCGGCACCAGATCGGGGGCGCGGTTGCGGGTGAGCGGCGCCATCACCAGGCGATTGGCGATCGTGATCTGGCCAAGCTGGCCCGGCGAAAACAGTGTGTCGGTCATCGGAAAGACTGTCCCTTGTGCGGCGCGATTGCGCGCCAGAGTGAACGAATGAGTTCAATTTTGGCGCGCGCGGCGCGGCCGACAAGGGGGAAGAGCAGAATTTCTGTTGGCGCTCACATGAAGCCGAGTTCGAGCCGCGCCTCGTCCGACATCATGTCCATGCCCCATTGCGGCTGGAAGGTCATCTCGACATTCACCGCCTGCACGCCCGGCACCGACTCGACCGCGTTCTGCACCCATTCGGGCATCTCGCCCGCCACCGGGCAGCCCGGTGCGGTCAGCGTCATCACGATGCCGACCTCGTTCGCGTCGTTGATCTCGATCGTGTAGACGAGGCCCAGATCATAGATATTCACTGGAATTTCAGGGTCGAAGACCGTTCGGCAGGCCTCCACCACCGCGTCGAACAGCGGATGGTCGGTGGTCGAGGGCTTGATCAGCGGCGTGCCCTCGAGGGGCGTCTGGTCTTCGATGGTCATGGCGAACCCGCATCTGCGAAAGTCGAGCGTTTATATAGGGAATGTGCGGCAAAGGTAAAGAGCGCGGGGCTTGACCCGGAGAGATGAAAACGTCACATCCGCGGCATGGTCCCGCTCGAGAAACTTGCCCAGATCACGCAGCGCTTCGACTTTGTCGGGGCGAAGCTGAACGTCGCCACCACGCCCGCCGAGATCGCGGCGCTGTCGCGTGAATATTCCGAGCTGCGCCCGGTGGTCGAGGAAATCGCCGCCTATCGGCAGGCGCTTGAGGATGTGAGCGAGGCCGAGGGCTGGCTTGCCGACCCGGAGATGAAGGCGCTGGCCGAGGAGGAGCTGCCGCGGCTGCGCGCCCGCATCCCGGAAATGGAGCAGGCGCTGCGGCTCGCACTTCTGCCCAGGGACGCGGCCGATGCCCGCCCGGCGATCCTCGAGATCCGCCCCGGCACCGGCGGCGACGAGGCGGCGCTGTTCGCGGGCGATCTTTTGCGCATGTATCAGCGCTATGCCGAGACGAAGGGCTGGCGCTTCGAGCTGATGGAACTCACCCCCTCCGAGCTTGGCGGGGTGAAGGAGGCGGTGGCACGGATCGAGGGCGAGGGGGTCTTTGCCCGGATGAAATACGAAAGCGGCGTACACCGGGTGCAGCGCGTGCCCGAGACCGAGGCGGGCGGGCGCATCCACACCTCGGCCGCGACCGTCGCGGTGCTGCCCGAGGCCGAGGAGGTCGACATCGACATTCCGGCGGGGGACATCCGCATCGACACGATGCGCAGCTCGGGCGCCGGCGGTCAGCACGTGAACACCACTGACTCGGCGGTGCGCATCACCCACCTGCCGACCGGCATCGTCGTCACCTCGTCGGAGAAGTCGCAGCACCAGAACCGCGCCAATGCGATGGCGGTGCTGCGCGCGCGGCTGTACGAGATGGAACGCGAGCGGCTCGCGTCCGAGCGCTCTGCCGACCGGCGCGCACAGGTGGGCTCGGGCGACCGCTCCGAGCGGATCCGTACCTACAACTTCCCGCAGGGGCGGATGACCGATCACCGCATCAACCTGACGCTCTATTCCCTGACGCAGATCCTGAACGGCGATCTCGACACGGTGATCGACGCGCTGATTGCCGACGATCAGGCGGCGCGGCTGGCGGAGATGGAGGGATGAGGGCGCAGGAGTCCCTGGTTCTCGGCACCCGGGCGCTCAATGCCGCCGGGATCGAGGGGGCGGCGGGCGATGCGCGCCGGCTGATGGCGCATGCGCTTGGCGTCGCGCCCGAGCGGCTGACGATGGCCTTGGGCGACGAGATCACTGCCGATCAGCAGGCCGCCTTCGATGCGGCGCTTGCGGCGCGCGCGGCGCATCAGCCGGTCGCGCAGATCACCGGCCGGCGCCGGTTCTGGCGGCACGAATTCCGCGTCACCCGCGACACGCTCGACCCGCGCCCCGAGACCGAGCTTCTGGTCGCTGCCGCGCTCGAGGAGCCCTTCGCGCGGGTGATCGACCTTGGCACGGGGACCGGCTGCATCCTGCTCAGCCTGCTCGCAGGCATGCCCTTCGCCACCGGCACCGGCACCGACATTTCCGGGGCAGCGCTTGCGGTCGCGGCCGAGAATGCGGCGGCGCTCGGGCTGAGCTCCCGCGTGCGGCTGATCGCCTCGGACTGGTTCGCGCAGGTGGGGGGCGTCTTCGATCTGATCGTCTCGAACCCGCCCTATATCGCCGAGGCGGAGATGGCAGGCCTTGCCGCCGAGGTGCGCGACTGGGAGCCGCGCGCTGCGCTGACGCCGGGCGGCGATGGGCTCGACGCCTATCGCAGCCTTGCCCGCGGCGCCGGGGCGCGGCTGTTGCCGGGCGGGCGGGTGGTCTTCGAGATCGGCCCGACGCAGGGCGCCGCGGTCTCGGAGCTGCTGGCCGCGCAGGGCTTCGAGCGGATCGAGATCCGCCGCGATCTCGACGGCCGTGACCGTGTGGTGATCGGCCGCAAACCGGCGGAAGCGGGCGGCTGCGGCTGCGCCTGAGGGCCTGTGCCGCGCTTTTCGGGCGCAAATCCGCGCCGTTTTGCAATTTCCGGCTTGCACGGGGGCGCGCGAAATGCTTAGTCGTTCGCGTGCGGGATGGAAATTCGATCCCCTGCACGGCTCAGCTCTCCACTGCGGGTCAGACGGTTCACGGGCATCGCCCGCGCGCGCCGGCCGCACCCCCTGGCGGGCCCGATCCTTCAATCCGATCGCGGCCCGGACTTCAGCGCCCCCGAGGGGCTCAACAGACGAAGGCCCATGAGATCTTCCAAATCCCGTTCGCGCAATAAGTCGAACCGTCAGCGCTCGATCGGCAACATCATCAATCGGGTGTTCGACAGCTCCGGCCCCGAGGGCAAGGTGCGCGGCACGCCGCAGCAGATCATCGAAAAGTATCTCGCGCTGGCGCGGGATGCGCAGCTCGGCAACGACCGTGTTGCCGAGCAGAACTTCCTGCAGCACGCCGAGCATTACACCCGCATGCTCGGCGAGGCGCAGCGCGAAATGGCGCGCGAGCAGGAGGAGCGGCAACGCTCCTTCCCGCAGCAGGGCGGCAATGGTGGCCAGAACAATGGTCAGCCCGGAGGCCAGAGCGGCAACCGCGAGCGGGCGGAACGCCCCGAGCGCGAGCCGCGGTCCGAGGAAGGCGCGGCGATGCCCGAGGCCTTTGCGACCGAGGATGACGGTCCGGGCCTCGTCGTGACGCCCGAGATGCAGGCCGAAACCGCCCCGGCGCCGGCCGCACCGGCCCAGCCGGTCGCGGGAACCGCAGAGGCGGGCGCCGAGCCCGCGCCGAAGAAGTCGTCGCGCAGCCGCTCGTCCGCGTCCTCGCGCAGCCGGTCGCCGTCAGCGCGCGGCAAGAAAAGCGACAAGGCCGAGGGACAGGGCGATGCCGCCCCGGCCGAGGCCCCGGCGGCGCCCACGGGCGACTAGGCCCGGGCGCGTCTTCCCGATTTCCAGAACTTTCGAAAGGCCCTGCAATCCGTTGCGGGGCCTTCGCCTTTTCGCGCTCAGACGCGGGCGACGAGGCGGGCGAGGGTGCAGAACGCCTCGAGCGAGACCCGCTCGGCGCGCTCGGTGGGCGCAATGCCGGCCTCTTCAAGCAGCGCCTCGATGTTCGGATGCACGCCCTTCAGCGCGGCGCGCAGCATCTTGCGGCGCTGGTTGAAGGCGGCGGCGACGACGCGCTGCAGCACCTTCGGATCGGCGGGGAAACGCGGCTCGGGCAGGGCGCGCAGATGCACCACCGCCGAATGCACCTTCGGCGCCGGGGTGAAGGCCTCGGGCGGCAGAACCATCACGATCTTCGCCTCGCAGCGCCATTGCGCCAGAAGCGCCAGCCGGCCGTAATGGTCGGTGCCGGGTTTCGCCACGATCCGCTCGGCCACCTCCTTCTGGAACATCAGCGTCAGGCTTTCCCAGAACGGGGGCCAGTCCGGCGGCGTCAGCCAGCGGATCAGCAGCTCGGTGCCGACGTTGTAGGGCAGGTTCGCGGCAATGCGGATCGGCGGCGTCAGATGGGCGCGCACATCGATCTCCAGCGCATCGCCGTTGATCACCTCGAGCCGGCCGGGGTAATGCGCCGCGATCTCGGCCAGCGCCGGCAGGCAGCGGCTGTCCTTCTCGACGGCGAGCACCCGGCGCGCGCCCTCGGCCAGCAGCCCGCGGGTCAGCCCGCCCGGTCCGGGGCCGACCTCGAGCACGTCGCAGCCGCTCAGCTCGCCCGCGGCGCGGGCGATCTTCGCGGTCAGGTTCAGATCGAGCAGGAAGTTCTGGCCAAGGCTCTTCTTCGCCACCAGCTCGTGGTCGCGGATCACCTCGCGCAGGGGGGGGAGCCCGTCGATCGCCGCCATGATCCGTTCCTTCATCTTGCCGAAAATACCTCGGGGGTCCGGGGGCTGGCCCCCGGCCGCGTCGGGCCCGGGCATACTGTCGCCGGGCTGCCGCGGCAAGCGCGCTCAGCGCGCCCGCGCGGCCCCCATCTTCGCCGCCAGTTTCAGCGCCGAGATCAGGCTCGCCGGATTGGCCCGGCCCTGGCCTGCGATGTCATAGGCGGTGCCGTGATCGGGCGAGGTGCGCACGAAGGGCAGGCCGAGCGTCACATTCACCCCGCCGTCGAAATCGAGCGTCTTGATCGGGATCAGTGCCTGGTCGTGATAGGCGCAGATCGCCGCGTCGTATTTCGCCCGCGCCCCGGCGTGGAACATCGTGTCGGCGGGCAGCGGGCCCGCGACGGCAAAGCCCTCGGCGCGCAGCCCGGCGAGGGTGTCGTTCATCCAGTCAAGTTCCTCGTGCCCCATCGCGCCGCCTTCGCCCGCATGCGGGTTCAGACCGGCGACGGCCAGCCGCGGGTTCTCGATCGCGAAATCGCGGCGCAGCCCCTCGGCGGTGATCCGCACGGTCTCGCGCAACAACTCGGGGGTGAAGGCCTTCGGCACCGCGCTCAGCGCGATGTGAATGGTCGTCGGCACCACGCGCAGCGGCGGCGTGGCGCTTTCGGCGGCAAGCATCATCACCACCCGTGCGCCGCCCGCGAGATGGGCGAGGTATTCGGTGTGCCCCGGGAAGGCGAAATTCGCGCCGTCATGCAGCGCCTTCTTGTGGATCGGCGCGGTGGTCAGCGCGAGCCCGTCGCCCGCGCGCACGATCTCGACGGCACGGGCGATCACCGCGATCACCGCGGCGGCATTCGCCGGATCGGGCTGACCGGGCAGCGCCGCGGCCGGAAAGGCATGGGGCAGCACCGGCAGCGCCGCGCCGGCATGCAGCATCGCCTCGGACGGGTGGCCGATCTCGCGGATCTTCGTGCCGCGCGGCAGATGCGACGGATCGCCGATCCAGACGAAGGGCAGCGCCGCGCCGAGGATTTCCCAGGCCTTCGCGGCGATCTCGGGGCCGATGCCCGAAGGGTCGCCGCAGCTGACGATCACCGGCCGGTGCGCGGCGTCTTCCCGCACCATGCTCATGGCCGCACGATCACCGCATTGGCGGTCAGGTCGGCGAGGTAGCTGTCGGAATAGCTGCCCATCCGCTCGTTTTGCAGCCGCGCACGCACCGCATCGCGGTTCGGCGCGGTCTCGCTCTTGGCGTCGTCCACCGCCGCCTCGCGCGAGCACAGCATCACCAGCTCCTGCCCCGCGCCACGGGTCAGCACCGTGGTCTCGCCGATGTCGAGCCCGGCGAGCGCCAGCGCGATGTCCTTCGGCAGCGCCCCCTGCGGGGCCGGGTCGGGACGGCTGACGAGGGACACGGGCAGCCCCTTCACCACCGTGTAGAGGTCGTCGCAGCGCTTGGCGGCGGCCGCCTTCTGCGCCAGTTGCGCCGCCTGTTCGGAGCCCGCCGGGCCGAGCGCGAGCGTCGCATAGCCAAGCGTCTGCGCGCGGGTGCCGGCCGGGCCGTGCTCGTCGATGCTGCGCATCATGAAGATCGCGACGGCGCCATTGAGCTCGATCGGGGCCGAGGCCTGGCCCGGAGCGAGACCGAGCAGCACCGGGCGCAGCGCCGGCGGCAGATTGTCGAGCGGCATCCAGTCGAGGCGCCCGCCGTTATCGCGGGTCGAGGCCGCCGACATCTGCCGCGCCGCCTCGGCGAAGGCGGCTTCGCTGCGCAATTGCGAGATCTTTTCGGCCTCGGCATGGGCTTCGGCCTCCTGTCCGGGCGGGGCCGGCAGGATGATTTCCGAGATCAGCACCCGGGTACCGCCGCCACGTTCCGATTCCATCAGCATGGCGCGGTCGATGTCGCTGTCCGAGATCCGCACCCGCGGCCCGAAGCGCTGCTTCACCAGCTCGCGCCAGACCAGGCCGGCGGTGACAAAATCGCGGAAGGTCGGTTCGTCGACGCCGGTTTTCGCCAGCTCGGCGACGAACTGTTCGGAGGTCAGGTTGGCGCGGCCGGCAAACTCGGTCATGCCCTTGGCGACGGCGTCCTTGTCGAGCACGATGCCGGCCTGCTTTGCGGCCCAGACCCGGAGCCGGTCCTCGATCAGCGATTTCTCGGCGGCCTTGCGCAGGTCGCCCGGCTGGCGCAGCAGCTGCATGAAGCGCATCCGCTGCTCGATCTCGTAGCCGGTGACGCCAAGCCCGTTCACGAGGATCACCGGCGCGAAGGGGCTGTTCGTGGTGGCCGCCTGCGCGGCCACGTCGGTCACCGTCAGCCCGAGCGCGAGCGCCATGCCCAGAAGCGGGGTCAGTCGCATCCTCATCCTCATCCGTCTTTCGTCCGTCATCCGTTCCGTTCCTGCCCCGTCGCTCCCCGCCGGGGCGTGTCTTCGCGCGCTCAGTAGCGGCACACGCGCGTCGCGCTGCCGCCGGTGGTCTTGCGGCTCGTCGAGGTCGCGCCGAAGCCTGCCAGCTGTACCGAGAGACCGAAGTCGGTTTCCGGCTTCACAGTAGAGGAGGACGTGAAGCGACGCGAGAGGGAAAGATCGACGCTCATGCACTCGTTGGCATATTCCAGCCCGACCGTGGCGCGGGCGGCCCGCTCGGCGGTGAAGTCGTAGCGCGTCGAGAGGGTGGAGCGCCAGCCCTCGGTCCAGGTCCAGCCGGTCTCGAGCAGAAGCTCGGAGGTGTCGGTGAGCCGGCCCTCGGTCTCGCTTGCGTCCATCCACAGATAGCCCGCCGCGATCTGGTACTTGTCGCCCGCGAAGGCGAGCCGCAGCTCGTCGCGGGAAAAGCCGAAATCATTGTCGAACAGCGCCCGGTTCGACAGCGTCAGCCCCTCGGCGGTGGTCAGGTGCGCGGCGATGAGCCAGTCCGACCGCCGCCCCGACAGGCCCGAGCCGGTGGGGAACTGGTCGGTGTCGGTCAGCCGCACCACGCGCCCTGCGGTCACGCCGAGCGACCAGCCCGAGGCGTCGTGCCGGGTCCAGCTCAGCCCGAGGTTGGCGCGCAGCCCCTCTTCGCGTGCATCCCCGCCCGGATAGCGCGAGAAGGAGAACAGGTTGCCCTCGTCGAATTCGGTCAGCAGGCTGTCCTCGTTGGCCACCTGTTTCAGGTTGTCGGGGCTCCACACCAGCTGTGCGATGGGCTCGATCACCTGCGAGGCGCGGCCCGAGGTGGCAACCCAGGGCCAGCGCAGCTCGACGCCCACCGTGGGCAGGGCGCGCAGCGTGTGGTCGGCCCAGTTCTCGTCCTGCCGCACCATCACCGCGTCGCCCGCAAGCTCGGTCTGCATCGCGGCGAGCACGCCCCCCGAGAGCAGCCATTGCCGGCGCCAGCCGGCGACGAAGGAGGTGCGCAGCGTGTCGCGCCCGTCCGAGACGGTGTCGGCGTCCTCGATGCCGTCGACCGTCATGTCCGAGGCACGGCGATGCGCATGCACCGACCAGTCGATCGTCGCCTCGCCGCCGATCACCGCCGGGCGGATCACCCGGGTCCAGCTGAAATCGCCCGAGAGCATCGGCTCGGTCGAGTTGCTTTCCCCCGAACGGATCGAATGGGTGTTGCCGGCGCGCAGCCAGATCATCTCGTTGCGGTGCACCTTCTCGAGGGTGACACCAGACCACAGCCGGTCGTCCTCGGTGATGCCGTAGTTCAGCAGATAGGACGGGTCGCTCACCACTTTCAGCTGCAGCCCGAGGGTGTAATCCGAGGGCAGCTTGAAGGTGCCGTCGGCAAAGAGATAGCCGCGGTTTTCACCCTTGCGGATGCTGTCGCTACTGAGCGCGCCCTCGGCGTTGATCGTGCCATTGTCGAAGGCCTGACGATAGCGCAGCCCGAGCGTGCGGGTGTAGGAGCTCGACAGGTAGGGCGTGACGGTGAGGTCGGCGCTTGGTCCGAGGGCAATGAAATAGGGCAGCTTCAGCCCCGCACCGAGGCTCGAGGTGGTGCGGAAGCTCGGCCGCAGCAGACCCGACATCCGCGACACCGTCGGATCCGGCATCCGCAGCTTCGGCAGCCAGACGAGCGGCACGCCCATCACGCGAAACTGCGCGCCCTCGAAATGCAGCTGCTTCGTCTCGTTGTCATGGGTGATCTTGCGCGCCCGGATCTCCCACAGAGGGGTCGGGTCCGAGGCGCAGATCCGGCACGACGAGGCGACGACCTCGGTCAGGGTGGTGATGCGGCCGTCCTTGCGGTCGATCCGGTTCGCGGCGAGCTGCAGCTCGCGCGCCATCACCATCCGCGCGCCGACCATCACGCCGTTTTGCAGATCGCGCGACAGCTCGGCCTGATCGGCGACGATCACCGAGCCGGTCTGCCCGGGTTCGACCAGCCGGATCGGCCCCTCGATCGTCAGGGTCTCGGTGTTCTGGTCATAGATGACGCGGTGCGCGGTCAGCCGGTTCTGCTTCCAGTAGACCTCGACCGCGCCCTCGGCCAGCAGCCGGTTGTCGGCGGTGGTGACGATGCGATCGGCAAGCAGGGTCGCCGCCTGATCGGCGTCGGCCACGGTATAGCCGCCCGGCGCGCCGGCGGGTGCATCGGCGCCGCCCGCGGCGGGCTCGGCCCATGCCGCGGGTGGCAGGGTCAGCGCGGCACTCGCGAGCAGCGCGGCAATCAGCCCGTTCCTCATCAGCCGTCTTCCTCCTGCAAGATCAGCGCCAGCGCCAGCATCAGCGCGATTGCCGGCGGCGCCCAGGCGGCCAGCGCCACCGGGATCTGCCCGTTGTCTCCCAGAACCTGCGCGACATTGCGCAGGAAGAACACGCCAAGCCCGGCGGCAAGCGCAAGGAGCACCATCACCCCGGTGCGTCCGAGCCGGCTGTGGCGCATGGTGAAGCCAGCCGCGATCAGCACCATCGCCGCCATCACCAGCGGCTGGGCAAGCTCCATCTCGAACCACACCAGATGGCGGCGCGCCGAGAAGCCGGCGTTCTCGAGGCCGCGGATGAAGCCCGGCAGCTGCCAGATCGGCACCGTCGAGGGGGTGCCGAAGCTGTCCCGGATGCGTTCGGCGGTCAGGTCCGAGGGCAGGCTGAGCCGGTCGGCGCGGGTCGCGTCGCGCTCGGGGTTGGTCGAGCTGCCGAGTGGCCAGTCCTTGACCTTGCTCAGCTCCCATGCGCCGCGGGTCAGCACCGCCTCCTCGGCGTCGATCCGGCGCACCGGGCCGCGCTCGGGATCGACGATCAGGAAGGTCACGTCATAAAGCCGCGTCGCATCGAGATTGGCGCGTGCGGCGCGGATCACCGCCTGTTCGCCGGCACTGTCGCCGCCCATGCCCTGGCGCATCCACACGCCCTCCTGGCCGATCGACACCGCCTGCACGCCGGTGGCGCGGTAGCGGCCGGCGAGTTCCTCGTAACGCTTCGAAGTGGCCGAGACGATCGGGTTGCCGATGGCCACGGTCAGCACGCCCAGAAGCAGCGCCACCACCACCGGTGCGGCGAGCATGCGCAGCGCCGATCGGCCCGAGGCGCGGATCACCACCAGCTCGGAGGAGCGCGCAAGGCCCAGAAACAGCGCCACCGCGGCGAGGATCATCACCAGCGGCAGGATCGTGTAGAGCGAGGCCGGCACCGACAGCCCGGCGAGCAGCGCGGCCTGCGCAAGGCCGACCTTGGCGGCGCTGAAGGAGCGGATCTTCTCGACCATCTCGATCAGGAAGAGGATGCCCCAGAAGGTCGCCGCGACCATCAGGAAGGCGCGCAGGAAGCGGCGCGCGATGTAGAGCGACAGCGTCATGCCTGGGCCTCCCGCCGCGGACAGAGCTTGCGCGGGCGCCCGGCCCACCACAGGACCGCCGCCGAGGCCACCGCGCCGATGCCCGCGGGCAGATAGGCGAGGGCCCAGAGCTCGGGCCGGCCGCGCATCGTGCTGTCGACGGCATTGGTCAGGAACTGCAGCACGATCAGCCCGACGATGGCGAGCGCGATCTGCCGCCACATGCCGAAGCGCGAGAAGCCGCCGAGCATCAGCGCGGCAAAACCGAGCACCGCTGCCGCCGGTGCCAGCAGCGGCTGCGCCATCCGGTCGTTCAGGATCTGCCAGGCCTGTGCGGCGCTGCCGCCGGTGGCGGCGAGCAGCTCGGCCGAGGGCGCGATCAGTCGCCAGCTCGGCACCTCGTCCCAGTTCGTCACCCCCTTCACCGGCGCCCCGATCAGCGCACCGATGTCATAGGTGAAATCCGAGAAGCGGGTGACGGCGAGGCTGTGGTCGCTCAGCCGCAGGGTCTGCGCCATGCCGTCGAACATGATCAGCTTCGGACCGCTGTCCGAGCGCACGATCAGGGCCTTTTCCGCGGTATAGGTGGTGCGCTGCGTCGTCGAGCGGGCGTCGACCAGATAGGGGTCGAGCAGCTCGCCGAGGTCGGAGATCTGCCGGATGTAGATCGTCACCCCGTCGACCGGGTGCTGGAAGCTGCCCTCGGTCAGGAAGCGGGCGGTGACATTCTCGTTGATCTGCGCCTGGCGCGCGGCAAGCTGGCTGCGCGAGACCGGCACCAGCACATGCACCAGCACCATCATCAGGGCCGCAACGATCAGCCCGAACACTGCGACCGGGCGGGAGAGCCGCCAGGGCGAGGCGCCGGTGGCCTGCATCACCACGAATTCGCTGTCGGCGCTGAGCCGGTTGACCGCGTAGATCGTCGCTGCGAAGGCCGCGACCGGCAGCACCAGGCGGATGACGTTCGGCAAGGTGAGGGCGGTGAACTCGAGCACCACCCAGGCGGTCTGGCCATCCGAGATCAGCTTGTCGAACAGCAGCACGGCCCGGTTCACCCAATAGACCGAGACCAGGATCAGTGCGAAGAATCCGAACAGCGCCATCAGCTGGGACAGCAGATATCGGTCCAGTCTCGTCACGCGCACCCCCGGCAGTTTCGCCCTGTCTATCCCGTCGGCGGGCCGCGCGAAAGCCCCGCCTCCCGCGGCTTTTCATTTTCCGCCGAGGCCGCTAGGCTGACCCCCGATCACCCTTTCGAGAGAACCGCCATGACCCATCCCGTCGCCATCCGTTTCAGCGAAGCCGACCTTGACGATCTTGCCGCGCGGCCGGGGCGGATCGCGCTTGTCGTGGCGCCGGGGGCAGGGCGCTCGCCGGCGGCGCGGCGGATCGAGCGGCTGACCCGCGGCGCGCTTGGCCGGGCGCTCGCCTCGGAGGCCTGGGACAAGCTGGCGGCGGGCGAGTCGATGGAGCTGGCCTGGCCCTCGGGGCTTGCCTGCGAGGCGCTGCAGCTGGTGAAGCTTGCCCGCCGCGCGCCGGTTGCCACCGCGCGCAAGGCCGGCGCGGCGATCGGGCGCGCGCTGTCCGGCGCCGATCTGCTGGTGCTGGCCGAGAACCACCCGCGCGCGGCCGAGATCGCCTTCGGTCTGGCGCTGCGGGCCTATCGTTTTGACTATCGCAGCGAGGAACGCGCCCCCTTTGGTGCGGTCGAGATGATGGTGGCGAAACCCGAGGCGGTGGCGGCCGAGGCAGCGCCGCATGCGGCGCTCGCCGAGGGCATCTTCTTCACCCGCGATCTGGTGAACGAGCCTGCCAATATCCTGACCACCGACGATTTCGCCGCCCGCCTTGCGGCAATGCAGGAGCTGGGCCTCGATGTGCAGATCCTCGAGGAGGAGGAGCTTGCGGCACTCGGCATGCGCGCGCTGCTGGCCGTGGGGCAGGGCTCGGACAGCCCCTCGAAGGTGGTGGTGATGCGCTGGACCGGCCTTCAGCCCACCGAGGACGAGAACGGCGAGGCGATCGAGGTGCCGCCGCTCGCCCTCGTGGGCAAGGGCGTGTGCTTTGACAGCGGTGGCATCTCGCTCAAGCCCGGTGCGGGCATGGAGGAGATGACGATGGACATGGGCGGCGCCGCGGTGGTCGCGGGTGTGATGCGCACGCTCGCGCTGCGCAACGCCCCGGTGAACGTCGTGGGCCTTGTGGGCCTTGTCGAGAACATGCCCGACGGCCGCGCCCAGCGTCCGGGCGACATCGTGAAATCGATGAAGGGCGACACGATCGAGGTGGTCAACACCGATGCCGAGGGGCGGATGGTGCTTGCCGATGTGCTGTGGCACGCACAGCAGGCATTCCGCCCCTCGGCGGTGGTCGATCTTGCGACGCTCACGGGCGCGATCATCGTCGCGCTCGGCCACGAGAATGCCGGCGTCTTCTCGAATGACGATGCGCTTGCGGGCGATCTGCTGAAGGCGGCGGCGGCCGAGGGCGAGGGCGCCTGGCGGATGCCGCTGGCACCCGCCTATGACGCGCTTATCACCTCGCGGCTTGCAGACATCAAGAACACCGGTGGCCGCCACGGCGGCGCGATCACCGCCGCGGCCTTCCTGAAGAAGTTCATCGCCGAGGGCACGCCCTGGTGCCACATCGACATCGCCGGCGTCGCGCTGCCGCCGAAGGAGACGGTGCTGGCGCCGAAGGGGCCGACCGGCTGGGGGGTGATGGCGCTCGACCGGCTGATCCGCGACCGGTTCGAGGCGTAAGGTGCCCGCGCTCTTCTACCACGTCACGCAATCGCCGGTGGAAGAGGTGGTGGCAAGCCTGCTGCCGCGCGCCCTTGCGCAGGGCTGGAAGGTCGAGCTGCGCGGCACCGATGCCGAGCGGATGGACTGGCTCGACCAGCGGCTCTGGCTGGGCGGCGACGAAAGCTTCCTGCCGCACGGGCTGGCCGGCGGGCCGCATGACGCGCTGCAACCGGTTCTGCTGACCGTGCGTCCCGCCGCCGCGGGGCGCGACGCGATCATGACGATCGACGGCGCCGAGGTCACCCCGGCCGAGGTTGGCGCAACGCAGCGGGTCTGGATCCTGTTCGATGGCCGCGACGATCGGGCCGTGGCGCGCGCCCGCGAACAGTGGAAGGCGCTCACCCGCGGCGGCGTTTCGGCGCAATACTGGAGCGAGGAAGCGGGCCGCTGGGAGAAGAAGGCCGAGCGCTAGCTAGCCCATGCCGCTGTCGCCCGCGCGGCCCGCGGCGCGGCGGCGGTCGTCCCAGGCGCTCGCTACCGCCACCAGCGTCCAGCTCAGCACGTAAAGACAGCCCGTGCCAATCACGATCCGCCCGTCGACCGGGCCGATCGCCGCGCGCTCGTAAAGCTCGCGCGCCGAGGTCAGCGGCCCCGGGTGCACCATCAGCTTGCCGGCATAGGCCGCGCTCTGGATCAGCAGGATCCAGATATAGTTGCGCCGGATCCGCCGCCCGACCGCCACCCGCATCGGCACGTGATAGCGCGGAAAGCGGTAATCCTCGGCCAGCACGGTCTGCCAGCCGGTTTCCAGATGCTGCGCGCCATCGTTCAGCAGCGGCGCGAAGAAATGCCGCTCCATCCAGCGACAGCGCGCCCGCCAGACGTTGAAATAGCGATAGCGCCGCGCCTCGAGCATCAGGAAGAAGACGATCAGGATGCCCACGAGGATCAGCGGCAGCGGCGAGGCGGCGGGCGAGGCGAAGGAGATCGACAGCGCAATGCCGAGCGTCACCACCGACCAGTTCGTCGTGGTGTCGAGCCGCGTGCGCCAGATCGTCGAGCGATAGACCTCGCCGCGGTAGAGATGCGCCACCGCGCCGAGCTCGCCGGCATCGAACCTGCTGCGCCGATCCTCCTCGTCTCGCGCCATCATCCTCACTCCCCGGGGCCAGACTGGCACGCTGCCCCCGCGTCAGGCAAGGGCTTTGCGGCGCGCCGCCCACCTTTCCAAGGCGGCGCTTTCGCGCTACACCCCGCCGGCAAAGGAGCGCCCGGATGACCGAGAAATTCAGCTTCACCCTCCACGCCACCGACGGCAAGGCCCGCACCGGGGTGATTTCCACCCCCCGCGGCGAGATCCGCACCCCGGCCTTCATGCCGGTCGGCACCGCGGGCACGGTGAAGGCGATGATGCCCGAAAGCGTCGCCGCGACCGGCGCTGACATCTTGCTGGGCAACACCTATCACCTGATGCTGCGGCCGACGGCCGAACGCATCGACCGGCTCGGCGGGCTGCACAAGTTCATGAACTGGCCGAAGCCGATCCTGACCGACTCGGGCGGGTTTCAGGTGATGAGCCTCTCGGGCCTGCGCAAGCTGACCGAGGAGGGGGTGACCTTCGCCAGCCACGTTGACGGCTCGAAGCATTTCCTGAGCCCGGAACGCTCGATGGAGATCCAGCGGCTGCTGGGCTCGGACATCGTGATGGCCTTCGACGAATGCCCGGCGCTGCCCGCCGACGAGACCCGCGTGGCCGAGAGCATGCGGCTGAGCATGCGCTGGGCCGAGCGGTCGCGCGACGCTTTCGGCGACCGGCCAGGGCATGCGCTTTTTGGCATCATGCAAGGCGGCGTGACACCTGAACTTCGCGCCGAAAGTGCCGAGAAACTCACGGAAATCGGCTTTGATGGCTATGCCGTCGGCGGCCTTGCCGTGGGCGAGGGGCAAGAGGCGATGTTCGGTGTTCTCGACTATGCGCCGGGCTTCCTGCCCGAGGACCGGCCGCGCTATCTGATGGGGGTGGGCAAGCCCGACGACATCGTCGGCGCGGTCGAGCGCGGCATCGACATGATGGATTGCGTGCTGCCCTCGCGCTCGGGGCGCACGGGGCAGGCCTGGACCCGGCGCGGTCAGGTCAACATCAAGAACGCGCGGCACATGGACGATCCGCGCCCGCTCGACGAGCACTGCACCTGCCCGGCCTGCCGCAATTATTCGCGCGCCTATCTGCACCACGTCTTCCGCGCCGGCGAGATGATTTCGGGCATGCTGCTGACCTGGCACAACCTGCAGTATTACCAGGAGCTGATGCAGGGGCTGCGCGACGCGATCGCGGCAGGGCGGCTGTCGGCCTTCGTGGCCGAGTTCCACGCCCTGCGCGCCGGGGGCGACATCGAGCCGCTCTGAGCTAGTGCGCGGCCACCAGCAGCACCGCGGCGTAATGCACCGCCGCGGCCGCGAGCACATGGCCGTGCCAGATCGCGCGCGAGAACGGGATGCGGTCGAGCTGATAGAAGATCGTGCCGAGGGTGTAGATCACGCCGCCCGCCCCGAGCAGCAGCAGCGCCGCAAGCGGCAGCGCCTGCAGCAGCGGCCAGACCGCGATGATGCCGAGCCAGCCCATGGCGAGATACAGCACGAAGCCCGCGCGCTCGAAACGGTGGAAGAAGCCGAGCTTCATCACCATGCCGAGAAGCGCCAGCGCCCAGATCGCCGCGGTGAGCCACAGCCCCGCCCGCCCGCCAAGGCCGATCAGCGCCATCGGCGTGTAGGTGCCGGCGATCAGCAGATAGATCGCGGCATGGTCGAAGCGGCGCAGAACGGCGCGGGTCTTCGCGTGCAGCGTCATGTTGTAGCCCGCCGAGAAGCCGAACGAGGCGAGCAACCCCACCGCATAGACGACAAGCGGCCAGATCCGCCCGGGCTCGGCGGTCAGCGCCGCCCAGACGATCAGCGCGCTCACCCCGGCGACGGCGGCGATCACGCCAAGGACATGCATCACGCCATCGGCGAAATGTTCGGCAAAGGAATGGGCAAGGGTGTGGTGCGTCATGGCGGTCTCCGGGGGATGGGCGCATCCTATCAGGACGCAGCCTGCCACACCAATCACGACGCTGCGTGACATCGCGCCGATCGGCAAGGCACGGCGCGTCGCGGCCCCGGCTTTCTTCTTGGCCGAAAGACCTCGGGGGTGAATTCGGCGCAGCCGAAGAGGGGGCAGCGCCCCCTGACCCCGCCAGTGCTCAGCCCGCCACCACCAGATCGGCGGCGCGGTTTTCCTGCCGCAGGATCCGGCCGTTCGGCAGGTCGTTCTCCTCGACGCGGCGGCGCGCCTCGGCCTCGGGCAGGGCCTGCCAGCGCAGAAGCAGCCGGCGCCGCAGCTCGGCCTCGGGCACCGAGAGCCGGATCGTCAGATCGAAAAGCGGGTAAAGCGCGCGCCAGTCCGGCCGGGTCAGCAGCAGGTAATTGCCCTCGACGATCACGAAACGCACGGATGCCGGCACGGTCCCGGCGGCAGGCACCACCGCATCCGCCTCGCGGTCAAACCCCGGCACGGCGACCGCGTCGCCTGTCTTCAGCGCCGCAAGGGTCGCCGCCAGCGCCGCGACGTCGAAGGTTTCGGGTGCGCCCTTGCGGGGCAAGAGCCCGCGCGCGGCAAGCACCTCGTTCGGCAGGTGAAAGCCGTCCATCGCCACCACGGCGGCCGATCCCGGCGTGCGTGCATTCAGCGCGGCCGCGATCTCGGCCGCGAGCCGCGACTTGCCGGCCCCGGGGGCGCCGGCGATCGCGATCAGATTGCGCGCACCGTCAAGCTGGCGGAGATGGCCGGCCAGATCGGCGCGGTCGGCGCGCAGCTCGCTTGCCATGAACGCCCCGACATCGCCCATCGGCCCGTCGGAATTGCCCAGCCAGAATTCGCCAGCCTCGCTCTCGCGCATGGTTCAGCCCATCGCCGCGACAAGCCGGGCCATCGCCGCAACCGGATCGTCGCTGCCCCAGATCTCCTCGCCGATGCCGAAGAAATCGGTCACCGGGGCAAGGTCGCGCACCAGCGCCTCGGTCAGCGCGCCCTCGGCTACCACCGGCACCTCGATCATCTCGCTCCACCAGGCGAAGAGGTCGCGTTCGGCCCGCGCGCCGTGGCCCAGCCCGGTCTCGCCGACGGGGCCGAAGGCGACGTAATCGGCGCCGGCCTCGCCCGCGCCCATGCCGTCGTGTCTCGACGCGCCGCAGAAGGCGCCGACGATCGCGTCGGTGCCGAGCGTCTTGCGCGCCGCGCGCACCGAACGCGCGCCGTCGCTCAGGTGCACGCCGTCGAGGCCGTGACGTTCGACGAGCTGGACGTGATCCTCGATCACCAGCGCCACGTCATGCTCATGCGCCACAAGCCGCACCGCGTCGGCGGCGCGCATCACCGCATCCTCGTCGCGGCTCGCCAGCGCAAGGCGGATGCAGGCCACCTCCTGCGCGGCAAGCACCCGCGACAGCGTCTGCGGGAAGATGTCGAGATCGAAGCTCGGCGGGGTGAGCAGGTAGATCTGCGGGCGGTCCTCGGCCATGACGCCTCCTGGAAAACGTGTTTCGCGCCTTCTAGCGCAGCGCAGGGGCCGAGGCCAGAGGGCTTGCGGCGCGGGGCCTGCGGGGCTAGGACGGCGCGCGAAAAGGCCCCCGAAAGGACCCCCGATGACCGATCCCGACGACAGCCTGATCCGCAACCCCGTTTTCGTGCTGGTGCGCCCGCAGATGGGCGAGAACATCGGCGCGGCGGCGCGCGCGATGCTGAACTTCTCCTTCGCCTCGCTCAGGATGGTCGCGCCGCGCGACGGCTGGCCGAACCCGAAGGCTGTGGCCACCGCCTCGGGCGCGGCGACGAAGGTGCTCGACCATGCCGGCGTTTTCGACGACACCGGAGCGGCGATCGCGGATTGCGATTTCGTCTTCGCCACCACCGCGCGCGGGCGCGAGCTGACGAAGCCGATCTACACCCCCGAGGCGGCGATGGCCGAGGCGCGGGCGCGGATCGCGGCGGGGCAGAAGGTGGCCGTGCTCTTCGGGCCCGAACGCACCGGGCTTGAAAACGACGACATCGCGCGGGCGAATGCGATCATTACCGTGCCGGTCAACCCGGTGTTCTTCTCGCTCAATCTCGCGCAGGCGGTGCTGCTGATGGCCTATGAGCTGTCGCGGCAGGAAAGCGCGGCCGCCCCCGTCGCGCCCGGGCTTGCCGGCACCGAGGTGGCAAGCGCCCTCGATGTCGAGAAGCTGGGCGATCACTACGAGGAGGCGCTCGAGGAGGCGGGGTTCTTCTTCCCTCCCGACAAGGGCCCGATGATGAAGCGCAACCTGCGCAACATGTGGTCGCGCTTCGGGCTGACGCGGGCCGATGTGCAGACCCTGCACGGCATGCTGCGGCAGATCATCCGCCGCCGCGGCTGAGGCTTGCGGCGCCGGCCGCGCGCGGCCATCCTGTCCCGATGTGGCGGGCGATGCGCATTTCCCTTCTGGCCCTCGCGCTTGGCGCGGGGCTTGGCGTTGCGGCGCTGCTGGCCTTTCTGCCGGCATTGCGCGGGGCGGCCTGTCCGCGCTGCTTCGGGCTTGAACCCGCGGGCGGCGGGCTTTGGGTCGAGGCCTCGATGCCGGCCCATGCCCGCGCGGCGCTTGCGGCCGAGGTCCGCGCCGCCCGCGCCCGCATCGCTGCCTTCTACGGCCCGCCGCGTGCGCATCTGCGCCTGATCGCCTGCGAAACTGCCGCCTGCGACCGCCGCCTTGGCGGGCGGGGGGCGGCGGCGGTGACCTATTCACTCGGGCCCGTCTCGGTGGTGCGGCTTGCGCCGCGCGGGCTGTCGGCCACCGTGCTGACCCACGAGCTTGCCCATGCCGAGACCCATGCGCAGCTTGGACTTCGGGGGCAGCTTGGCGGGCGGTTGCCGACCTGGTTCGACGAGGGGCTGTCGGTGGTGATCTCGGATGACCGGCGCTATCTCGGGCCGGGGCAGGGGGTGGCGCGCTGCCGCCGCGCGCCACGCGCCGATCTGCCGGCAACTCCCTTCGACTGGGCGCCGCTTGCCGCCCGCGACCCGGGGCTTTACGCCGAGGCCGGCTGTGCGGTGCTGCACTGGCTGCAGGACAGCGGCGGGGCCGCGGGGCTGCGCGCCCGCTTTGCGGCGGCGGCGGCACTGCCCTGAAGGGGCGGGCGCGGGTCAGCCGCCCGGCGCCGCCAGCCCGAAGAACACCTCGTGCAGCGGTCCGCGGGCCGAGCGCAGGGCGAACACGTAATCGGCGCGCTCGCGGCGCATCTCGCGGCAGGGGATCGGCACGAAGCCGTCGCGGCGGCTGGTGCCATGGCTCCACATGAAGCCGATGCCGAGGGCATTGGCGACCGCGTCGAGAACGCCGTCGCGGGTGTCGAGCACGATCGTCGCATGGGGCGACAGGCGGGCGGTGCGGAAGGCTTCGTCGACGGCGCGTTGCGTCGAAGAGCCGGGCGTGCGGAAGATCAGCCGTTCCGAGACGAGTTCGGCGCAGCTGATCTCGCTCCGGCCGGCGAGCGGATGGCCGGGATGGGCGATCGCCACCACCGACTGGCTTTGCACCTGCCGGCGGCGGAACCGCGGCTCGTCGGGCACGTCGGGCAGTACGGCGACATCGACGCGCCCCTCGATCACCGCCTCGTAGATCTTGCCCCAGCTGCCCATCTCGATCTTCACGCCCACCCCGGGGCAGAGCTTCTGGAACGCCCCGATCCGCGCCATGCCGGGCATCGCATTGCCCAGCCCGATCCGCAGCTCTCCCTGTTCGAGCGTGCGGTGCTGGGCGAGCAGATCGGCGATCCGCTGGCCCGCCGCCTCGATCTCGCGCGAGAGCGTGTAGATCTGCTGGCACAGCGGCGTCGGCATCATGTCATTCGCCACGCGGCGGAACAGGTCGAGGCCGAGCGCGCGCTCGAGATCCCGCACCTGCTGGCTGATCGTGGCCTGCGACACCGCCAGCCGGCGGGCGGCGGCAGAGAAGCTGCCGGTCTCCATCACCGCGTTCAGCGCGCGCAGGCGTGACAGCGTCAGGGCGGGCAGCAGGTCCTTGGGCGACAACGAGTTCATGCGGCCCTCATAGGCATTGCCTGTAACCGTAACATGACTGTTGCAGAAGCTGCCTATGACGCCCCGGAAGAGAGCGCAGGAGACCCCGATGGCGACCGTAGACCTGGATGAAATCCGCAAGACCTTCGGCGGCAGCGAGGTGCTGAAAGGGGTGAGCCTGCAGATCGCCGACGGCGAGTTCCTGTCGCTGGTCGGGCCTTCGGGCTGCGGCAAGTCCACGCTGCTGCGCATCCTGGCCGGGCTCGAGACGCAGACGAGCGGCCGCGTGTGCATCGGTGGCGCCTGCGTCGACGGGCGCCGCGCCGCCGACCGGGACCTTGCCATGGTGTTCCAGAGCTATGCGCTTTACCCGCATCTGACAGTGGCCGGGAACATCGCCGTGCCGCTGACCATGCGCCGGCTCTCGGTGGCGCAGCGCCTGCCGCTTGTCGGCCGCTTCCTGCCCGGGGCGCAGGCGCGGCGCGCGGCAATCGCGCAGACCGTGCACGAGACCGCCGAGATGCTCGAGATCCGCCATCTGCTGGCGCGCAAGCCCGGGCAGCTTTCGGGCGGTCAGCGCCAGCGTGTCGCTGTCGGCCGGGCGCTGGTGCGTGAACCGGCGGCCTTTCTGCTCGATGAACCGCTCTCGAACCTCGACGCGAAGATGCGGGTGCACATGCGCGCCGAGATCGCCCAGCTCAACCGCCGGCTCGGTGCCACTTTCGTCTATGTCACCCACGATCAGGCCGAGGCGATGACGATGTCGGACCGGATCGCGGTGATGATGGAGGGCGAGATCCTGCAGGTGGGGGCGCCCGCCGAGCTCTACGACCACCCCGCCGAGCTGCGCGTGGCGCAGTTCATCGGCTCGCCGGCGATCAACATCCTGCCCGCCGAGACCGGCGCGGACGGGGGGATCGGCATTGAGGGGCGTCCGACAGGGCTGCGCGCCACGACCCGGCCGGTCGAGCATCTCGGCATCCGGCCCGAAGCGCTGAGCCCCTGCGACGGGGACGGGCTGATTGCCGGGCGGGTGCGGCTGGTCGAGAACCTCGGTGCCGATCTCTTCGTGCAGCTCGAGGTGGCGGGCGTCGCCCGGCCGGTCGTCGTCCGCCTCGCCGCGGCCGCGCGCGCATCGGTGGCGCCGGGCAGCCTGCTGCGGCTGCGCGCCGATCCGGCGCGGATCACCGGCTTCGACGTGGCGGGCAACGCGGCCCCGGTGACGCGTCTGGCGGAGGCTGCGGCCGATGTCTGACGCGACCCCGCTTCCGCGCGCCGCGCCGCGCGCCGCACTCCGGCCCGAGCGCACCCAGGCCCGCGCCGGCGTACTGATGTTTGCCCCGGCGCTGGTGCTGATGCTCGCGCTCCTGATCTTGCCGGTCGCGGTGGCGGCGGGGCTCTCCTTCACCGATTACACCCTCGGCCGCCCCGATCTGCACTGGATCGGCCTGGGCAATTACGCCGAGCTTCTGGCCCGCCCGAGCTATCGCAAGATGATCGGCGTGACGGTGCTTTATGTCGTGCTGGTGGTGCCGGCCTCGGTCTGTCTCGGGCTGGGCGCGGCGCTGCTGATCCGCGCGCTGAAGATCGGCCAGACTTTCTACAAGACGGTCTATTTCCTGCCGGTGATGGCCTCGCTGCTGGCGATGGCGATCGTCTGGGAATTCGCGCTGCACCCGACGCTCGGCCTGGTCAACCGCACGCTGGCACTCGGCTGCGGCACGGCGCTCGAGCTCTGGCCGTGGTTTGCGCGCGGCTGTGCGGGGGGCTTTCCGCTCTGGCTTGGCGACCGCGACCTCGCACTTGCGACGCTCGCCTTCATCGGCATCTGGCAGAGCTTCGGCTTCAACATGGTGCTCTATCTCGCCGGGCTGACCGCGGTGCCGCGTGACCTTTACGCCGCGGCCGAGATCGACGGGGTGAGGCGCGCAACGGAGCGTTTCCGGCTGATCACCTGGCCGCTGCTGGCGCCGACCACCGTCTTCGTCGTCACCGTCACCACGATCCGCGCGTTTCAGGTCTTCGACACGGTCGAGGCCCTGACCCACGGCGGCCCGGCGAAGTCGACCTATGTGATGATCTACGCGATCTACGAAAAGGGCATCGCGCAGAACCTCGTCGGCCTTGGCGCCGCGATCACCGTGGTCTTCCTCGGCTTCGTGATGCTGATCAGCGCGGCACAGCGCCGCTTCGTCGAACGCAAGGTGCAGGACCGATGACCCACCGCCTTTCCACCCGCCAGACGCTGGCGCATCTCGTGCTGATCCTCGGTGCGGTGATCGTGCTGCTGCCGTTCTATGTGATGGTCTCCACCGCGTTCAAATCCCCGGCCGAGATCGCGTCTGGCACCGGCGGCCTCTTCGGGGCGCAGGCGCCGATTGCCGATGCGAGCTGTCGCAACCTTGGCGGCACCGAGGCCGCGTGCCTGACCCGCCCGGTGATCGACAATTACCGTCAGGCCTTCGCCAAGGCGCCGCTGGGACGCTATCTGCTCAACGGGGTGATCGTCACCGCCTCGATCTTCGCCTTGCAGGCGCTGGTTGCGGTACCGGCGGCCTATGCGCTGGCGAAGCTGCGCTTCTGGGGCCGCGAGGCCGCCTTCGGCCTAGTGCTCTTCTGCCTGCTGATCCCGGTGCATGCGATCGCGCTGCCGCTTTATGTGCTGCTGGCGAAACTTGGGCTGACCAACAGCTATGCCGCGCTGATCCTGCCCTGGACCGTCTCGGCCTTCGGCATCTTCCTGATGCGGCAGTTCTTCCTGACCGTGCCCGACGAGCTGCTCGACGCCGCGCGGATGGACGGGATGGGCGAGTTCGCGATCATCTGGCGGGTGCTGCTGCCCGTCGCGATCCCGGCGCTCCTGGCCTTCGCGATCTTCTCGGTGGTGGCGCATTGGAACGACTACTTCTGGCCGCGCATCGTGATCACCGGCGACCGCAGCCTGTTCACCCCGCCGCTTGGCCTGCGCGAGTTCAAGGGCGACCTCGACGGCGATTTCTACGGCCCGATGATGGCCACCGCGACGGTCATCGTCACTCCCCTCGTCGTCGCTTTCCTGCTGGCGCAGCGCCGCTTCATCGACGGCATCGCGCTCAGCGGGATGAAATGACCCTGCCTCCCTTCTGCAAAGGACCCCCCGCCATGAAACACCTGCTTCCGCTTGCCCTTGCGGCGACGCTTGCCGCCGAGGGCGCCGGCGCCGTCCAGATCGAGGTGGCCTATGCCTATTCCTCGGTCTTCGATCCGACCTTCGAGCGGATCATGCAGGCCTTCACCACGGCGCATCCGGACATCGAGGTGACGTTCCGCGCCACCTATGAGGATTACGAGGATGCGACGAACACCATCCTGCGCGAGGCGGTTGCGAACACCCTGCCGGACGTGTCCTTCCAGGCACTGAACCGGCAGGCGATCCTGGTCGAGCGCGGCATCGCAAAACCGCTCGATCCCTATATCGCCGCCGAGACCGGCTTCGACGCGGCGGGCTATCACCAGGCGATGCTCGAGCTCTCGACCTTCGGCGGGCAGGTCTATGGTCTGCCGTTCTCGGTCTCGACCCCGATCGGCTTTTACAACATGGACATCCTGCGCGCGGCCGGGATCGAGACGGTGCCGCAAAGCTGGGATCAGGTGATCGACGCCTGCCGGGCGATCCGGGCGACGGGCCGGCAGGATGCGCTGTTCTGGCACTGGAACATCTCGGGCAACTGGCTGCTGCAGGCGGCGATGTGGAGCCAGGGCGTGCCGATGATCGAGGACGGCAAGCTGAACATGGACAATCCCGAGGGGCTGAAGGCGCTCGAGACGGCGCAGGCGATCTTCCGCGACTGCGGGATGAAGAACCTCTCGGGCGCCGATGCCTCGAAACAGTTCGCGTCGGGCGAGCTTGGCATGTTCTTCAGCTCGACCGCCTATGTGGGCTTCGTCGACCGCTCGAAGACCGGCAGCTGGGATTTCGTCACCGGCCCCTATCCGGGGATCGGCGGGGCGCCGCAGGCGCTGCCCGCGGGGGGCAATGCGGCGATGCTGACCTCGGCCTCCGACGACCCAGAGGTGCGCCGGGCCGCGTGGGAGTTCATCAGGTTCACCACCTCCGGCGAGGGGGCGGCAGCGGTCGCGCTGACCACCGGCTACATCCCGCCGAACCGGGCCGCGAACGCGCTGCTGATGGACAGTTTCTATGCGCAGAATCCGAACAAGCTGACCGCGGTGAACCAGCTGCCGCTGCTGTCGGAATGGTTCGCCTATCCGGGCGACAACGGGCTCGCGGTGACGCAGCTCATCGACGACAGCCTCGAGACGATCCTGACCGGCGATGCCACGGACATGGAAGCGCTGCGCGACGACATGGTCGAGGAGGCGAACGGCTTGCTGCCGCACTGAGCTCCCTGCCGCACTGAGCCCCCGGCGCGGCGGGCCTGCCGCCGCGCCCTTTTGCAAAGGATTTCCGCATGACCGCTCCCCTCCGTTTCGCCGTGCTGACCGACCTGCATTTCGTGCCCGCCGGCCAGCGCCTTTACGGCTTTGATCCGCGCGCGGTGCTGCGCCGGGCCCTGGCGTTCCTGACCACTCTACCGCAGGTCGATTTCCTGGTGATCGCCGGCGATCTGACCGACCGCGCCGAAGAGGCCGCCTATGCCAGCCTGCGCGCCGAGCTGGCGGCGCTGCCGGTGCCGGTGATCCTGATGCTCGGCAATCACGACGCCCGCGCCCCGTTCCGTGCGGTCTTTCCCGCCGCGCCGCGCGATGCCAACGGCTTCGTGCAGGGGCTGCATGTCTTCGCGCAGGCGAGCCTGATCACCCTCGACACCCTGTGCGAGGCGGAGGAGGGCCATCACGGCAGGCTTTGCGCCGCGCGGCTGGCCTTTCTCGAACAGGCGCTGCGCGCGGCGCCGGCAGACCGGCCGGTGCTGCTGTTCCAGCACCATCCGCCGATGGATCTGGCGATCCCGCCGATGGACGCGATCCGGCTGCGCGATGCCGAGGCGGAGCTTGCCGCTTTCGCCCGCGCCGGGCGCCGGCCCGACTACCTGTTCATGGGCCATGTGCATCGCCCGATCGCCGGGCTGTGGCACGGCATTCCGTTCCATGTTCAGCGCGCGCTGATGCATCAGGTGCATCACGCCTTCGACCGGCCCGGCCGGATCCTTGGCGCGACCGAGGCGCCCGATCTGGCCTGGGTCAGCGTGGCCGAGGGGCAGGTGCTGATCCATGACTGTTCCTTCGCCTATGACGGGCCGGTCTTCGATCTCGAAAGCGCCGAGGCTGCCGCCGTCGCCACGCCGCAGGGTCTCGGGCGGTTCTGATGCAGCTCGAGGAGTACGACGCGATCCTGTGCGACCTCGACGGCTGTCTGGTGTCGGGCCCGCGGGTGCTGCCCGGCGCCGAGGCGCTGCTCGCCCGGGCAGGGGCGCGGCTGATCGTGCTGAGCAACAACTCGACCGATACCCCCGCGACCCTGTCGGCGCGGCTCGCGGCCATGGGGCTTATGGTGCCGGCCGGGCGGATCGTGCTGGCGGGCACCGCGGCGCTCGAGGCCCTGGCGCGCGAGCGCGCGGTGCGGCTGTGTCTTTACGGCAGCCCGGCGCTGCAGCGCCATGCGCGCACGCTCGGGTTGCAGCTCGACCGGCAGACGCCGAGCCATGTGCTGCTGACCCGGGACGAACAGTTTTCCTATGGCGATCTGCGGCGCTGTGTCGGCATGCTGCGGCGGGGGGCGCGGCTGCTCGTCGCCAATCCGGACGAAAGCCATCCGGGCCCCGACGGGGATCCGGTGCCCGAAACCGGCAGCCTCCTTGCGGCGATCCGCAGCGTCCTGCCCGGGCTCGATTACACCGTGATCGGCAAGCCCGAGCCGGGGCTCTATCACCACGCCCTCGCGCGGCTGCCGGCGGGGCCGCGGCGGGTTCTCGCGATCGGCGACACGCCGGCGACCGACGGGGCAGGGGCCGCGCGCCTGGGCTTCGACCTCCTGCTCGTCGGTCCGCTCTCGGCGCGCTACCCGGACCTCGCGGCGGCTCTGGCTCCGGTGCCCGAGGCCGGGGGCATCGCCTAGGCCCGGCGCTCGGGGCGGCTGCTGAACCAGGTCGCGGCAAGCACGATCGCCGCGCCGAGGAGCTGCATCGGCGTCAGGCTCTGCCCGAGCACCGCCCAGCCCAGCCCCACCGCGGTCAGCGGGCTGAGAAAGCCAAGCCCGGTGACGCGTTCCGGGCCGAGCCGCTCGATGCCGCGAAACCACAGGAAATAGGTCAGCGCCGCGCCGATCAGCCCGAGCCAGAGGAAACCCGCGACGTTCACCGCGCTCAGCGGCGGCAGGGCTGGCTCGGCCGCAACGGCAAAGGGCACCAGCAGCAGCCCGCCCGCGGTCAGCTGCCAGGCGGTGAAGGTCAGTGCCGGAACCTCGGGCCGCCACTTCCGGGTCAGCACCACCCCCGCCGCCATCGACACCGCCCCGACCAGCGCCGCGGCGACGCCCACCGTGTCGAGCCGCGCCTGCGGTCCGAGCACCAGCAGCGCGACGCCGCCGATGCCGGCAAGCGCCGCAAGCACCCGTTGCGGCGTCAGCCGGGTGCCGAGGAGGAGCCGCGCAAGGCCGAGCACGATCAGCGGCTGCACCGCGCCGAGCGTCGCCGCCACGCCACCGGGCAGCCGGTAGGCCGAGATGAAGAGCGCCGCCCAGAAGAGCGCGAAATTGAGCGCCCCGAGCCCCAGCAGCCGGCCCCAGAGCGCGGGCGGCGGCAGTTGCCGGGTGAGCGCCATCAGCAGCAGCCCCGCCGGCAGTGCGCGCAGCGCCGCGGCGGTCAGCGGATAGCCCGGCGGCAGCATCTGCGAGGTGACGATATAGGTCGTGCCCCAGATCATCGGGGCGGCGGCGGCCAGCAGCAGGTCGGCGGTTCGGGTCATGGCATCCTCATTTATCTCGACGTCGAGACATATCGGGCGGTTTATCTTGACGTCAAGATAGTTTTCGCCTAGATCCGCCGCATGGACCGCGTCGATGACATTCTTGCGCAATGGGCCCGCGAGCGGCCGGATCTGGACACCGGGCCGATGGGGCTGCTTGGCCGGCTGAAGCGGCTGACCGATCTGCTGTCCGAGGAGCTGACCGCGGTGTTCCGCGCCCATGGCCTGACCGCGGCGAGCTTCGACGTGCTGGCGACGCTGCGCCGCGCCGGGGCGCCACATGCGCTCAGCCCCTCGGAGCTGATGGACTGGACGATGGTCGCCTCGGGGACGATGACGAACCGGCTCGACCGGCTCGAGGCTGAGGGGCTGATCGAGCGGCGGCCGAACCCGGCCGACGGGCGCGGCTCGATCGTGCAGCTTACGCCGCAGGGGCTGGCGCTGATCGACCGTGTCGTCACCGATCACGTCGCCAACCAGCACCGGCTGCTGGCGGCTTTGCCGCCCGAGCTGCGCGGACCGGTGGGCGTGGGGCTGAAGGCCTGGCTGGCCGGGCTGGAAGCAGGGGCACGCCCCGCGGCCCCCGGGACGGGGCGCTGACGCGGCCGGTCCCCGTGCGGGGCATCCGCGGTCAGCAGATCGGCCTTCCGGCTGCGAGACTCACGCGGCATGCGGCTTTCGGAACGGGCGCGGGCCCCGGGCTGATCCGGTCTGCGCAAAGCAATGGCGGGGGAGGGGGCGGCCCCCGGCGTGCCGGACGGGCGCGCTTGCGGCCCGTGCCCCTTCCCCTCGGGCGATTCGCTCCGGTTCCGGCCGCCACCGCCCTTTCCCCCGGTTTCCCCCCCGTTTTTCTGCGCCTGCATTCGCCATTGCATCGGGCAGGGACGGCGGCACCTCGCCGCACTGCGCCGAATCCCACGCCTTTCCAAGCCTTTGCTGTTTGTGCTGGAAAAAATTCTCCGTATAGTCCGGGAAGAATCCAGTACCGGGGCTGCCACCCGGACACCCTTGGGGGAACGCACGCATGATCCGGTCAGAGCTGATCGCGAAGATCTCAGAGGAAAACCCGCATCTCTTCCAGCGCGACGTCGAGAAGATCGTCAATACGATCTTCGAGGAAATCATCGAGGCCATGGCGCGCGGTGACCGGGTCGAGCTGCGCGGCTTCGGCGCCTTCTCGGTGAAGAAGCGCGACGCCCGCACCGGCCGCAACCCGCGCACCGGCGATGCCGTCGATGTCGAGGAAAAGCATGTGCCCTTCTTCAAGACCGGCAAGCTGCTGCGCGACCGGCTGAACGGAGAGGCGGACTGAGATGATGAAATACCTGCGCTTCCTGCTGCTCGGCGTTCTCGCCGTGCTGCTGGTGGCCATCGCGCTGGCCAATCGCGGGCCGGTCACGCTGCGGCTGCTGGCGCCCGAGACCGGCGAGTTCCTCGGCTTCACCTGGGCGGTGCAGCTGCCGCTGTTCCTGGTGATCTTCGCCAGCCTGCTGATCGGGCTGCTGCTGGGCTTCGTCTGGGAATGGATGCGCGAGCACCGCATCCGTTCGGGCGCGGCGAAGACGGCACGCCATGCCGCCTGGCTCGAGGGCGAGGTGGAGCGGCTGAAGACCACCCACGAGGCGCCGAAGGACGAGGTCCTGGCGCTTCTCGACAAGACCGCGCGCTGAGATGGTGACGATCGCAGTCAATCGGGGCCGCCCGGGCGGCACGCGGGTGAAGATCTGCGGGCTCAGCCGGCCCTCCCATGTCGCGGACGCCGTGGCGGCGGGGGCGGCCTACGTGGGCTTCGTCTTCTTCCCGAAATCGCCGCGCAACGTCTCGGCCGAGGTGGCGCGTGACCTCGCGCTCGACGTCCCCTTCGGTGTCGCCAAGGTCGGGCTGTTCGTCGATCCGAGCGATGCCTTCCTCGATGAGGTGCTGGCGCTGGTGCCGCTCGATCTGGTGCAGCTGCATGGTCACGAGAGCCCCGAACGGGTGGCGGAGCTGCGCGCGCGCGCCGGGCTGCCGGTGATGAAGGCGGTGGGGGTCTCGACCGCCGAGGACCTGCCGCATCTTGACGCCTACGAGGCGGTGGCGGACCAGATCCTCGTCGATGCCAAGGCGCCTGCGGGCGCAGCGCTGCCGGGCGGCAACGGGCTGCCGTTCGACTGGCAGCTGATCGCCGGGCGCAGCTGGACGCGGCCCTGGATGCTGGCGGGCGGCCTCACCCCCGAGAACGTCGCCGAGGCGGTGCGCCTGACCGGCGCGACGCAGGTCGATGTCAGCTCGGGCGTCGAGAGCCTGCCGGGCGAGAAGGACGCGGAGCTGATCCGGGCCTTCGTCGCGGCCGCGCAGGGATGATCTGCTGGCGCGAGGCGATCGAGGCCGACCTTGCGCCGGTGCTGGCGCTGCTTTCCGACGACCGCCGCGATGCCGATCCGCAACCGATGGCGCCCGAGGTGGCGCTGGCGCTCTGGCGCGAGATGGGGGCGCAGGGCGTCACCCGGCTGATCGTCGGCACGGATGACGCCGGGCAGATCGTCGCCACCTATCAGCTCTCGATCCTCACGGGGCTTTCGCTTGCCGCGCCCCGGCGTGCGCAGATCGAGGCGGTGCGGGTCGCGGCCGGGCTGCGCGGGCAGGGGATCGGTGCCGCGCTGATGGCCGATGCCGAGGCGCGCGCCCGGGCTGCGGGGGCCGTGGTGATGCAGCTGACCACCCATGTCTCGCGCACTCGGGCCCATGCCTTCTACAAGCGGCTTGGCTTTACCCGCAGCCACTTTGGCTATAAACGCAAGCTCGACTGAACGCGCGAGGTGAGACGATGGCCGAGGACCTTCCCAACAGCTTCATGACCGGCCCGGACGAGAATGGGCGCTTCGGCATTTTCGGCGGGCGTTTCGTCTCCGAAACGCTGATGCCGCTGATCCTGGAGCTCGAGGCGCAATACGAACACGCCAAGACCGACCCGGAATTCTGGGCCGAGATGGAGTATCTGTGGAAATACTACGTCGGCCGGCCCTCGCCGCTTTATTTCGCCGAGCGGCTGACCGAGGAGCTGGGCGGCGCCAAGATCTATCTCAAGCGCGAGGAGCTGAACCACACCGGCGCGCACAAGATCAACAACGTGCTGGGCCAGATCCTGCTCGCCCGCCGCATGGGCAAGACCCGGATCATCGCCGAGACCGGCGCCGGTCAGCACGGCGTGGCGACGGCGACGGTCTGCGCCAAGTTCGGGCTGAAATGCGTCGTCTACATGGGCGCGACCGATGTCGAGCGGCAGGCGCCGAACGTGTTCCGGATGCGGCTTCTGGGCGCCGAGGTGCATCCGGTGACCTCGGGCCGCGGCACGCTGAAGGACGCGATGAACGACGCGCTGCGCGATTGGGTCACCAATGTGCGCGACACCTTCTATTGCATCGGCACGGTGGCCGGCCCGCATCCCTATCCGGCGATGGTGCGCGATTTTCAGTCGGTGATCGGCAAGGAAACCCGCTGGCAGCTTGAAGAGCTCGAAGGCGAGGGCCGGCTGCCCGACACGCTGATCGCGGCAATCGGCGGCGGCTCGAACGCGATGGGGCTGTTCTATCCGTTCCTCGACGACCCCTCGGTGAAGATCATCGGCGTCGAAGCCGGCGGCCATGGCGTCGACGCGCGGATGGAACATTGCGCCTCGCTCACCGGTGGCAGGCCGGGCGTGCTGCACGGCAACCGCACCTATCTGCTGCAGGACGAGGACGGGCAGATCCTTGAGGGGCACTCGATCTCGGCCGGGCTCGACTATCCGGGCATCGGGCCGGAGCACGCCTGGCTGCATGACATCGGCCGCGCGGAATACGTTTCGGTGACCGACACCGAGGCGCTCGACGCCTTCCAGATGCTGTGCCGGACCGAGGGCATCATCCCGGCGCTGGAGCCGAGCCATGCGCTTGCCCATGTGAAGAAGATCGCGCCGACGCTGCCCGGGGACCATATCATCGTGGCCTGCCTGTCGGGCCGTGGCGACAAGGACATCTTCACCGTCGCGCGCCATCTCGGCGTCGAGATGCAGGGCTGACAGGGGCAGGGCGGGGGCACCCCCGCCCGCCGCCGCCCGGGCGCTCAGTCGCGGTTCTTCTTTTTCTTCTTCTTCGGCAGCTCGCCCGTCTGCATCAGCTGGGCAAGCTCGGCCGCATCATGGCGGGCAAGCCGCGCGAACCAGTCGTCCGCGCTCTGCACCATCTGTGCGAGCGGCGCGAGACGCGGGTCGTCCGAGCCCTCCGCCAGTGCCGCAAGCCGTTCGGCCAAAGGCGCGAGGTCGCGGCGCTGACGCTCGATCAGCAGCGCGCGCAGCAGCGCCCAGGGGTCGGGATCGGCGACGAAGTAATCCTTGCGCGAGCCGAAGCTGCGCGCCGCCTGGATCAGGCCGCGCTCGCGCAGTTCTTTCAGTGCCACCGAGACGTTGGAACGGGAAAGACCGAGGATCGTCACCAGATCCTCGGCCGAGGGCGCCTGTGCGGCGCGCCAGATCGCGGCGAAACAGGCGCCGGCGGGGCGGCTGAGGCCGAAGCGGGGGGCCGCTTCGGCAAAGAGGCGGGCAAGATCCGGGGGCGGGGTAGCAGGCATTCGCGGTCTCCTTCGCCCCCGGTTTTAGCAGGGCTTTGCGGGCTTGTCGCCCTCTGCCCTGCACCCTGTGCCGCATCGCGGCTTAGCCGGCGAGGCAGCCCGAGATCGTGCCGGCAAGCCCCTGCATCAGCCGCTCGTAGAGGTCCGCGCCATAGGTCAGCGTGCTGCCCGAGGGATCGAGCGCACCGCCAAGCCTGACGCCCGTGCCCTCGATCAGCCGCTCGGCCGGGCGGGTGTCATGCTGGACCTCGGGGAAGGCGCAGACGACGCCGTCGGCGGTCAGGTCGGCGCGCAGCTCGGCCAGATGTGCGGCTCCCGGATCGGTCGCGTCACCAAGCGCGATCGCACCCGCCACCTTCAGCCCGTAATGGTCGGCAAAATAACCGTAGGCGGCATGGAAGACAACGAAGGGGCGGTCCTTCACCGGGGCGAGCTCGGCCGTCAGCGCAGCATCGAGCGCGGCGATCTTTGCCTTCGCGGCCGCGGCATTCGCGGCATAGGTCGCGGCATGCTCGGGGTCGAGCCGGCTGAACTCGTCCGCGATCAGGCCCAGCCACAGCTCGGCATTCGCCGGGTCGAGCCAGGCGTGCGGGTCGAGCCCGGTGTGGATATGGCCGTCCTCGTCGGCGTGTGCATCGGCGCCCTCGGCGGCATGGTCATGTGCGTCGGCCGCGTGCTCATCCGCCCCGTGCTCATCTTCATGGTCATGCGGTGCGGCGAAGTCCTGCCGGTGCGTGCCCTCGGCATGCAGCAGCGACAGCACATGGGCATCGGGCGCGACCGAGGTGATCGCGCGGTCGAGCCAGGGGGTCATCTCGGCCCCGACCCAGAGCACCAGATCCGCCCGTTCAAGCGCGCGCGCCTGCGACGGCTTCATCTGATAGCTGTGCGCATTCGCGCCCTGTTCGAGCAGCACCTCGACCGGGCCGAGATCGCCCATCACCTGCAGCGCGAGCGACTGCACCGCCGGCAGGTCGGTCACCACCTTCGGCACCTCGGCAAAGGCGAGGCCGGGCAGGGCGGTGCCCCCCAGCAGGGCGGCAAGCAACAGGGGAGAGCGCATGAGGAACCTCTTCATCTCTTGTGATCGGGGCTCCGGTTATTTATGTTATATCGTAACGCGTCAAGCGGAATGTGATAAGATAACATGAACTCCGAATCCGATCCCGATGCCGCGGCGGCCTTCGCGACGCATGACCACAGCGCCTGCATGGGCGAAACGCTGGTGCGGGCCGAGGCCGAGGCGGCACGACGCGGCGCGCGGCTGACCCCGGTGCGGCGCCGCACGCTCGAGATCTTGCTCGAGTCGCATCGCGCCATGGGGGCCTATGAGATGCTCGACCGGCTTGCAGCCGAGGGTTTCGGCAACCAGCCGCCCGTCGCCTATCGGGCGCTCGAGTTCCTGGTCGAGAACGGGCTGGCGCATCGGGTGCGGCGACTCAATGCCTTTGCCGCCTGCATGCACCCGGGCGAGGTGCACGCGCCGGTCTTCCTGATCTGCCGCGCCTGCGACAGCGTCGCCGAGGCGCCCGGCGCGCCGGTGCGGGCGGCGCTGGACGAGGCTGCCGCCGCGCTTGGCTTCACCATCGAACGCGCGAATATCGAGGCGCTTGGGCTGTGCCCCGCCTGCGCCGGGAAGGACGCGCCATGATCCCGCTCATCACCGCCACCGGCCTCAGCGTCCGCCATGGCGAGGCCGAGGTGCTGTCGAATGTCGACTTCACGATCGCGCCCGGCGAGATCGTCACCGTCGTCGGGCCGAACGGCTCGGGCAAGTCGACGCTGATCCGCGCGCTGATCGGGTTCGAGCCGCTGGCCCGCGGCACGGTGCGCCGGCGCGAGGATCTGGTGATCGGCTACGTGCCGCAAAAGCTGCATATCGATCCGAGCCTGCCGATGACCGTGCGCCGCTTCCTGTCGCTGCCGCGGCGGGTCGACGATGCCTCGGCCGAGGCGGCACTGATGCGCACCGGCGTGCCGGGACTTGGCGGGCGGCAGATCTCGCGGCTGTCGGGCGGGCAGTTCCAGCGTGTGCTGCTGGCGCGCGCGCTGCTCGCGCGGCCCGACATCCTGATCCTTGACGAGCCGACGCAGGGCCTTGACCAGCCCGGCACCGCGGCCTTCTACAAGCTGATCGAGGAGGTCCGCGGCGAGACCGGCAGTGCTGTGCTGATGGTCAGCCACGACCTGCATGTGGTGATGTCGGCCTCGGACCGGGTGATCTGCCTCAATGGCCATGTCTGCTGTGCCGGCACGCCGCGCGTGGTCTCCGCGGCGCCCGAATACCGCGCGCTGTTCGGGCTCGGCACCGGCGGCGCCTTCGCGCTTTACCGCCACGTCCACGATCACGACCACGAGGCGGACGAGGGCCATGGCCACGATCCGAGTGCGCCGCATTGCGCCCATCCCCACAGCCACGAGCACGATCATGCTTGACGATTTCCTGATGCGTGCCGGGCTTGCCGGCATCGGCCTGACGCTCGCCACCGGGCCGCTCGGCTCTTTCGTGGTGTGGCGGCGCATGGCCTATTTCGGCGACGCGACGGCCCATGCCGCGATTCTGGGGGTGGCGCTCAGCTTCGGTTTCGGCCTGTCGATCTATGTCGGCACGCTCGCCGTGGCGCTCGCCATGGCGGTCACGGTGGCGATCCTGTCGGGGCGCGGCCATGCGATGGACACGATGCTGGGTGTGCTCGCCCATGCCGCGCTGGCCTTCGGGCTGGTCGCCGCCTCCTTCATCTCTGGGCTGCGCGTCGATCTGAGCGCCTATCTCTTCGGCGACATCCTGGCGGTGAGCCGCGCCGATGTCGGCATCATCTGGGCCGGCTCGGCGCTGGTCGCGCTGCTGCTCGCCTGGCGCTGGCAGGGGCTTCTCACCGCCACGGTGAACGAGGAGCTGGCCCAGGCCTCGGGGCTGAACCCGCGGGCCGAACAGCTGGTGCTGACGCTGGCTCTCGCGCTGACCGTCGCGGTGGCGATCAAGATCGTCGGCGCATTGCTGATTTCGGCGCTGCTGATCCTGCCCGCGGCCGCGGCGCGGCAGCTCGCGCGCGGGCCCGAGGTGATGGCACTTGGCGCGACGGCAGTCGGCAGCCTCTCGGTTCTGGCCGGGCTTGCCGCCTCGCTGCGCTGGGACGCGCCGGCCGGGCCGTCGATCGTCGCCGCGGCGGCGGTGCTCTTCGCCGTTTCGCTGCTTGTCCGCCGCCGCAGCTGAGTCGTATCGCTTGCGTCCACGGTCCGGACAAACACCCGGAATCACGCGGATTTCCGCAGGAGATCCGGGGGATCACGCGAGCGTGTCTGGTGCGGAGGACCACGGCAGGGGAAACTCGTGCCAAAGTGCAACAGTTCGGCCCCCCTGCGCATCCCCGAGCGAGATTCTCTCTTTGCAAGTCACACTGCCTGTGCAAATCTCGCCCCGATGCTGCCAAACAAGGCGGCTGTCAAAAGTAATGACGGAGATTACTATGAAAAAGCTCGCTACCATCGCCCTGGCCCTCGGCCTGTCGGCTTCGACCGCTTTCGCCGGCGGCTACACCGCTCCGGTCGTCGAGGCCGAACCGGTCGTCGTGAAACAGTCGTCGTCGTCGAACGCCGGCATCCTGATCCCGGCTCTGCTGCTCGTCGGCATCGCGGTCGCCGCGTCGTCGAACTAATTTCGACGATCCTTCGGGATCTCGAAAGGGGCCGGAAAGCATCGCTTTCCGGCCCTGTTCATTTTCGCGCCCCGCAAGAGGTGCGGCGCGACGGGGGCAGGGCCCGACATGCAAAAGGCGCGCCATCGGCGCGCCCGTGTCGTTTCGGGGGATGGTGCAGCGCTCAGGGCCGCACGGTCTGGATCGTGACATAGCCGAGCTGCGGCGAGATCCACTGCCGCGAGGCGACGATCTGGCCCGCGGCCGAAACGATGAAGGTGTCATCCATCGTCATCCCCAGCCCCTCGCAATGCTCGACCACCTGCCGGCCCGACCAGGTCTGCCCGGCGAAGGGATAGCTCGTGTCGGCGCCGACGCTGACCGTGCAGTCAAGCGGGATCGGCCGTTCGAGCCCGAGCCCGTCGAGATAGCGGATCACCTTCTTGCCGGTGCCCGGGGTGCGGGCGCGGATCAGCCGTCCGGTCTGCTCGACCTCGGCCGACATCATGTCGAAGCCGAGCCCGCGTGTGCCCGCCAGCATCCCGCCGCGCAGGATCACCGCCTGCATCGTCGGCGTGGCATAGGTGCGCATCGTGCCGTTTTCGCCGATCATCCCGAGGATCGAGACGTTCTTCGGCGTCTCCTGCGACAGAAGGATCAGCGGGCCCTTGTTCAGCTCGAGTGATGAGCGCGCCATCGCCTCGGCATCGGGGGCGGCGGCCACGGTCTTGTCGCGCTTGAAGGTGGAGAAGATCTGCTTGATCGACTCGCCGGCCATGCGGCTGTTCTCGGTCTGGTTGGTGTCCGACCCGCAGGCGGCGAGCCCGCCCAGACCGATCACTGCGGCCAGGGCGAGCGCCCGGCTCCGAAGGCCCGTCATCGCCAGAATCTCCCCCAGCTGTCGTAAAGATCGCCGGTATGTGCCGTGCGCACGGTCTCGTAGAGCCGGCCGTCGATGTCGAGCCGCGCGCCGCCGTCGCGCATCAGCGGGCGGATCGTGGTCTTCAGCTTGTTGACCGAGGGCCGGCCGGTGGTCCAGGCAACCGGGATCGTCAGGCGGATGCCCTTGTCGAACGAGCCTTCGCCGAAATCATCCGAGGACATGTCGGTGAAGGTCGCGAAGGCGCCCACGCTCCAGCCGTTCTCGAATTCGCGGTCGATGGCGATCGTCGCGCCCCAGTCCTTGGCCAGGTAGCGGCCGACGTCGAGCTCGGCGGTATAGCCCTTGCCGATGTCGTAATAGGCCGAGACATGGCCGGTGACGGTGGAATAGTCCTGCAGGCCGAAATGCTGGTCGAAGTCGCGCTGCTTGGCCCAGTTCGCCTCGATCCCGAGGGCGAGGCGGCTGTCGACCGGGGCCCAGAGCACTTCGCCCGAGACGCCCGCATACATCCGCTCGAGATAGCCGGCGCTGACGCGCGTATAGAGGTTCTCGCTCAGATGGCCGTATTTCGCCAGCGTCAGGCGCTGGATCGCGAGATCGCCGTTCTTCTGGTATTCGGCGAGATCGGAGCGCACGTGCTGCACCACCGAGTTCGACACCCGCGTGCTGTCGTCGAGGTTGCCCACGACCTTCTGCCGCACCGTGCCCGACAGCACGAGCCCCGGCGCCATCTCGTAGCGCGCCGAAAGCTCGGCTCCCACGTCGAGGCGGAACGGGTTGTCCGGGTCGAAGATCGAGGCTTCGGCATAGGGCGTCAGCGCCCACTGGAACCGCGGATAGACGGCATCGCTGCGCACGAGCCCCGGCGCGTCCTGCGGCGCCGCGGTGATCGCGACCTGCGGCAGCATGTCGTAGGAATTGGTGTTTTCCATCCGCTCGAGATCCGAGCGGCGGAAGGTGACCGAGGACAGCGCCATGCCTTTCTGCACCGGCGTCACCACGATCGTCTCGACCGAGGGCGGCAGGGCGCGCGTCGCCATCCGCGCGACATGGCCGATCGCCTGCGGTTCGGCGCCGTAGGTCTCGTTGCGCACGCGCAGCTCGGCCCGGGTCGCGCTGAGCGACATCGATTCGAGGATCTGGCCGTCCTTGGCGAGGCTTGCCGCAAGGGCCTTCTGGATGCCCGGATGCACCTCGGGGTCGGCGGCCCAGGCCCCCGACCAGCCCTCGGGATCGGCGGCGGGGGCAGGGCGCGGCCGCACCGGCAGCGGCGCCTTCTCGATCCCCGAGGGGAAGGGCGGCGAGTGCGGGTCGATGTTGCGCACGAATTGCAGGCCGACCTTCTCGCCATACATGTAGTAAAGCTGCACGCCGAAGAACTCGCTCACCTGGTAGTCGGCGGCGAAGTTGATCGAGCTGTTGCGCTCGAACCCGTCGAGCTGGGCTTCCTTGGCATAGGCGTCCGAGGAATATTCGGCCTTCAGCGTCAGCCGGTCGGTCGCGGCATAGGAGATGCCGAAGAACGGCGCGAAATCGCCCTTGAACCAGGAGCCGGAGTTGAACTTGCCGCCGGTGCTGGTGACGTCATACCCGGGGCGGGTTCCGGTCGAGCCGATCGAGCCGAAGGAACCAAGCCGGCCCCAGCCAATGCCGCCGCTCACCCGCAGCTTCGGCCCGAAGCTTTTCGTCGCAACGATGTATTCCGAGGAATAGACGCCGGTGCCGATGAAGTCCTGCAACCCGATCGCCATCGCCGGGGTCCAGCCCCACTTGCCTTCGTCGAGGAACTGGAAACGCAGGTCGAAGGAACGGTCGTAGAGCGCTTCATAGCGGCCGGTGCCGTCGTCTTTCGGCATCAGGCCGGGCACCTTCGAATAGCGGAATGCGCCGGTCAGGCGCGGCGTGATCTGGAAGGTCAGCGTGTTGCGCATGGTGCCGTCGGTCAGCCCCATCAGCGACAGGCCAAGCTCGCCATCGGGGCGCACCTCGGCCGTCGGCATGTCGATCAGGCCGGTCATGCCGAAGGTGTTGCGGCTCTGCCCGATCAGCGGTTCGGCGTGGCCCGCCGGAGCGGCAATGCCAGCCGCCACCGAGAATGCGCCAAGTGCCCCCGCAACCTTTGCCCTGCGTCTGCGTTTGCGCTGAATGCTCGAGACCGTCACGCTTCCCTCCGCCGTCTTTGCGCCAGTTATACCGGCTTTTCTCACGGGGGCGAGAAGAAAGCCTCGGCCGGTGGCAAAACCCTGCCGTCTCTGGCGCGGCTGCATCACCTTGCGGCAACGCGATGATCGGACGCGGGAAATCGGGCGATCTTCTGCCGGTATCAGCCCGGGGGTGCGGACAGCCGGCTTTGCTGCGCGAGGATCGCCTCGATCATCTGGAAATCGCAGGCGTAGATGCGGTGGAGGAGGGCGCGGGCATAGGGGGTGACTTCGACCGGCGCCTTGCGCGAGGGGTTGACCGGCACCCGGAACGGCGCGGCGGCCTCGGGCCCGACAAGGGCGCACATCGTGGCGTGCAGCGCGCCGAGCTCGATCGCGTGGGTGTAGCGGATCGGCCGCAGGTGGTGGCGCTGCGCGATCAGGTGCGGGTCGGCGCCGGTTGTCGCGAACAGCGCGAAGCGCTCGAAGCTCGAGGGCTCCTCGTGCATCACCTCGCGGTAGCGACGGATCAGGTCCTCGGCGTTTTTGCGGTCGAGGATCTTGTTGCGATAGAGGCTGACCAGCCGCTCCTCGGGGTCGCGCCAGACGAAGATCCGCGCGTCATAGCGGCCGAAGGGGCCGGCGCGCAGCCGACGCGCCGCCCCGATCGAGACATCGGAAGCAAGTCCCATCGCGGTCTTGAAGGCGCTGCAGCCATTCTTGCGGATATAGGCATAGAGGATCCGCTTGCCGCCGATCTCGAGGGCGTAATGGCCGCGCCCGGTCCCGAACGTCAGGCGGTTATCGAAACCGGGGAGGTGGTCTGGGGGCATCATGGGCTCCGCATCGTGGCGACGCGGTCATAACGCGGCAGGGGGGCGGATACGACGTCATCCGACTGTCACGTTTCCGCTATCGGCACCGATGCGCCGGGGCGCGGCTTCCGCCTGCCGCACTCTGTCGGCAAGGGCCGGGGGGAAACCGGGCGGGCGACGAGGGGAGGGGGCGGCTGTCGCCGCCGCCCGGTGCCGTCGGGACAGGCCCGCCCGCAGATCCGTCCCCGGGGCTCAGCCGTAGCGGTAGGGCTGGCCGGCCTTGACCATGGTTTCGTTGTATTTCTTGATGATCTCGACGACCTTCGCCTTCAGCGGGCTTTCGGCGGCGATCTCGTCCCAGAATTTGTGCGCGGCCGCTTCCATCTTGGCGTAATCCTCGGCCGGGATCGAGGTCAGCTTCATGTCCGCCCCCTCGACGCGCAGTTTCGCCTCGCCCGCCCAGTACCACCATTGCCGGTGATAATGCGATTGGTCGAAGCAGGTCTGCATCAGCTGCTTGAGGTGGTCGGGCACCTCGTTCCAGCGGTCCATGTTGGCGAAGAAATGGCCGATCCAGGCGCCCGAGATGTTGTTCGTCAGGAAATAGGGCGCAACCTTCGACCAGCCCGAGGTGTAATCCTCGGTGATGCCCGACCAGGCGAGCCCGTCCAGCTCGCCGGTTTGCAGCGCCACCTCGACATCCTCCCAGGGCAGGGTCACCGGCACCACGCCGAATTGCGCCAGGAAGCGGCCCGCGGTCGGGAAGGTGAAGACCCGCTTGCCGTTCAGGTCTGCGAGGCTGGTGATCGGCTCCTTCATGTTGAAGTTGCACGGGTCCCATGAGCCCGCCGAGATGTGCTTGATGCCGACCTTGGCATATTCCTCTTCCCAGATCTCCTTCAGCCCCCAGGAGTTGAACAGCGCCGGCACGTCGAGCGAATAGCGCAGCGCGAAGGGGAAGTAGCCGCCGAAGACGGTGACCTCGGTGGGCGAGGCCATCGAATCGTCGTCGGACTGCACCGCGTCGATCGTGCCGTTCTGCATCGCGCGGAACAGCTCGGCCGTCGGCACCAGCTGGTCCGAGGTGTAAAGCTCGATCTCCATCTGGCCGTTGGCGATGGTGTTGAAAGCCTCGATCGCGGGCTTCACCACCTCCTCGGCGAGCGCCGGGCCGGCATAGGTCTGCAGCCGCCACTTGATCGCCTTTTCCTGCGCCACCGCCGGCGCGGCGAGCCCCGCCGCCGCCGCGCCCACGGCGCCGGTCGTCAGGAATTTCCGTCTGGTCGTCGTCATCTCACGTCTCCTTGTTGGTCGAATGCCCCGTTTCGGGGTCGTTGCGATTGTCGTTGGGATTGTGGGTGTTCAGCGCCCGAGCACCTCGCGCGGCAGCCACAGCGCGAGCTCGGGGAAGACCATCACCAGCACCAGCGTCAGAATCATCACGAGGACGAAGGGAAAGACCGAGCGATAGATCACCGGCAGGGTGAACTCGGGCGGCGCCATCGCCTTCATCAGGAACAGGTTGTAGCCGAAGGGCGGCGTCAGATAGGCGATCTGGCAGGTGATGGTGTACAGCACGCCATACCACACCAGATCGAAGCCGAGGCTTTTGGCAAGGCTCACATAGACCGGCGCCACGATCACCAGCATCGCGGTGTCGTCGAGGAACATCCCCATCACCAGAAAGCTCGCCTGCATCAGCACCAGCACCTGCCAGGGCGCAAGGCCAAGGCTGTTCAGGAAGAAGTTGTTGATCGCGCGGCCGGCGCCCAGCCCGTCGAAGACTGCACCGAAAGAGAGCGCCGCGGTGATGATCATCATGAACATCACGGTGATCATCAGCGTCTGCCGCGTCGCGGTCTCGAACACCGCCCGGGTGAAGCGGCCTTTGAGCAGCGCCGCCGCGACCGAGGCGAGCGCCCCGATCACCGAGGCCTCGGTCAGGCTTGCCCAGCCATTGAGGAACGGCACCATCATTGCGACGAAGATGAAGACCGGCAGCAGCCCAGCGCGCAGCAGTCGGAACCGTTCGGGCCAGGAAACCAGCGCGCGCTCCTCGGCCGGCATCGGCGGGGCAAGGGCGGGGTTCAGCTTGCAGCGGATGATGATGTAAAGCACGAACAGCGCCGCCATCAGCATCCGGAAATCCATCTCCTTGTAAATGAACAATCCCA
>VSSQ01000031.1_pt2 | contig 154237 bp, 165 predicted proteins | sample 4763081 | NCBI WGS metagenome assembly VSSQ01 (sample SAMN12137344, study PRJNA551015) | bioreactor metagenome | isolation source: SDC9 anaerobic chlorinated ethene degrading culture | place: USA: Knoxville, Tennesee | collected 2015-01-01 | reverse complement strand
AGTTGAACCTTCTTCTTCTGTTGACGAAGGTCAAACTTTAGCTGTTATTGCTTAAGATAGGTTTATTGATATTTTTATCAATATTTGAATAATATAATAAAATAAAAATAAAATAGGAAAGTTAAATTATGTCTAATATTAAAGACTCGTTAGGTTTAGAAAACGTTGGAATTGTTCATAGAAATTTAGATGTTGATTCATTAATTAAATTTGCAATTGAAAATGAAGGTGCAAAAGTATCTTCAACTGGTGCTTTAATGATTGATACAGGTATCTTTACAGGAAGAAGTCCTAAAGATAAATTTTTTGTTAATCAAGATCCATCAAATAAATATATAGCTTGGGGTGAAATAAACAGAAAAGTTTCAAAAGAAGTTTATGGAGATCTTTTAAAAACATCAAAAAAACAGTTAAGTAATAAAGATATATTTGTAACAGATGTTTATTGTGGTTCATCTTTAGATTCAAGAAGAGCAGTTAGATTTATAACTGAAGTTGCTTGGCAAGCTCATTTTATTCAAAATATGTTTATTCTTCCAACTCAAGAAGAATTAGCTAATTTTAAACCAGAATTTACAATATATAATGCTTGTAAAACAGTTGATATGGCTTATGTTAGTCATGGTTTACACTCAGAAGTTTATGTTATTTTTAATGTTGAAGAAAATACTGCAATTATTGGTGGAACTTGGTATGCAGGTGAGATGAAAAAAGGTGTATTCTCAATGATGAATTACTGGCTTCCATTAGAAGGAAAGCTTCCAATGCACTGTTCTGCTAATATAGGAAAAGAAGGTGATACTGCCCTATTCTTTGGTCTTTCTGGAACAGGAAAAACTACACTTTCAACAGATCCAAATAGAGCATTAATTGGTGATGATGAACACGGTTGGGATGATGAAGGAGTATTTAACTTTGAAGGTGGTTGCTACGCAAAAGTAATAAACCTAGATAAAGATAGTGAGCCTGAAATCTTTAATGCTATCAAAAAAGGAGCTATATTAGAAAATGTAGTTGCTGATGAAAATGGTGTAGTTGATTTTACAGATAAAACAAAAACTGAAAATACTAGAGTTTCATATCCAATAGATCATATAGAAAATCATACTCCAACTCTAAGAGGTAATCATCCAAAAAATATCATTTTCTTATGTGCTGATGCATTTGGTGTTTTACCTCCTGTTGCAAAATTAGATAAACAACAAGCTATGTACTACTTTTTAAGTGGATATACAGCAAAAGTTGCAGGAACAGAAAGAGGAATTAATGAGCCAATAGCTACATTCTCATCTTGTTTTGGTGAAGCATTTTTACCTTTAAACCCAACTGTTTATGCTGAGTTATTAGGTAAAAAAATTGACAAACATAATGTAAACGTTTATTTAGTAAACACAGGATGGACTGGTGGTGCTTATGGTGTTGGAAAAAGAATGAGTATAAAAAATACTAGAGCTTGTATCAACGCTATTTTAGATGGTTCTATTAATAATTCTGAATTTGAAACTATGTCAATATTTAATTTATCTATTCCTAAGACATTAAAAGGTGTAGATACTGAAGTTCTAAATCCAAGAAATACTTGGCAAGACAAAGTTGCTTATGATGAAACAAAAACTAAACTAGCATCAATGTATATTGAAAACTTTAAAAAGTATTTAACATTAGAAAGTGAATACGATTTTACTGCTGCTGGACCAAGTTTATAAAAAAAGGAGAAGTTAAAAAACTTCTCCTTTTTAAAATTAACCTTCTATTTGTATCTCTTCTACTATTTCTAATCCAAAACCTTGTAAACCAACAAAAGAGTGTTTTCCTCCACTTGTCATAAGTTTAATTTGTTTTATATTTAAAGAGTTTAAAATTTGAGCCCCTATTCCATAGTTTTTTTCTAACTCACTATTTTTTCGCCCATTATTTAGAAATATCAAAATTCCACCTTTTGCTTGCATAAAGTTTATTGTTTTTAGCATTGAATGTAATTTATCATCATTTAAAAACATTTTTATATCTGGTCTAATTGTATGAAATTTTATATGACTTATCTCTTTTATCTCACCAAAAATAATTGCTGTATGAATATTTCCTAAATGATCTTTAAACTCTTTTTGTATTACATCTTTTGAAAAGAATTTTTTATTTGTACTTGAAATCTCTTCAACAAGTTTTTCATGAGACAATCTATACTCAACTAAATCAGAAATATATACTTGTTTTAAATTATGTTTTAATGCAAAAATATCTAAATCATCTCGTCTTGCCATTGTTCCATCTTCTTTTAAAATTTCACAAATAACAGCCTCACCATTTAAACCTGCAAGTTTACATAAATCAACACTTCCTTCTGTATGACCTGTTCTAACTAATACTCCTCCATCTTTTGCAATCAAAGGAAAAATATGACCTGGTCTTACTAATTCATTTGTTCTTGAAATAGGATTTGCTAATATTTTTATAGTATCATCTCTCTCAATTGCACTAATTCCAGTAGCTGCACTTGCTGCATCAACTGAAACTGTAAATGCTGTTTCATAAGAAGATGTATTTGATGTAACCATAGGATTTAACTCTAATCTATCTGCTGTTTCTTTTGGTAAAGAAACACAAACTAATCCTTTTGCATGTGTTACCATAAAATTTACCATATCTGGCGTACTTAATGCTGCAGAATAAACTAAATCACCTTCATTTTCTCTGTCTTCATCATCAAGCATTATTACCATATTACCTTTTTGAATCTCTTTTATAGCTTCTTGTACTCTTTTTATTGCATTCATTCTTACACTTCTTTATATTTATTAAATTTTTCATAGGATTATATCAAAAAATTCAAAATTTAATCTAAAACAACTTGACAAAGCAACTCTATTTAATTATAATGACACTCCTTAAATTGGGGTATCGCCAAGCGGTAAGGCAACGGTTTTTGGTACCGTCACTCGAAGGTTCGAATCCTTCTACCCCATCCACAAAAATGAAAGTCATTTTTATATCGCGGAATAGAGCAGCTAGGTAGCTCGTCGGGCTCATAACCCGAAGGTCATAGGTTCAAATCCTATTTCCGCAACCAAAAATACAATTTAAAATGATTTTTATAAGTTTTTATTAAGTAGTAGATTTATATAATTCGAGTCTTAATTTCGCTGGTGTAGCTCAGTTGGCTAGAGCAGCTGATTTGTAATCAGCAGGTCGGGGGTTCGACTCCCTTCACCAGCTCCACCTATTTTCTAATTTAGATAGTTATCTCTTTAATATCAGCAATTTTTCTAAATCCTTGATAGATTACTCCTACAAGATTTTTTCTGTTTATTTTTATTTTTTCATTTTCATGATTTACAAAAACATTATCAAAGAAATTATCAAGTTCAGGTTTTAAAGCAAATAAAGCTTCAAGTTCTTCATCATATGTTTTATAAGTTTTTGATTGAACTTCATTAAATTTAGCAAATAACTCTTTTTCTTCTTTATCTTCAAAAAGTTTTTCATCAATTAAAAGTTTAGAGTTTACATCAACATCTTTTATGATATTTGCAACTCTTTTAAATGTTGCAACATAATCTTTGAAATTATCACTTTGAACTATTGGATTAAGTGCACAAAGCTTTTGAGAAATTTTATAGATATCTGTTTCACCACTTGCAAGAACAGCTTTTAAAACTGTTGGGTTTACTTCAAATATTTTAAATAATCTTTCGTTAAAAAACTCTATTAAAACTTTTTTATCTAAATTTTTATAGTTAGTTGATAACTCATCAATAATTTTTGATAAATCAATTGGAAGTTTATGCTCCATTGCAATTTTTACAATTCCAGCTGCTGCTCGTCTAAGACCAAATGGATCTTTTGAACCTGTTGGGATTTTTCCAACACTAAATAATGCCATTAAATTATCTAATTTATTTGATAATGCAACTATTGATGAAAATACATTTGAAGGAAGTTCTGAGTCTTCACCAGTTGGCAAATATTGCTCTTTAAGTGCTAAAGACACTAAATCATCCTCTTTTGCAATTTTTGCATAGTAATATCCCATAAGTCCTTGAAGTTCAGTAAATTCATAAACCATTTCACTCATTAAATCAGCTTTTGAAAGCATAACTGCTCTTTGAATTAACTCTTTTTCTTTTACTTCAAATGTATTTGCTAAATAAGAAGCAATTTTAGCTTCTCTTTCACACTTATCATACATTGAACCTAAACCTTCAACAAATACTAGTTTTTTAAGTCCTTCATTTGATAAACCATTTCTAATATCATTTTTATAAAAGAACATTGCATCAGCAAGTCTTGGTCTTAAAACTTTTTCATTTCCTTGAATAATATATCCAAAATCATTAGTTTTTGCATTTGAAACAACGATAAAATTATTTGTTAGATTTCCATCTTTATAAACTGCAAAATATCTTTGATTTTCTTTCATAGATGTTACAATTACCTCTTCTGGTAACTCTAAAAACTCTTCATCAAATTTTCCTATTAAAGCTGTTGGATACTCTGTGATAGCTACAACTTCTTCAAGTAATTCTGTATCAATTTCTATTTTAATATTGTGTCTTTGCTCAATATTTTTCATCTGTTCTAAGATAATTTTTCTTCTTTCATCTGGATATAAAACAACTCCACTTTTATCAAGTTTACAAAAATAATCTCCAGCAAAAGAGTAAGTAAATGGTTCATAAGAAACCATTCTATGAGCAAATGAAAAATTAGATGATTTAACCCCAAAAAGTTCAGCATCAACTATTTCATCACCTAAAAGAACAGATAAACTTCTAATTGGTCTAATAAAACTATCAGTTCTACTTGCCCATCTCATAGATTTTCCAAAGTTTAAAGAAGCTACAAATTCGTTTATCATTTCATTTAATAAAGTTTTTGACTCACTACCAATAACTTCTTGTTTGAAATATAAAACTTCACCTTTTCCTAAATCTTTTTTTTCTAAAACACTTACATCAACTCCCAATTTAGCTGCAAAACTAATAGCAGCTCCTGTTGGAACTCCATCTTTATAAGCTATTTTAACAGGTGCTCCAAATTGTTCAATAGTAGAATCTTCTTGTTTTACTTGGAATTCTCTATGCCATAGTACTAATCTTCTTGGTGTGTAAAAAAAGTCAAAATCACATAATAATCTATTTTTTTCTAAAATATCACTCCATTTTTTCTCAATATTTGGAAGTTCATTTAAAAATGGAATTGCTGGTAATTCTTCTACACCAATCTCAATTAATAATGGTTTATTCATCTATTTGTTCCTTTTTAGAAGTTTTATTTTCTTCATTTTCTTCAAGTTTATCTGTATATTTTTTTATTTGTTGTTTGTTGAAATTTATAATAAATAAAGCCACCATAATAACAAACATAATAACTATTATTGTGTCTAATATATCTTTCATTATTTTCCTTTAAAAGGGGTTATTTTATCTAAGAATCACTTAACTCAAGCAAATATTCATAGATTGCACCATCTATTTCATTTTTAGCTATTTGTTCAAATTCATCATTTGATTTTATTATTGCTAGATTTTTTGAATCAAACATATAATTATCTGCAATCTTTTGTATCTCTTTTGCTAAACCTTGATTGCTTATTATATATTTTGCACTTAAACAATTTGCATAAATTGCTTCTTTTATTGAAGTTACAATAACTGCGCTTGATATACTATTTTCACTAACATATTTTAGTAAAACTTCATCATAATTAAATATTAAAGTACTATTTGCTTTTGTATTTTTTATATCTTGTATTGAACTAATAAAAAAAATATTTTCAAAAGGTATTAGTTTATCACCAATTACTAACATAATTACCTACTTATTTAAACAATCTTTTGAGCAATAATATTTTCCATTACTTAATATTGCTTCATTCAAAGATACATAAGTTTTACAACTTTCGCACTCTATCATATCATCTGTAATCATTTTATCTTTTTTTGCTATATCATTTTGTCTTGATTTTTTGAAAAAAATAAAATAGATTACAAACCCTACTATTACTAGTCCTAATACTTTTAAAATCATATTAACCCTTTTATATATAAATAATTTCTATCTTTTTTATTTACTATTTTGTAATTATTAACTTTTGCACTTTCAAGTTCACTTTCTAACATACTGCCTTTATAAAAAAGATAGGAACTATTTGGTTTTTTTATATTTTTTGTGATGTCTAAAAGTAAAGAAGTATTTGTAACTGCTCTTGATGTTATCAAATCAACTTGCAAATCTTTAACCTCTTCTACTCTATTACATAAAACTACTAAATTATCAAGTTTTAAAGTTGCTTTTACAAAATTTAAAAATGATACTCTTTTTATTCTAGGTTCAATTAAATAGGCTTTTGTATCTCTTAAAGCTATTGCTAAAATAAGTCCTGGATACCCTGCTCCTGTTCCAATATCAGCAAAACTGTCATATTTTTCAATAAAAGTTAAAGGATACAAAGAGTCCAAAATATTTTCATAAATATCATCTCTTGTTAATCTTCCACTAAGATTGTGAATAGTTCCCCATTGCTGAAGAAGTTTTACAAAAACTTCACAATCTTCATAAAATTTATCTTCAAATTTTAAATTATTTGCTTCAAGCAACTTTTGTAACATTAAAGTAGGTGTCCCATTTTCTCTTTTTTAGTAGATAAATAACCTTCATTATATTTATTTGCTTTTATAATTGCCGGAATTCTTTCAACTATTTCAACGCCTAAAGACTCTACATATTTTATTTTTTCAGGATTATTTGTAATTAGTTTTAATTTTTTGATTTTTAAATCATCAAAAATATATCCAACAATACTATAATCTCTTTCATCTTCGGCAAATCCTAATTCCAAATTTGCTTCAATAGTGTTTCGTCCTTTATCTTGAAGAGCATAAGCATTTATTTTATTTACTAAACCTATGTTTCTTCCTTCTTGTCTATGGTATATTACCAAACCGCCATTTTGCGCAATAAATTTTAAAGATAAATCCAATTGGCTTTGGCAGTCACATTTTAGACTTCCTAAAGCATCTCCTGTAAGACATTCTGAGTGAATTCTCACATAAGGAGCATCTAAATTTTCAAAATCTTGACTCATTATCGCTAAATGTTCTTGATGTCCGTCTTTATAAGCTTTTATTCTAAATTTTCCATATTTTGTCGGTAAATTTGCTATATTTGATTGTATTATATTCATTTGTATTTTTAAACCTTAAACTGTTAAAATCCGAAGATTATAACCAAAAGAGGTAAATATTATGTTTAAACGATTTAGAAGATTAAGAATAAATGAAACACTAAGAAATTTAGTGCAAGAGACTGTTTTAACACCAGAAGATTTCATATATCCACTATTTGTTAAAGAAGGTAAAGGTATAAAAACAGAAGTTGCATCTATGCCAGGTGTTTATCAAATGAGTCTTGATGAAATATTAAAAGAGTGTGAATATTTACATAGCATAAATTTAAAATCTATTATTTTATTTGGAATTCCTGATGTAAAAGATTCTGTTGGAAGTGAATGTTTATGCGAAGAGAGTATTATTGCTAGAACTATAAAAGCTATAAAGGCAAAATTCCCAGATATGTTTATTGTAACAGATTTATGTTTTTGTGAATATACAGATCACGGACATTGTGGAATACTTGATCCAAAAACGCAAACTGTTGATAATGATAAAACTTTAGAAATATCTGCACTTCAAGCTTTAGTTCATGCAAGAGCTGGTGCTGATATGATAGCTCCTAGTGGAATGATGGATGGAATTATTACAACTTTAAGAACTGCACTTGATACTAATGGTTTCAAAGATTTACCGATTATGGCTTATTCAACTAAATTTGCGAGTGGATATTATGGTCCATTTAGAGATGTAGCTGAATCAACTCCATCTTTTGGAGATAGAAGAAGTTATCAAATGAATCCTGCAAATAGACTTGAAGCAATAGAAGAGTCTTTAGAAGATGAAAGACAAGGGGCGGATATACTTATGGTTAAACCAGCGCTTGCCTTTTTAGATGTACTTAGAGATATTAGAAACGAAACAAATCTTCCACTTTGTGCTTATAATGTAAGTGGTGAATATGCGATGTTAAAACATGCAGGACTTGCAGGATTGATTGATTATGAAAGAGTTATGATGGAAACAATGATTGCTTTTAAAAGAGCAGGAGCAAATATCATCATAACTTATCATGCAAAAGAAGCTTGTGAAATTTTAAGAAAAAAATAACTATATAAATGAACAACTACCAAAAGGCCATAGAGAGTTCAAATATTGTTTCAAAAACTGATATAAATGGAATTATCACATTTGTAAACGATGAATTTTGTCATCTTTTTGGCTTTACTAAAGATGAGTTAATTGGTAAAAATCACAATATAGTAAGACATCCAGATACTCCAAAAGAGAATTTCCAAACTCTATGGAGTACAATTTTAGATAAAAAAGTATATAAAGCTACAGTTAAAAATCTTACTAAAGATAAAAAAAATGTCTATCTTAATACTACAATTATTCCTATTTTAGATGAGTTTGAGAATATTATAGAGTTTATTGCAATAAGATACGATATTACAAATGAAGTAATGCTTCAACAAGAACTTGAAGAAAAACAAAAAATCATCTTTTTACAATCAAGAATGGCTAGTCTTGGTCAAATGTTAGCAAATATTGCTCATCAATGGAGACAACCATTAACTGAACTAAATTTATGCCTATTTAATCTTAAAAAAGCTTTTGAAAAACAAAATAAAAAAGAGTTTGAAAAGTTATACAACGATAACAAAAATACAATATTTCTAATGTCACAAACAATAGAAGATTTCACAAACTTTTTTAAACCACAAAAAAATAAGAAAATTTTTTCAGCAAAATCAGTTATAGATGAGACTTTAAAAATTTTATCAAGAATTATTGAAGATGAAAAAATAGTTATTGAATCTTTTATAGATGAAAAAATAGAAATATTTGGAATAAAAAATGAATTAATCCAAGTAATTGTAAATCTAATACAAAATTCAAAAGATGCTTTCAATCAAAATAATATAAAAAACAAAAAGATAGTTATAAAGATATATAAAGATGATAAAAGTATATTTTTAGAGTTTATTGATAATGCTTTGGGAATAGACAAAGATTTAATAGATAAAATCTATGAACCTTATTTTACAACAAAACATCAAAGTAGTGGTACAGGACTTGGACTTTTTATCTCTAAAATCATTATTGAAAATAGTTTTGAAGGAGAAATTTTATATGAAAAGCTTGAAAATGGCTCAAAATTTATCTTAAAATTTCCAGTTGGTAGTCAAAAATGAAAACACTAAAAGTTCTAATCGTAGAAGATGAAACAAAACTAGCAAATTTAATAAAAGCGTCTATAAAAGAGTTATTTTTTAAAGTAAATATTGCAAAAGATGGAATTGAAGGCCTTAAAAAGTTTCAAAGTTTTAAACCAGATATCATAATAAGTGATATTACTATGCCAAATCTTGATGGTTTAGAAATGTGTCAAAGAATAAGAGAAGAAAGTAATATTCCAATAGTGATTTTAAGTGCTTATAGTCAAAAAGAAAAGCTATTAAAAGCTATTGATTTAGGAATTAACAAATATTTTATTAAACCTTTTGATATTGAAGAATTTTTAGAATATCTAAAAAACTTATCTAAAAATATAAAAAAGATTAAAACTTATAAATTAAAAGACAATTTTGTATTTGATAATAACTCTGTTTGTTTATATAAAGATGAAATTCTAATAAATCTTACAAAAAGAGAAAGAGAATTTTTAAATATTTTGATAAAAAACAAAAACTCTTTAGTAAAAAAAGAAGATATCAAAACACTTTTATGGAATGAAGATGTAAGTGACGAAAGACTAAGAACTTTTATTAAAAGATTGAGATTAAAAACTTCAAAAGATTTAGTTGAAAATGTATCTTCTCAAGGTTATTTAATTTCGGTATTCGACAACTAATTTTGAGTTATCTATCAAATTTTTATCCAAACTTCTTGATTTTTTAATATTTCCAATATTTGATGAGGTTTCTAAGAAATTTTGTATATAGTAAGTATTATTATAACCTATACAATGAATAGTATTTATTATCTCATTTATATCATTTTCATCAATCAAGCTTGTATTTACAGTAGTTCTAAGTTCAAAATAAAAATCTATTTTTAGTAAGTATTTTATTGTCTCAATTAATTTATCGTAACTATTTATTGAAGTTATTGATTTAAATTTACTTTTTGGTGCTTTAAAATCAAGAGATATAAAGTCCAAAAGATTGTTTGATATTAGTTTTTTGATGAGTTTTAGATTTGTTCCATTTGTATCAAGTTTTATTTTATAACCTAACTTTTTTATCTCTTTACAAAAAGGTAAAAGGTTGTGTATTGTAGCTTCTCCACCAGAAAGTACAACAGCACTAAGTAAAGTAACTCTTTTTTTTAAAAAATCTAAAACTTCATTATGAGAATATTTTCCTATTCTTGAAAATACAAGATTGTCATTATAACAATAACTACATCTCATATTACAAGAAATATGCCAAACTATACAAGCAATTTCGCCTATATAGTCTGTTGTTGTAAATCTTGTAAAATCATAAACTATTTTTTGATTCAATAAATTTAACTCTTTGTTTGTGTTCACCTTTTTTTCCTATATTGAAACTTTCAACTGGTCTATGGTAACCCATAACTCTAGTATATACTATACATTTACTTCTTTTTTGCATATTCTTTTCAAGCAATTCTTGATTTGTCATCTTTTAACTCCTTTTTTAAAATTTCTTCATCACATTTTGGGCAATATTCATGCTCACCATCTATATATCCATGAATTTCACAAATAGAAAAAACAGGTGTTACAGTTATATAAGGCAATCTAAAATTTGAAATCACATTTTTTACAAATTTTCTACAAGCTTCAGTTGATGAAACTTTTTCTCGCATATAAAGGTGAAGTACCGTTCCACCAGTATATTTACACTGTAATTCATCTTGTAATTCCAAAGCTTCAAATGGATCATCAGTAAAATCTGCAGGAAGTTGTGAAGAGTTGGTATAATAGATATTTTTATCAAATCCCGCTTGAATAATATCTTTATATCTTTTTTTATCCTCTTTGGCAAATCTATACGTAGTTCCCTCTGCTGGAGTTGCTTCAAGGTTATATAAATTTCCTGTTTCTTCTTGATATTTAATCATTTTATTTCTCATAAAATCTAATATTTCAATACAAAATTTATTTCCCACTTTTGTTGAAATATCCACATTTTCATAAAAAAAGTTTTTTAACATCTCATTCATACCATTTACACCAATAGTTGAAAAATGGTTATTAAAACTCTTTAAATACCTTTTTGTATAAGGATAAAGACCTCTTTCATACATACTGTTTATAAATTCTCGTTTTATTTCTAAGCTCTCTTTTGCTAAATCCATCAACTCTTCTAATCTTTTTAATAAAGAGTCTATGTCGCCTTTATACAAATATCCAAGTCGTGCCATATTTATAGTTACTACGCCAATACTTCCAGTCATTTCAGCACTTCCAAACAAACCGCCACCACGTTTTAGAAGTTCTCGTAAATCTAATTGTAATCTACAACACATACTTCTTACATGACCTGGTTTATAAGCTTGTTCGTTTTCTACTAAATTTCCTTTTTCATCTTTTGTATATTGACTTCCTATAAAGTTTTGAAAATATGAACTTCCTATTTTTGCAGTATTTTCAAAAAGTAAATCTGTATTTTCTCCATACCAATCAAAATCTTCAGTTATATTTACTGTTGGAATTGGAAAAGTAAAAGGTTGTCCAGTTTTATCACCTTGTGTCATTATTTCATAATAGGCTTTATTTATTAAATTCATCTCTTTTTGAAAATCTTTGTAAGTTAGTTGTTCAAATGAAGTTAAACCTTTTTTTTGAATCTCTAAAAAAAGCTCTTCATCATAAAAATCTTTGAATAAATGCTTTTGATTTCTTGTGGGAATTTGGTCTTTTAAATCACTTGGAACTGTCCAATCAATAGTAATATTTGTAAAAGGACTTTGTCCCCAACGTGCTGGAACATTAAGGTTATAAATAAAACTTCTAATTGCTTTTTTTATCTCTTTATATTCAAGTTTATCTTTGAAAACATAAGGAGCAAGGTATGTATCAAAAGAGCTAAAAGCTTGTGCTCCTGCCCATTCGCTTTGAAGTATTCCCAAAAAGTTTGCCATTTGTCCTAAAGCTTCTCTAAAATGATTTGGAGCATTACTTTCAACTCTTCCACGCACTTTGTTAAATCCTTCATCAAGCAATATCCTTAAACTCCAACCAGCACAATAACCACTCAAACAATCCAAATCATGTATGTGATAATCACCATTTCTATGAGCATATCCTTGCTCTTTTGTATAAACTTTATCAAGCCAATAATTTGCAATAATCTTCCCTGCACTATTGTTTATAAGCCCAGCATGAGAATAACCAGTATTTGAATTTGCTTTTATTCTCCAATCACTTCCATTTATATACTCTTCTATAGTTTGAGTAGAATTTATGTAAGTTGTGTCTTTATTTATTTGTAAAATCTGTTCTCTTTGTATTTTATGCAAATGTCTATAAATCATAAAAGATTTCATAACGTCAAAATATCTAGCTTTATAAAGTTCTTTTTCAATAATATCCTGAATATCTTCAACTGCAACTACTCTTTTACATTTTAGTTCAAACAAAACATTGAAAAAAACTGAAATATCATATTTTATATTTACACTCTTAAATGCTTTTTTTATTGCATCTTCAATTTTATATGATTCAAAACTCTGTTTTGAGCCATCTCTTTTTAAAATATCAACTATCATAACTCTTTCCTTTGTAATTGTTTTGTAATTTTAGGTGAGTTGTTCTTAAGTGCTAATGAGCATTTTTGTCACAAAAGTGTCATTTTATAATGCTTTCTTAAATTACAAATTTTAAATTGAATATTTTTTATCAGTAAATTTTAAAAATTTTAAGAATTTCTAAAGCTAAATTAAATAGAATGTTTGTTTTTATTGAATTTAGAAAGGAATTAAATGAGACATTTCTTAACACTAACTGACTTTACTAAAGATGAGATTTTAGAAATCCTTACTTTAGCAAAGCAGATTAAAGAAGAGACAAAAAGAAGAGAATTTAAAGATTATATGCCTAAAAAAGTTTTAGCTATGATTTTTGAAAAAAGTTCGACAAGAACAAGAGTCTCTTTTGAAACTGGTATTTATCAGTTAGGTGGAATTGGGCTATTTCTTTCATCAAATGACATTCAATTAGGTCGAGGTGAACCTATGAGTGACACTTCAAGAGTTATTTCAAGAATGGCTGATATGGTGATGATTAGAACTTTTGAACAAAGTAAAATTGAAGAATTTGCAAAATACTCAAAAGTTCCAGTAATAAATGGTCTAACAAATGAATACCATCCAGTACAACTTATGGCTGATTATATGACTATCCAAGAAGCAGGACTTGAAAAAGATTTAGTTGTTGCTTATGTAGGTGATGGAAATAATATGGCTCACTCTTGGCTAAATCTAGCAGCAAAACTTGGATTTGAACTTAGAATTGCAACTCCAAAAGGTTATGAAGTAGATAAAAACATCTTAAATAATGCTCTTGAAATGGCAAAAATAAGTGGTGCAAAAATCATCATAGGAAATGACCCAAAAACTGCTATAAAAGATTCAACTGTTGTTACAACTGATACTTGGGTTTCAATGGGACAAGAAGATGAAAAAGAGAAAAGAGTAAAAGATTTTGCTGGATATATGGTGGATGCTGATATGATGAAATTAGCTCAAGATAAAGCTATTTTCTTACATTGTTTACCTGCTTATAGAGGTTATGAAGTTAGTGAAGAAGTTATAGAAAGTTCACAAAGCCTTATTTTTGAAGAGGCTGAAAATAGACTTCATGCTCAAAAAGGTGTTATGGTTTGGTTAGATAGAAAAAGAGATGAAAAATAGATGATAGATTTTGCGAAATTTGTAAAATACTCAAAACCAGGTCCTAGATATACTTCATATCCAACTGCTCCTGAGTTTAGTGAAACTTTTACACAAGATGATTTAAAAGAATTTTATAAAAATCAAAGTGATGATAGACCATTATCACTTTATATTCATATGCCTTTTTGTAGAAGTGCCTGTTATTTTTGTGGTTGTAATACTATTTTTACTTCAAAAGAAGATAAAAAAACTAGATATATTGAGTATTTAAAAAAAGAGTTAGATATTCTAAAAAATCATCTAAATACTAAAAGAGCTGTAACTCAAATGCATTTTGGAGGAGGAACTCCAACATTTTTCTCTCCTTCTCAACTTGAAGTTGTAATAACTGCAATAAAAGAGATTTTCCCAAACTTTAGTCCTGATGCTGAAATTTCTTGTGAAGTAGATCCAAGATATTTTACAGTTGAACATATGAATGTTCTAAAAGCTGGTGGCTGTAATCGTCTAAGTTTTGGAGTTCAAGATTTAGATGAAGAAGTACAAAAAACTATTCATAGAATTCAACCTTTTGAATTAACTCAAAATGTTATCAAAATAGCTCGTGAGGCTGGTATTCACTCGATTAATACTGACTTAATCTATGGTTTACCATATCAAACAAGAGAAAGTTTTAAAAAAACGTTAGAGCAGATGATTACACTAAATACTGATAGATTTGCAGTATTTAATTATGCTCATGTTCCTTGGCTTATGAAAACTATGAGAAAATTTGATGAAACAACATTCCCAAAACCTGAAGTTAAACTAGAGATGCTAAAAGATACAATAGATTTCTTTACATCAAATGGTTATAAAATGGTTGGAATGGATCACTTTGCTAAACCTGAAGATGAACTATTTAAGGCTATTGAAAAAGGTGAACTTCATAGAAATTTCCAAGGTTATACGACTAAAGGTGGAGCTGATTTAATAGGAATTGGGCTAACTTCTATTGGAAATGGTGTTGATTATTATGCACAAAACTTTAAAGAGTTAGAACCTTGGGAAAATGCCATTGATAATGGAGATTTACCTGTATATAAAGGTTATAGATTAAGTGATGATGATATGCTTAGACAGTTTGTCATAATGGAACTTATGAGTAATTTTTCTTTAAATATAAAAAGGGTTGAAGAAGAGTTCAAAATAAACTTTAAAGAGTATTTTGATGATGCAATAAAAGCTTTAAAAGAGTTTGAAGATGCGCAACTTTTAAAAATAACTGATAATAAAATCGAAGTTTCTCAAACAGGTTCTATGCTTATAAGAAATATTTGTATGCCATTTGATGCATATCTAAACAAAATCCCTGAAGAGAAAAGAAGATTCTCGAAAACTATTTAAAAATATTTTCTCAATTTTAATTTATAAAAAGAAGAAGAACTATTTTCTTCTTTTTTTATTAAATTATTGTTTCTATAATAATTATTAAAAGTATTCCTATACAAAATAAAATTAGACCAATTTTATAAAGGATTCTTGATTTAAAAAAAAGTTCTAAACATAAGGCAATCCTTCCATATAATGATATTTCTCCTTTATCCTTCTGCTCTTGATATTTTGTAATTATTTCATCTTGTCTATTTTTTCTATCTTTGTTTAATGTCCCCAGTGATTCAAATTCAACGTAAAACTGAAGAACAATTAACAATATTCCTAAAATAATTAATATAAATGGTGTTATACCTAAGAAATCTATAAATGAAGTCATTTCTTTTCTACCCTTATTTAAAAGATTTTATTTATAGTTCTTTAATTCGTTGTTTTCTTCCAATAAATAGATATAAAATAGCACCCAAGATAGGAAAACAAAGTATTACAATAATCCAAATAATTTTGTTATAACCCGTAAATTCATGTTTTAAAATATCAATAATAATAAAAATATATAAAATAAAACAAAAAATCACAAATATGATAAGGCTCAAAGAGATAAAAATAGTAAAAAAACTCATCTAAACTCCTATTTAAAACTATTTATATAACTATTCATAGAAGAAAAATCTACATTTTCATCTATTTTTATACACAAGTCCATCAAATATAGATTTTCTAGATTAAACTCTTTTAATTTAACCATATCTTTTCCTGTTGTTAAAATAGCATAATCCTTATATTCATTTTGAATATCTAAAATCTCTTCTTTTGTAAAATTATGATGGTCAGGAAAACTTATCATTTTTATATTTTTAGGTAAAAATTCTAAAAGCCTTTTAGGTTTTGAAATAGCTGTTAATAAAATAGTTTTGGCTGGAAGTTCTTTTATATTTTCATCTTTTTTTATTGTAATTACTCTTTTGAAATCTTTTCCTTCTTGTAAAACAATATTTGCTTTTTTATAAAAACTTTTAGGCTCTCTATATCCCCCACTTGGTAAACAAAAGTTATTTGTAGGTTCATTTTTTGGTTTTAAAAGAATATCAAACTTTGAAATACTATATTTTGAGAATCCATCATCTAAAAATATAATTTTACTTTCTAATTCTTTTGCTTTTAAGATAGCTTCTATTCGATTTTCACTCACTATTATCGTAGCTTTTTTTAAACTCTTTGCTAAAAGCATAGCTTCATCACCACTTACAGTTACATCAACTTTTATATCACCATTTAAAGAGACTATTTGTAAACCTTCTGAACTTCTTCCATATCCTCTTAAAATCACACAAGCATTTTCATATTTACTAGCTAATTCAATAGTTATTGGAGTTTTTCCACTTCCTCCAACAATTATATTTCCAATAGAAATAATTGGAATATCAAAATCTATCTTTTTAGCTTTAAATCTTTTTGTAAAAATTATAATCAGATAAATAAGAGTTAAAGGAAGAAGTAAAAAAGAGATAATTTTTTGAAAAAAGTTGGGAAAGAAGAGATATTCTTCAATCCATAAATGTATTTCTTGTTTCAAGGATTTTTATATCCAATCTTTTGCAACTTCTATAACTTGGTCACAAACATAGTTTATATCATCATCTGTAAGTCCTGCATAAATAGGAAGAGATAATATTTGTTGATAGTTATTTAAAGCATTTGGAAATGCTGTAATTTTCATAGAGTATTTATTTTTATAATAAGATAAAAGATGTAAAGGAATGTAGTTAAGTCCAGTTGCAACTCCTCTTTCTTTTAAAGCTCTTGCAAAAGCATCTCTATTTCTTGAGATTTTTATTATAAATTGCGTAAAAATATGCTCATCTTTATGAGGTAAAATCGTGATATGTTTTACATTTGATAATCTTCGTTCATAAAGTTTTGCTATCTCTTTTCTTCTTTTTATAAAACCATCAGTTTTATTAAGTTGTGCAACTGCATAAGCTGCATCAAGTTCAGATAAATCAAACTTATGTCCAATATCAACAACATCATAAATATAATCCAAGTTTCCATAACTATCATATGTAGTAGTTATTGCGTGAGATCTTAAAAGTTTTGCTCTTTTTGCAATCTCTTCATTGTTTGTTACAATAACTCCTGAACGACTAATTGCATATTTTGATGGAGAAGGATTTGTTGAAAATATAGTCATATCAGCTCTTAAATTCCCAACTCTTTGTCCTTTGTAAGTACTTCCTAAAGCAGCTCTACAATCTTCTATTAAAATAATTCCATATTTTTTCGCAATATCATAAATTCTATCTAAATCAGGAGCTTGACCACCGATAAAAGTGATTATTGCACCTCTAAGTTTTTTAGAATCATTGTTTGCTAAAGCTTCTTCAAATTTATCAATATCAATATTCATATCTTCCATATTTATATCAATAAAAATAGGTTCAGCATCAAAGTGTCTTACAACTTCAGGAAGATTTATAAAAGAGTTAACTGACATTAGTATTTTATCACCTCTTTTAAGTTTAATTGAGCTAAGAGCAAGGTGAATAGCAGCAGTTGAAGTTGAAGTAGCAATAGCATATTTTGCACCTATATATTTTGTCATTTTTTCTTCAAACTCTAAAACTTTTGATAAGTCATTTTTTGACTCTAAAACTGATCTTATTTGATTTAACTCTTCGTTATCTAAAGTTGCTTTATATATTGCTATGTTTTTCATAAATATTCCCCTAGTTTTGCTATCGTTGGAAGTTTCCCTTTAAAGGCATTTGCTTTCATTCTATTATTTATTTTATCTATAAAACTAGCTTCAAAACCAAGCTTTAATAATTCATCTTTTGATTTTTTATCATCAACCATAAGTTTTAATAAATCATCTATTTCTTTATAAGTGTGTCCTAGTTCATCTTCATCGCTTTGACCTTCCCATAAATCAGCACTTGGAGCTTTTGTCAAAATCGATTCTGGAACACCTAAAAGTTTAGCAAATTCAAATTCATCACTCTTATAGATTTCACCTATTGGATTTATTGCACATGCAATATCTCCAAAAATAGTTCCATATCCTAAAAGTAGTTCACTTTTATTTGAAGTTCCTACAACTAAAGATTTTTCTTTAAAAGAGATATCATATAAAACAGACATTCTCATTCTTGCACTAAAGTTACCAATTCTAAGCTTATCATTATCCATATTTTTTAAAAAGGCACTAACCATTGGTTCTATAGAAACAATATCATATCTTATGTCAAATTTCTCACAAACTTCAATGGCGTGTTCAATTGAACTTTGTGATGAAAATTGTGATGGCATCAAAACACAATTTAAATTTTTTCCGAAAGCTTCTTTACACAAAATAGCAACAACAGCAGAATCCAAACCACCAGATAAACCAACAGTTACTTTTTCAAAACTTGCTTTTGAAACTTCATCTTTTAAAAAACTTATTAAATATTGCTTAATTTTTTTCCAATCTTTCATTTTTAAACCTTTTCTTAAGAATTTTGATTATAACTCATTTTTTTTTGTTTTTAGATAAATTTCATCCAAATAATCATTACTTATTTTATTTATTTCTCTCTTTTTAGACTCTAATTTATCTTTAATGTTAAGAAGTTCTTCTTCTTCAAAATAGTCTAAGTATTTTGGATTTATTTCGACAACTTCATCTTGATTTATCTTTAATAACTCTTTTATCTCTTCTATTAATTGCTTTTTCATTTCTACCTTAACTAAATTTTTTTAAAATATCTTCTAAATAAAGTTCCATTTTTTCTACACCAATATCACTCTCTTCATTTTTACAAGAACCACAGCAACTTCCTGCATCTGTAATATCTTCTAAATCTTGCAACGTTTTTGCACCTTTTTCTTTGATTGCATAGATAATTTCACCTAAAGTTACTTGTTTACAAGTACAAACTACATAAGAGTGAGGAAAACTTTTAGACACTTATACTCCTCTACTTTTTTTTATAATTTCATAAGCTTCATTTATTTCTTGAAGTTTTTTTGTAGCTTCATCTATAATACTTTGAGAAGCTCCCTGCCCTGAAATGATGTCTGGATGATGTTTTTTTACCAAATTTCTATAATTTTTCTTTAAAGTTGCATCATCATCACTTGAATTTGATTCTAAAATCTCATACGATTTTTCTAATGTTAGAGTTTTTTCATTTTCTTTATTCTTATAGAAATTTTCAAAATTTGAAATAAGTCTAAAATAGTCATTTTCTTCGATTTTTAGAGCTTGAGCTATATCTTCAGTTATTTCTTGTTCTGCTTTTGAAAAATCTGCATCAATAAATGCAAGATTTAACAAATATTCCATATATTTTAATCTTTTATTATAATCATGTTTTGTTAAAAGATACAATCTATCACAAATAACTACTAAATTTTCAAATACTTCTTTTTCTTGTTCGTATAAATTTTTAAGGTTTTCTCTTACTTCTTGCGAATTTTGAAAATGACTTGAAATATCTGTAAAAGTGTGTTTTAAAATCTCTGCTTCAAGTTCCCCTATTTTACCATCTGCTTTTGCTACTTTTGCCAAAAGAGCTACCAAAAGTCCAGCTTCGTGATTTAATAAATCTCCACTAAAAATCTCTTTTTGTTTTAAGTTTATATTTTTAAATTCTTCTGTTTTATAGTTTTTCCCTATAAAAAATAAAATCACTATAACAACAGCTAAAACTACTAATTCCATATATTACCTCAAGATTATTCTTTTAATTTTGGTTGATTTTATCAAAAATAAGGTAAAATTTCTCCCTTAATAATATATTGGAGACAAAGATGTTTGGCATGGGGATAACTGAAATATTACTTATTGCAATAGTTGCTATTATTGCTTTAGGACCTGAAAAATTACCTGATGCAATGGTACAAATAGCAAAATTTATTAACAAATTTAAAAATGGTCTTGCAGAAGCAAAAAATACTTTGGATAATGAATTAAATATTGCAGAATTAAAGAATGAAGCAAATAAGTTTAAAGCTCAAATTGAAGATACAAAAACATCTTTAAAAGCTGAAACAAAAGTTGATTTAGGGTTAAATGAGATATTAAATGATGATTTTGAAACTCCTAAAAAAGAAGCTAAAGAAATTAAAGTAGAAAATATTTCATTAAAAAATGAGGATAAAGCTTAATGTTTGAAGATTTAAAACCGCATATTGCTGATTTAAGAAAAAGACTTGTAGTATCTTGCATCGCTATTGTTGTGATGTTTTTTGTATGTTTTACTTTTTATGAACCAATTTTGGATTGGATGATGGTTCCTGTTAAAAATGCTCTTCCAACAGGTTCAAATATGATTGCTGTTTCTATAGAAGAAACATTTTTTACAGCTATGAAAGTTGCTTTTTTTGCTGGATTTATAGCTTCGCTTCCAGTTATATTTTGGCAATTATGGTTATTTTTAGCTCCAGGGCTTTATGACCATGAAAAAAAACTTGTAATTCCTTTTGTATTTTTTGCTACTTTAATGTTTTTATTAGGTGCAAGTTTTGCTTATTATGTAGTTGTTCCTGTAGGATTTGGCTTTTTAATTGCTTTTGGTTCTACTGTTGTTACAGTATTACCTAGTATTGGAACTTATGTTGGATTTTTTACAAAAATTATGATTGGATTTGGAATAGCTTTCGAATTACCAGTTATCACGTTTTTCCTTGCAAAAATAGGAATAGTTGATGACAGAATGTTAAAAGATTTCTTTAGATATGCAATTGTACTTATCTTTATAGTTGCAGCTGTTTTAACTCCGCCAGATGTTATAAGTCAAGTCTTGATGGCTGCACCATTGATATTACTTTATGGAATATCAATTTATATAGCAAAAGTATTCAATCCTGCTTCAAAAGATGAAGATGAAGAAGATGATGAGGAAGAATAAATCTTGCTAGATCCATTAAAGACTTCAAGTTATGACTATAATCTTCCTAAAAATCAAATAGCTACCTATCCTGTAACACCAGCAGATAGTGCAAAGCTTTTGGTTTTTAATAGAAGTACTAATACTATTGTACATTCAACTTTTAAAGATATTTTAGAGTTTTTACCTAATGATTTATCAATATTTCTAAATGATACAAAAGTTATAAAAGCTAGAATTTTTGGACTAAAAGATAGTGGTGGTCAAATAGAACTATTACTAAATAAACCTCTATTTATGGATAGATACTTAGTTATGATTAGAGGGAAAGTAAGAGTTGGAACTAAACTTCTTTTTGATGAAAATCTAAGTGCTATTGTAGAAGAAGTAAATGAAGATGGAAGTAGAATTGTAGAGTTTTTTCAAGAAGAAAAAAAACTAGATTTTCTTTCTTTGGTTGAAATACTAAATAAAATTGGACATCTTCCTCTACCTCCTTACATGAATAGAGAAGATGAAAAACAAGATGAACAAAACTATCAAACTTTGTTTGCAAAAAACTATGGAGCAGTTGCAGCTCCAACTGCATCACTTCACTTTACACCTGAATTATTAAAAAATTTAGAAAAAGAATATGGATTAAACTATCTTACACTTCATGTAGGAGCAGGAACTTTTAAACCTGTTGATGTTGAAGATATCTTATCTCATCCAATGCATAGTGAATATTTTGAAATAGGAATCGATGCTAAAAAAAACTTAGATAAAGCAAATAAAGTTTTAGCAGTAGGAACCACAGTTACTAGAACTATCGAGTATTATGCAAGAACAAATAAGATTCAAGGTGAATGTGATTTATTTTTAAATCCAGCAAATAAACCTATAAAAGTTGATTATTTACTTACGAATTTTCATTTGCCAAAATCAACTTTGATTATGTTGGTTGCTTCTTTTATTGGATTAGAAAAAACTTTAGAAATATATGAAACTGCAATAAAAGAGAATTATAGATTCTACTCTTATGGTGATGGAATGTTAATAATATAAAGGATAAATAATTGGCTTATTATGTACTATTTGACACAGAAACAACAGGAGCTGCTCAAGAAGATAGGGTTATTCAATTTGGCGCTATGATTGTTGATAATAAAGGAAAAGTTGAAGCTTTTGATGAGTTATGTTCAACTCCTATTCCTATAAAACTTGAAGCAATGGAAGTTCACAATATAACTCCTGATTTATTAGAAAATAAACCAAAAGCAGTTGAAACAAACTTCTATAAAAGATTAGAAGAGTTAAATAATAATGAAAACTATTTAATAGCTCATAATATAAATTTTGATTTAGATATGATAAAAAAAGAAGGCTTTGAAAACAGCTACAAATTAATAGATACTTTAAGATGTGCAAAACATCTATTTAGTGATTTACCTTATCATCGACTTCAATACTTAAGATATGCACTAGATTTATATAAATTTGAAGAGAATGAAGCTTCTAAATATGGTATAACTATAAAAGCTCACGACGCAATCGGTGATGTACTTGTGATGAAACTATTTTTATCAAAACTTGTAGGAAAATGTAGAGAAGTTTATCCAAGTTTAAATCCTATGGAAAAACTTGTAGAATTAACTGCTACTCCTGTATTTATAAATACTTTTAAATTTGGGAAATACAAAGGACAAAATATAGAAGAAGTTGCAAAAATAGATGCAAACTATCTAAACTGGATGAGAACTTCTATGAGTGATTTAGATGAAGATATGAAATTTACTTTGGATAAGGTTTTGGGAAATTAATTGATAATATTTAGAATTCTTTTCTTACTAATATTTAGCTTTTTATTTGCAAATAGCAATGAATTTACTAAAGATGATGCAGATATTGAAAAACTTATAAAAGCTTTTCAGGAAAATGATATAGAATATATCTCTAACAGAGCAATAGCTTATCCATTTAAAAGAGAATACCCTATTCCTAGTATAAAAAACCAAGAAGAGTTTAAAAAAAGATTTTATGAAGTTTTTGATGAGAAGTTAATTGAAAAGATTAAAAACTCAAAAATAGAAGATTGGGAAGTAATGGGTTATAGAGGTATTATGTTAAACAGTGGGGGTATGTGGTTAAATAGTTATGGTTATATAATAGGTATAAATTATGAAACCAAATTTGAAGAAAAACTAAGAGAAGATTTAATAAAAAAAGAGAAAGAGCAACTACATTCTTCATTAAAAGTTCCTTTTTATCCTGTATATAAGATGAAAACAAAAAATTTTTTAATTAGAATAGATAAAGTAAAAGATTCATATAGATATAGTTCTTGGAAAATAGGTAAAAGTGAATCTTCAAAACCAGATTTAGTTCTAATAAATGGGGAAGTAGATGATTATAGACCCCATAGCAAAAATCAATTTTTTACTTTTAAGAACAAAAATTATACATATAAGATTGATATAGTTGATGAAGGAGAAAATGATATGATTGGAGAATGGCTAGAAGTTCAGAAAGATAATAAAACTATTCTTCTTGAAAAAGGTGAACTTTTAAACCCATAAATACATATAAATATTAAATCCTATCATCAAAATATTTAAAACAAAAAGGTATAAGAAACTGTAAAAATAAACAAAAATACATAATTTACTTTGGATAAGGTTTTAAGTATGTAACTTAAACCTTACATAAAAAATTATTTACTAAAATTTAACACTAAGATTTACTAAATATGTTCTTTCCATTCCAGGAGCTACTCTTCCTCCATAATAATCATATCTTTCATAATAATCTCTGTTTGTTAAATTTTTAATAGCAAGAGATGCTTCATAATTTTTATAAATATATGCAATTTTTGCATCATAAGTATGATAACCAGGTACTTCATATTTATTTACTCCATCTAGCATAGTTTCAGATTGTGCATATATTCCAGTACCAATACTAAATCCTTTTAAAGCATAATCACTAAATTTGTAATTCGCCCAAAATCTTCCAGAATGTTCAGGAACACCACCAAGTTTATTTCCATCAAATATTGTAGAAGAAACATCTTTTGTATACTTTGCATGCGTATTTGTATAATTTACTAAAAAACTTAAATTATAAGTTGGCTGATACACTAAATCAAAATCTATTCCTTTACTCTCTTCTTCTCCATTTGGAATAGAAGTTAATCCTGCAGTTACTGGATCAGCAACAATAGTATTTTCTTTTTTTATTTTAAATATAGCTAATGAACCAGACAATTTATCATTTACATCAAATTTTATACCTGCTTCATATTGTGTTGATTCTATAGGTTTTGGAGCAGATATATAATTTGCCCAACCAACACCTTTCATTCCTTCGCTATAACTTGTAAATAGAGTTATATAATCATTTACATCAAAAGCAATTCCACTACTTAATAATATTTTTGTTTTATCAGTTGTATTATTTCCACCATTAGTATCTTCAAAATCTATATCAATTTTTGATAATTTAGCTCCAGCTAATAAATGTAATTTCTCAAATAATGTTTGTTGAATTTGTGTATAAACACCTGATGTTTTATTATTTACTTCACCAGACCAAATATCTCTATTTTCATCGATATATGGAATAGAATAGATTGGATTTGTTAAATCAACAAATTGCATACCAGAAGCCATACCCATATTATCCATAAAACCTTTATCATCCAAATAACTAGTTTCAGCTCCAAATACTACTTTTGTATTATCAGAAAATTCTGCTTTTGTATCTATATTAAAACTTTTATTTTTTTGTTCTTGATACATTCTTGTATTCAAAAGTGCAAAAGTTGATCCCATCATTGGTTCATTGCCTAAATTCAATTGTATTCTTTCATCAAAATCGCTATTTGCTAAATAACCTTTTGCATTTACAGACCAAATATCATTAAAAATATGTTCTACATTTAAAGCAAGACTATCAAGTGAAGTTTTAGAATCTGGAATATTTTTATCACCAATAAATAAATCTTTATCAATTTTAAAATCACCTGCAACTGTACCAACAGCAGGTAATCCTTGATAATCTTGACCTTTCCATCTTGATACTTTCCCCTGTAATGTTACTGCTGTATTATCATTTAAATTTATTTTAACAGTTGGATTAAGATTATAATTTTTTCTTTCTATTACATCAATTTGACTATCACTTTTCGTATATTCACCAGTAATCCTAAATAATATTGATTCATTGAAAGGTTGATTAATATCAAATGATGGTTTAACTAAATTATTACTTCCTATAGTTGTTCCAAGTTCCACAAATGGTGTATCTTCAGGTTTTTTTGATATTAAATTTACAACTCCACCAATTGGTGTTCCTAAATTACCGCCATAAAGAATAGCATTTGGACCTTTTAATACTTCTATTCTTTCTATATTTATTAAGCTTTCTCTATCTCCTGTATTATAAATTAAACTAGTTCCATCTTGTAATTGTTCAGCTGAAAAACCCCTAATCAAAGTTGATTCCCAACCTGATGTTGCTAAAGGATTATTTGAAACAACTCCACTTGAATTATGTAACACTTCACTAACAGATTGGGCTTTTTGGTCATCAATAATTTCGCTATTTATAACTTGTACGGATTTTGGTATCTCTTTTAATGAAGTTGTAGTTTTTGTAGCACTATTGGCTGTCAAAGATTTATATCCTTTTATAACTCCAGCTGTTGTTTCTACTGGACTATCTGTAGTAACTAAAATATCATCTAAAACAACTGTATCCTCTTGAGAGAAAAGAGATGAACATAAAACTATTGATAAACAAAATTTCTTCATATATAATTTTCCTTTATATTTATTTTTAGGTTAACTTATATATGTTAATTTAGTGTTAATTCAAAAGATTTTATAAGAAAAGATAAATATTAAACCCTATCATCAAAATATTTAGCAATATAAAAGCTTTTTTACTCCAAATTGATAAAAATGAAACAAAAAGATATAAAATATAAAAATAAAGTGGTGTAAAAACTTCATAAACAAATATTTTATGTTCTATAAATATTTTTAAATATTCATCAAAATAATCTGAAAATCCAAAAATATGAGCAAAAATCTCTGCTGGATAAAAAAAGTTAAAAAATATCGTAATAGGTATGGAATAAAACTGTTCATAAGAAGTTTGAGGAAAATAGTAATGAACTATTGGATTAAATATCAAAAACATCCAAATATTAAAAAAGATAAATAAAAGCCATTTATTATAGTTTTTAAAATATTGTATAAATAAATAGATATAAAAAACTGCAAAAATAGAAAACCAAAATCCAATAGAAAAAATGTATTTAGGATAAAATGCAATTACAATCAAAAAAGTGTAAAACAAAGTCATATATGAAAGAATTTTTATATTACTTCTAAGTAAATAAATACCTAAACAAAACATGACAAAAGCTCTTAAAAGCGATGGTACAATATCTGTTAAAATAAGATAATAAAACAAAATAGCAATAGTTATAAGTAAAATATCAAGCTTTCTATTTCGATAAGGGAAATATCTATCTTGAAAAAATTTATAAGGAAAATATAAAATCCAATAAATTACAAAAGATAAAACAACTAAGTGAAAACCTGAAAGTGCTACAACATGAGCTATTCCATAAGCTGTAATTACATCTCTTAACTCTTTTGAAACAGGAACAGCTAAAAATAAAGCATTAAAAAGTTCAATTATTTTCTCATCTTGATGATTGTTTTCTATATTTTTTATGATTTTATCTTTGAAAGTTTGTTCTTTTTGTAATTCATCAAAATAGATAGTTTTTGTATAAAAACCTTTTAAATAATCTATAAAATCAATATTTCTCGAAACTATTAAAATATTTAATAAATCAAATTTTTTTATTTCTTCATTTTTAGGTATATTTGTGAAAAACTCAAAATTTGAACTTTTTAGTTTTAAAATATCTTTATCATCTTTTTCATAAATATTTAAAACTTCAACTTTTGTTTCAAAAACTTCTTCATCAATAAATTCTAAATATTTATCATATTCAAGAAGAATATTGATTAAAAGAGCAAAAAATAAGATAAATATTGTTACAATTTGTTTGCTTTTAATAATTTTTATGAACATGAGAATTATTATACTTTAAAAAGGAGATTTTATGCAAATTGGTAATACAACTTCAATTTTAGGTACAACTTCGCAAAATAGCTCTATAAATATTGATGAAAATAGCTCTTCAAGTAATGAATTTGGCGTATTATTAGAAAATAAAACTAAAGAACAAAAAAAAACAGAAGAAGAATCTTTAAGAAAACAGCTTTTAGATGAATTAAATTTTGTTGCAAAAACTGGCTTTACTAAAGAAGAGTTAGAAGAAATCAAAAAAATCTTAGAAGAATTAGCAAAACAAAGAGCTGAATCAGGTCAAACAGCGCAAACTCCAGAAGAATACATAAAAAATCTAAAAGCTGATTTACAATATGCTGTAGAAAAAGTAACTGGTAAGAAAATGGATTTTAATGAAGATATGTTAAATAATTTTGTTAATTCTCAAAACAGTTCAAGTCAAGTTTTAGCAACAACATCAACAGATGAAGAGTTAAGATTAATTGGTGACTTAAAACAGAAAAAATAGAAAAATTTCTATTTTTTCTTCCAAATACTCATCAATAAAGTTTTATTCTCATAATTTTTATTTTTCATTTTTACAAAAGATGAAACCTCAATCTTATCAAGTAATTCAAATTCCAAAAATAGATTATTTTCATTTATATGCTCATTAAACCAATTATGTGAACTTAAAAATACAAAAAAACCATTTTTGTTTATTCGTCTTGAAACATCCTCTAAAAACTTTTTAGGATAATATAATTTATCAATTAAACTAGAATAAAATATTAAATCAAAATCTTTATAAATCTCTTTTAAATTGCAAGCATCACCTTGCATAAAAGATACTTTATCTTTTACTTTTTCTAAATCAAAATCCTTCAAAGAGATAGCTCTTTCTTCAAAAGTTTTATCTTGTTTTTTTATTTTATAATTTACAAAATCATAAAGTTTTAGTTTTACCCCAATATTTATATAATTTGCACTAAAATCAATTCCTAATACTTCATCATAGATTTTTGCTAATTCAAAGCTAGTTCGTCCAACACAACAACCCAAATCTAAAGCTTTTGAGACTTTCAAATCTTTTAAATATGGTCTTATTAAATCCACATAATTTGTATATAAATTATCTTTTCCATAATATAAATCGCAATATGAAGATATTGATTCATCACTTTCATAAAAGTTGTTGTTTAATTGTGTTTTATACTCATTTGATGATTTAACATATCTAAATCCAGCATGTTGGAAAAAGTGTTTTCTAAAAGCATATCTTGCACTTCTTAAAGTTTCATTTCCTAAACTAATAAAAGAACCACCTTTTATAAGTGCATGTCTATCATCAAATGTTGGAGTTGTAAAATCATCATAGATTGGATGTGTTACAAAACCATCAAAAGGATAAATTGGAGTTAAACTCCACTGCCAAGCATTTCCAGCAACATCGTAAAAATCATCAAACTTATATTTGTCAACCCTGCTTTGATTAAACTGTTTTAAACCAATATTTGCTTCTTTATTTTGTGCATCTACAAAATCATAAAGTCTATAATATTCATCTTCACTTGGAAGTCTAACTTCAAAACCTAATTTTTCACTTTTGTATTTACAAAAAGCTTCAGCTTCATAAAAGTTCACATCAACTGGATAATTAAGAGGAAGAGGAACAACTCTATTTATCTCTCTTAGAAAGTAATCTTCATCTTTTTTTATCCAAAATGCTGGATATTTTGCATTTGTATAACTTAACCAGTTTTTTCCTTCCGTTGAAAAGAATTCAGGTTTATTATAGCAACCCTCTTTTACAAACTCCAAAAACTCTCCATTTGAAACCAAATATTTTGAAGCTTGAAAATCTTTTATAAAAGCTTTGTGATTTGAAAATTCATTATCCCAACCGTAAAATATTGGATTATTTCTATCTTTTTGTAAAATTACATCTGCACCTTTTACATCAAGAAGTTCATTTTTTGGATATTCATTTAAAGCTTCATTTGAATACTCAAATATCTCATCTTTTATTAGATATTTTATATCAAGTTCTCGAAGTAAAACTGAACTTGTTTCTATATGAATATTTTCATGTTCTATTCCCATTAAAATAATCCACATAGCACAATCCCAATTTATAGGAAGAGAAAACTGCATATTTTCAATCAAATCTAAAACTATCTCTTTTACTTTATTTCTATACTCTTTTATTTCTTCAAAAGTTGGCCATTTATAATTACTAGAGTTTAAATCATCCCAACTCATTTCATCAACACCAATAGCAAATATTGATTCAAAATCCTTATTTAATCTATTTTCTAAAATATTTGCCAAAACTAATTTATTTATAAAAAATGTTGCAGTATGTCCATAATAAAATATAAGTGGATGTCTAAGTTTATTTGGTTGCTGATATAAAAACTCTTTATCTTTTAATAAATCAAAAAGTTTTTCATCTAATTGATAAGTTTGTAAAAACTGTTTTTTAATCTCAGCTCTTTTTTCTTCAATTGTACCAGTACTTAAATTTACACTATTTTTTATATAGTTCATTTTTTTCCTTTTATGCTCTTAATAAAACTAATTTATCTAAAAATTCTAATTTTTTAAGTTTATTATTTTTTGCAAACTCTTTGTATATATTTAATAGTTGTTTCAACTCTGAATCTTGCAAATTTATAATACAATTTTGTAATTTTTCAATTATATTCTCTGAATCAATTTCTAATAAACTTCTTGCAATATAATTTTCAATTAAAACCATTCCTAATCTTTTTATAGATTTTGTCTCTTCTAAAATATCCAAAGCTTCATTTGTTACTTTTAAAACTTCTAAACACTCTTTTTCATCATAAGAATTTAGTATTTTATATAAAATATTCAAAGCAAAATTATGTAAAACAACTGGCATTTCATCTCTATCACCAACTGATTCTTTTAAAACTACACCTAATTTTCCTAGATTTATGGCTTTATTTATAGTTTCATCATCTTTTTTTGTTTGTAAAATATATTTAAATCTATAAGATATTGCCATATTTACAAATGTTGCTCCATATTCAAAAGCACCAAGAGCTGGGATTGCTAAACATTTTTGATAAAAAGTTATTGCTTCATCATAGTTTTCTTCCCATTCACAAAGATTTGCTTTTAAGTTATAAAAATGCCATAACCATAAAGGTTCATTATCTTCATTGTGAGAGAAAAGTAATTCTTCCAATTTTTTTAAAGATTCTAATGCTTCAATTTTTAGTTTTTCATCTCTTTGAGAGATTATTATAAAAGCTGCTTTTCTTTGATAATATCTTATTTCAATATCAGATGGTTTTTCATTTTTTCCTAAATTTAACTCTTTTGGTAAAGTATTATAAGCAAGTTCAAATTTTCCCATTCTTTCATATAAAGATGAGATATTTAAAATATATTTATTTGGATTTATCTCATATAAATATTGATTTAAAAGGATTGCTTGTTCAAAATATCCACTTCTTTCAAATAAAAATGCCAAATCATTTAAACTAGAAATTGAGATTTTTCTATAATAAGATTTATTTGAACTTTCAAAACTATTTATATCACGAGAATCAAACATATTTCCAGCTATATCAAACCAATAATCATTTATTAACTCATATTGCTGTTTTTCTTTTATAGAACTTATAAACTTTTCTAAAACTTTAATAACTCTTTTTTCATCTAAAACTAAATCTTTTACATAATAATATAAAATAAGAAGGGAAATAGGATTTTCAAATCTTAAAACACAATCTTCAAGATGATTTCTTAAATATTGAGACAACTCTTTTCTTTGAGTATTTAGCTCTTTTAAATTTACATTTTGTGTAAAAAAGACTTGTAAGGATTTCTCTTGAGCTAAAAAATTAAAGTCTTGAAAACTTCTATTTATAAAACTTTGAAAACCAAAATTTAACTGATTTTGTTCATTTGCTTTTATAAAGTTTTTTCCACAATATTCAAAAAGTTCTAAAGAGATAAAAACCTTTTTTTCTTTACTTTTTACCATAAAAGTAGAACAAATCTGAAGTAAAGAGTAAAAATTTAACTCTTTTTGAGATAATAAAATCTCTAAATCAGAACTGTTTGTAGTTATTGGATTTTTAAGAATTTTTATATTTGTAACTCCAAAATTTTTTAAATATTTTTCAATATTTTCAACTTTGTCATTTCTAACATAAAAATATATATTTGAAAATTTACTTAAAAAAATTGTCGTAAAAGTACTCCAAAGCCACTCTTTTTCATTTTGTAAATCAAAATTATATAGATGAATTTCCATATCTTTATCAAAATTTGAATATGCAAGTTTTAGTCTTTTTGCTTTTCTAACTTCTTTATTAAACCAAGAGGTAATAAAATTTTTAAACTCACTTCCTTCTGCATCTAAAATTTTTGGCATAAAAAGTAATGAAAGAAATAAAAAAATAACAAAAGAAAAAGATATATAATCTTTAAAATCAAAGCTTGTTGGAGTTTCAAGTACAACTTTTTTCAAAAAATCTTCATAAATAGAGATAGTTAAAAGAGCTATTAAAATAACTAAAACTGAACTAATAGATATGATTAAAGGAATAAATCTTTTATTTAAAAAATATAAAAATGTTTTATTTTTACCAATAAACATATTTATATCTTCTTCAAATTTATCCAAAGTATCACCTTCACAATAAGTTATGTGTAAAGAGTTATTTACTTTAAAAAGTGAACTATTTTCTTTTTTATCTCTTTTTTTATTTGATAATCTTGAAGTAGAAATAAAACAATTATTAATTTGATTCATTGTGATTTTTTGCCTCTCTTGCAGCTTTATTTTGAATTGGATCTGTAAAACTATAATCACCATCTTTTAAAGCAAATGGAAAATTATTTAAAGTTTCTTTAAAATTATCTTTAAATTCTTCATCGTAGTTTTTCAAAGCTTCATTTACAATTTGAATATATTTTTTTGGAATAAAAGTATTAACATCCCCTACTTTTCCTATTTTTTCTTCTTTTGTTGTCATAAAAGCTATCAAATCTTCTTGTGCATTTTGACTTAAAACATCCTCTTTTTTTATTTTTATACAACTATAATTTTTTTCTCTTAATTTCAAAATTTCTAACTCTTCTTGTGTAATTTTTATCATTACACCATATAAAATAGCATCTTTTTTTTCTTGAATATTTAGAAAAACACCATTTACTTCCATATTATCTTCAAATTTTATATTTTCAAGTGCATTCCAAACTCTTTTAAACCCTTTAATTTTTACAGGGATTAAATCTTTTTGAGTTAAAACTCTTTTAAAAGATTTTTGAGCACTAGCTAAATTTATCAATGAACCAAAACCAAATAAATACATAAATTAATCCTTTATTTTATAAAAATAATATATTATCTCATTTAGACTTTAATTTTTAAAGGATTTATAATATGAAACTCTTACTTAATATATCTATTCTTTCTTTGATTTTTTTATTTAGTGGTTGTGCTTCAAAAATTACTATAAAAGCTTTACAATCTTCAAAAATAGAAAAAGAAAAAATCAACAGCATAAAAGTAGAAAGATTTAGAAATGACGATATAAATCAAACAGAAAGTCTTGCAAATAAAATAGCAAACAAAGTAGTTGATAACAAAAGAGTTTTTACTTTAAAAAATGATATTTTTGGAACAGATGCGATATTAACAGGAGAAGTTTTACAATCATCAGCAACTTATAATGTATATTATAGAAATGAAGTTGACTTTTCAAGATGTAGATATTATAGATATGATGAAAGAACAAGAGTAAAACAGTGTATGGAGTATTATATAAGATATATTCCTTGTGAAGCAAAAGAATACAATGTAACAACAGCTATAACTTTAATAAAACCAATAAACAATCAAATAATTTTTTCAAAAACTTATAGTACAAATACAAGTGATAATGTTTGTTATGATAGATATTTTTATGATTATCCTTATATGCCAGCACATTTAACCGCACATAGCGATAAATTTAGAGTAAATTCACAATTAGCAGACTCTATATCCAATGCTATTTTAGATGATATTTCTCCTCATTATATCTATTTTGATGTAGAAATTATGGAAGAACTAAATGATAATCCAATTTATACAAAAACTCAAAAACAAAGGTTTGAAGATAGTGTATCTCTTATGGAAAAAGGAAATTTAGATTTAGCAAAATACAATTTAGAAAGTTTAAATCAAGAGTTACAAGGAAAAAGTTTTGAAGTTTTATACAATCTAGCTTTGATTTATGAAGCAACAAATAATCTTCAAATAGCAAATAATCTTTACAACCAAGCAAGAGTTCTTACATTTAACGTAAAAGATTTAGATTTAATCAATTATGGAATAAGTAGAACTAATTTAAACTTAGAAGAGAAAATAAAAGCCAAATCTCAACTTCCATAAAATAGGGGCAAAATCCCTATTTAACAACTTTTAACCAATATTTTTGTATATTAAATTTTTATTATAAATATTAAAAATTTTTAACCAAAAGGTAATTTAGTGGCTATAAGTAAATTTGACTATACAAAAATCTCTGATGATTGTGTAAAATGTGGAAAATGTAAACCAGTATGTACAATTTTCAATATAAATCAAGATGAAGCAACAAGCCCAAGAGGATTTATCGACCTACTTGGAGCATACAAAAGAGATGAATTAGAATTAGATAAAAATGCAAAAGATATATTTGAATCATGTTTTTTATGTACAAACTGTGTTGAAGTCTGTCCAAATGATTTACCAACAGATATGATTATTGAGCAAGTAAGAAGTGATATTGCTAAAAAATATGGTATTGCTTGGTATAAAAGGCTGTTCTTTTTCCTTTTAAGACATAGAAGAACTATGGACTTTTTATCAAAATTAGGTTGGGTTTTCCAAACTTGTGCTTTAAAATTAGATTCTGCAAAACAATCAGCACTTCCACGGTTTTCATTACCAATAGTAAAAAAAGGAAGAGTTTTACCTTATGCAGATAAAAGAAGTTTTTTAAATAAATATCCAGAAAATATTCCTGCAATAAATAAATCTATTGAAGAAAATAAAAAAGGAAAAGTTGCTATTTTTATAGGTTGTATGAGTAACTATACTTATACAAATACTGGTGATAGTTTAGTGAAAATTCTAAAAAAATTAAATTTAGATATAACAATTCCAAAAAAACAACTCTGTTGTGGAGCACCTGCATATTTTACAGGTGCTTTTGATACAGTTGATTATTTAGTAAAAGAGAATATCAAATATTTTGAAACATGGATAGATGAAGTTGATGCTGTTATTATTCCAGAAGCTACATGTAGTGCTATGATAAATAAAGATTGGGAACACTATTTACATGATCAACCAGAGTGGAAGGAAAGAGCTATTAAATTATCAAAAAAAATATTTTTAGCAACAAAATGGCTTGAAAATAATACTGAATTAAAAGAGTTACTTGCTAAAAGTGGTAAAAAATTTGACCAAATGGTAACTTACCATGATCCATGTCACGCTAAAAAAATGCAAGGTGTATGGAAAGAACCAAGAGAACTTTTAAAACAAAACTATGTATTAAAAGAGATGAGTGACTCAAATAGATGCTGTGGATTTGGTGGAGTTACTATGCAAACAGAAAAATATGAGTTTTCTAAAGCAGCAGGTGCACCAAAAGCAGCGATGATTAGAGATACAAAAGCTCAAATAGTAAGTGCTGAATGTAGCGCATGTAGAATGCAAATAACAAACTCTTTATATTTAGCAAATGTTGATGTAGAGTTTAAAAACCCTATTGAGTTAATAGCTCAAGCTTTAGAGGATTAAAAATATGGAATTTTGGCAAAATATATACTCACATTTTAATCCTGTTGCTTTCAACTTAGGTTCTATTGCTGTTCACTGGTATGGAATAATGTATGCATTAGCACTTCTTAGTGCTATTTTTGTTGCAAAGTGGTTTATAAAACATGACAAATTAGCAATTTCTAATGATTTATTTGATTCATATATTTGGTGGGCAGAAATTGGAGTAATTTTAGGAGCTAGACTTGGTTATGTACTATTTTATGACAGTCATACAATGTACTATATAACTCATCCTTGGCAAATATTCAATCCTTATATAAATGGAGTTTATGCAGGAATATCAGGAATGAGTTACCATGGAGCATTTTTTGGATTTATAATTGCTTCATATCTATTTTGTAGAAAAAACAAAGTCTCTTTTTGGTTTATAACTGATATTGCCGTACTTGGTGTTAGTGCTGCATATATATTTGGAAGACTTGGGAATTTTTTCAACCAAGAACTAATAGGAAGAGTTACAGATGTTCCTTGGGGAATCTATGTAGGTGGCGTTTTACGACATCCTTCTCAAATTTATGAAGCAATACTTGAAGGGTTATTTGTATTCTTGATTTTAGCATTTTATAGAAAAAGAAAAACTTTTGATGGACAATTAGCTCTTATGTATGGGATATTATATGCAATAGCTAGAATTATTGCAGAATTCTTTAGACAACCAGATAGTCAATTAGGTTTTTTAGTTGGAGAATGGTTAACGATGGGGATTTTACAATCACTTATAATATTAACGATTTGTGTAGGTTTTTATGTAGTTAGAAGAAAGATAATAATTAAAAATTAATTATTTACCTTTCTTTAGGACTATTTTATAAAACTTAGCGTTTGATATATCGCTTAAAAACTTAGGTTCAACTTCGTGCAAAGCTATAATATCAACAAAAAACTCACCTTCCAAAAGCCAACCTTTCCCAGTATCTTCAAGGGTTTTGGATTCAAACAAATATATTAGTTCCTCTTTTGAAACGATAAGTTCTTCCATATTTTTTTATAAAATACTATTAATACTTAAAGGCTAGTCACCTTTGTAAATATCAATAGTATATCCTTTACTAGAATGATTTCTAATTATTTCATAATAAGTTTTTTGTCTTATTTTATTTACAATATTTCTCATAGTATAAATAGACATCTCTTTACCTTTCCATACTATATCTTTAATCATATCATAATCTGTAACTTCATTTCTTCTTGCTATTAAAAGTTTTAAAAATGATTTTTCAAGTCTTGTAAAATCAATTACTGTTCCACCTTTTTTAAAGAACTGATCTCTATATTCATCAAAATAAATACCTTGATCAAACTCGATTTTATCAACTCTTTTCATTTGGTTAAGACACATTAAAATAGCTAATTTCAAATCTATTACTTTTAAAGGTTTAGCTAAAAATGTATATGCTTCTAAATTTATAGCTGTTGTAACTTTATCATCGCTATCAGAACTAGAAATAACTATTTTTGGTAATACTACTAATTTTGAAGATAATTCAGCAAAAGAACTATCATCTAAATCAATATCAATAATAGCTAAATCATAATTATTCGTCAGAGAAAGTTTTAAAGCTTCCTCATAGCTTGAAGCAAACTTTACTTCTTTAAAATGTTCTACAAAATTATCTTTTATACTATCTTTAGCTGATGAGTCATCGCTTAAAAATATTATTTTTGTGTTGTATAATTTTCTTATATTCTTCATTATTTTTGACATCTTTTACTCTTTATATAATAATTTTAATTGTCAAATAATAACAAAAAAACTTTTAATTGTCAAAAAAAATTTATTTTAAATCCTTCCAAGAGCTACCAACGCTCAATGACACCTTTAGCGGAACATTTAATTTGTAAATATTTTCCATTATATTTTTAATACTAAATGTTATTTCTTCAACAAATTCATCTTTTACTTCAAAAACAAGTTCATCGTGAATTTGTAAAAGTAACTTAATATTTTCATTATCTTTATATTTTTGATAAATATTTATCATAGCAAGTTTTATTAAATCAGCAGCACTTCCTTGAAATAAAGTATTTACAGCTTCTCTTAAATATGCAGCTTTCATCATAGCGTTTGCTGAATTGAAATCAAATAATCTTTTTCTATTTAATAAAGTTTTTACATAACCATTTATATGTGCAAAATCTTCAATAGATTTTAAATAATCTTTTACACTTTTAAAAGCTTCAAAATATGAATCAATATATTGTTTTGCTTCTTTTGAAGGAATTCCTAAAGTCTCACCAAGTTTTTTGCTTCCCATTCCATACAATAATCCAAAATTTATAGATTTTGCAATACCTCTTTTTTCTTTTGCATTTTCTTCTCCAAATATTTTAACAGCTGTTTGGTAGTGTATATCTAAATCATTTTCAAAAGCTTCTACTAAAGCTTTATCTTGACTAAAATGTGCCAAAAGTCTTAATTCAATTTGAGAATAATCAACTGCAACAAGTTTATAACCATCTTTTGGTATAAAAGCTTTTCGAATTTGTATATTTGAATCACTTTTTGTAGGAATATTTTGTAAATTTGGATTTTTTGAACTTAATCTTCCTGTTGCTGTTCCTGTGTGTAAAAAAGATGTATGGATTCGATTATCATCACTTTTTGAACCAAGTTCTAAAAGTGGTTCAATATATGTTGATTGTAGTTTATAAGCCTCTCTATATTGTAAAAGTAAAGGTATAACTTCATGTTCATTTATCAAACCATTTAATACAGCTTCGTCTGTACTATATCCTGTTTTCGTTTTTTTAGCAGTTGGTAAACCTAAAGTTTCAAATAAAAGAGTCCCTAATTGTTTTGGAGAATTTATATTAAACTCAACTCCACTTGTTTGATAAATTTTTGCTGTCAATTCATTTATATTTTTATTGCTTAGTTCTTTATACTCTTTTAATAAATTAACATCAACTTTTATTCCATTCATTTCCATATTTGCTAAAACATATATAAAATCAAACTCTACTTCAAAAGCAAGATTTAAAATCTCTTCTTCCTCTTTTTCTTTAAAGATTTCTAACTGTTTTTTAAATAATCTTAAAGTCATTAAAGCATCTTCAGCTGCATATTCACAAGCTCTTTCTATATCTACATTTGAAAAATTCTCACCTTTTTTTACAACATCTGTAAAACTTATCATTTTATGGTCAAAATATTTATCAATTTGATAATCAAGCCCTACTTTTTCATTAGTATTTAAAAGCCAAGATAAAATCATTGTATCAGCATAAAGTCTTAATTCAATATCAAAATTGTTTTTAATAATTTCATAATCATATTTAAAATTTTGAAGAACTAATTTGTATCTATTTAATTGAATAATTGCATTTTTTGCAGCTTCTAAAGATATTTGATTTCCAACTCCCAAATATACATGCCCTATTGGTACATAATAAGCTTTATTTTCTTCATAAGCAAAAGAAAAACCAACAAGTTTTGCATTTTTTACATCTAAATCAGAAGTTTCAGTATCAAAAGATACTATAGCATCTCTAGGAATTGTGTTTATTGCCATAGATAAACTATTTTCATTATTAAGTAATATATACTCGATTTTTTCTTCTTTTTTCACTTGTTGCAAAGGTATTTGAGTTTGATATCCCATACCATCTTTATTTATTCTATCAAGAACTCTAGCCATATCATATTGAAGTAAAATATCACTAATTCTTAAAATAGGATTTTCTATCGGTAAAATAAACTCTTCTAAATTATCAATATAATGGCAATCATTCATTAAAGTTACAAGTTTTTTTGACAAAATTGCGTTCTCTTTTCCTTCAATTAATAACTCTTTTGTTCGTTTTTTTTCAATATTGTCTATATTTGCATAAATATTTTCTAAAGTACCAAACTCTTTGATTAAAGATTCAGCAGTTTTTGCCCCCACTCCTTTAACTCCAGGAATATTATCAGCTGTATCACCTAATAAAGATTGATAATCTGTGAATTGAGAAGGTTTTACTCCATATTTTTCTATACATTTTTCTTCATTTATAATAACTTTTTTTGTTGGATCAAATAAATAAACACTATTTGCATCATCAATTAATTGATATAAATCTTTATCATGAGAAACAATTCTTACTTCTAAACCTTTTTGCTTAGCGTCATTTGCAATAGATGCAACCATATCATCAGCTTCATAACCAGTTCTAATTGCTGTTTTAAATCCCATCTTTTCTATCCAAGAAATAGCAATAGGAAGTTGAGTTAGTAAATCTTCAGGAGCTTCAGGTCTTTGCGCTTTATATTGACTATAAAGTTTATTTCTAAATGTTTCACCTTTTGCATCAAGTGCAAAAACTATATAATCAGTTTCAAAATCTTTTCCAATATTTGATATAAAATTTATAAAACCTGTTAATAAACCTGTTGGAAAACCATCTCTTGATTTTAAAGGAGGTAAAGCAAAATAACTTCTAAATAAAAAGCCAAAAGTATCAATAATAGTGATTGTTTTTTTCATAATCTTCTTTCAATGTGAGTTTAGAGATTTTATAATATAATAAACTCATTTAAATAAAGACTAAAATAAGAGCTGGAATGTACATAAAAACACAAAGATTGTTAATACGCAATTTTAAAACTGATGATTTAAATGATGTTTTTAATATATATAAAGATGATGAAACTTGTAAATACTTACTTCACGATGCTTGGAATGAAAATAATAAAAATCAAGAATTTAAATTAAAATTATCAAAAGCTAATTTAGAAAAAGATTATGCTGTCAATTTAGCTTGTGTTTTGGATAATGTAGTAATTGGTGATATAAATATTTGGTATACTCAAATGAAAGATAGTGTTGAAATCGGATATACTTTTAATCCAAAGTACAGTAACAATGGCTATGCAACAGAAGCTTTAAAAGCTATAGTTGAATACCTTTTAACGCAAAAAGGCATTCATCGAATACAAGCAAATATGGATGCAAGAAATTTATCATCTGCCAAACTTTGTGAAAAAATTGGAATGAGAAAAGAAGCACATTTTATAAAAGATTTTTGGAATAAAAATGAATGGACAGATAGTTTTATATATGGAATGTTAATTTCAGATTTAAAATCATATAATTAAGGTTAATAAAAGGGGACGGAATATGATAATTATACCTGCTAGACTAAACTCAAGTCGCTTTGCTAATAAAATTATGGTTGATATTTTAGGTTTACCTATGGTAATAAAAACTGCAAAACAAGTTAGTAACTTAGATAAAGTCGTAATTGCAACAGATAGTTTAGAAGTTATAGATTTAGCTTCACAATATGGATTTGACGCTGTTTTAACTTCAACTGCACATAATAGTGGAACAGACAGAATAAATGAAGCTGCAAACATTTTAAATTTAAGTGAAGATGAAATTATAGTAAATGTACAAGCTGATGAACCTTTTATAGAACCAGAAGTTGTACAAGCCGTAATAAACAGAGTAAAACAAATAAAAGATTCAAATGAAGATATAATGATAACTTCTTGTTTTAAAGAGATAACTTCAGAATTAGCAGATGATCCAAATCATGTAAAAGTAATCTTAGATGAACTATCAAATGCTATATATTTTTCAAGAGCTAAAATCCCATACCATAGAGACCATCACAAAGATGCATCATATTTTGGACATTTAGGAATTTATGGTTTTACAAAAAAATCATTAAATGATTTTTGTAAATTAAATTCTTCAAAGTTAGAAAATATTGAAAAACTAGAGCAATTAAGAGCCATTGATAACGGAAAAAAAATTGCAATGGTAAAAGTTACTTCAAAATCTTTTGGTATTGATACACAAGAAGATTTAAATCGAGCCATTAAGCTTTTTTCAAATGAAAGATAACAGATGAATTGTGATGTTTTTGTCATTAATGAAAGTTTGAAATTCGATGAATTAAAAAAAGATTTTTCCAATAGACTTAAAGACATAAATATTCACATATTTTCAACTTTTAATAATCTTCTTGATGAAATTGATTCTGTTGATATAATAATAGTTAATTTTAATCTGTTTGAAAAGTTTAAAAAAATAAAAAAATTTCTTAAAAATAGTGTAGAAATAATATATATTTCAAATAATGATAAAATAAAAGTTTTAAAGAATGGTACAAATATCAATTATATTTACATTAATGACAACAATAAATTATGTTCAATAATTGAAAATTCTTTAAGTAAAAAGGATTTAAAAGAAGAGATAATAAAAGAAGATTTTTATGAATCTTTTATAAATAACATTAATTGTCCAATATTTGTAATATCAAAAAACAATCTAATATTTTCAAATAATCATTTTTATAAACTCTTAGATATTTGTTCTATAGAAGAATTAAATAAAAAATATAAAAGTATAAATAATTTATTTGAAATTGAGAAAGATTGTATTACAAATTTAGATGAAATTACTGAAAATTCAAAAGTTTGTATAAAAGACATTCATCAAAATAAAAAGTTTTTTTCTATACAAAAAATTTTTCTATCTACAAAAGATATAAATATTATCATTTTAACAGATATTTCTCATGTTATAGAACATAGAATTGAGCTACAAAAACTTCTTTATATTGATAATCTAACAAAACTTCCAAATAGAACAAAATTAATAGAAGATTTACAAAATAATATATTACATATAAAAGCAATTGCGTTATTTAATATCAACTCTTTCAAAGAAATAAATGATTTTTTTGGACACAAAGTTGGAGATATTATTTTAAATGATGTCTCAAAATTAATCTCTCAATTAATAGAAAATGACAATAAACTAAAACTATATAAATTTCCAGGAGATATATATTGTATATCGACAACTGATGAATCTAAAGAAAATTTTATAGAATTAGTTAAAAAAATACTCGAATCAATAGATAAAAATGTTTTAATTTATGAGCATAATGAAATATATATAAGAATGTGTGCTGGAATATCTTTTTCTGATAAAAACAATAAACTAATCACTGCTGATATTGCACTACAAGGCGCAAAAAAAGACCACAAAGATTATTTAGTATTTTTTGAAAAACTTGATAAACTTCATGAATATGAAAACAATATGCTTTGGACAAAAAAACTAAAGACTGCTTTTTTAAATGACAAAATAACAGTATATTTTCAACCAATTATAGATAATAAAACTTTAAAAGTTGACAAATATGAGTGCTTAGTAAGACTCATTGATGAAGAAGGAAAAGTTATCTCACCATTTTTCTTTTTAGAAGTAGCAAAAAAATCAGGGCAGTATTCAAAACTTACAAGAACTGTTATAAAAAAATCTTTTGAAACATTTGAAAATTTGCCATTTGAGTTTTCATTAAATATCTCTTATAAAGATATAATAGAACCTGATTTTTTAGAATTTATAAAAACAATGTTAAATAAACATAAAGTTACAAATAGAGTTGTTTTTGAAATTTTAGAAGATGAAAGTATCAAAAATTATGATTTATTGATCAACTTTATAGAAGAGATAAAAACTTTAGGTTGTAAAGTTGCAATTGATGATTTTGGAACAGGATATTCAAATTTTGAACATCTTTTAAAAATGAATGTTAATTATTTAAAAATTGATGCTTCTTTGATAAAAAATATTACAAAAGATGAAAACTCTCGTAAAATAACAAAAACTATAGTCGAATTTGCAAAAAGTCTAAATTTAAAAACTATTGCAGAATTTGTAGAAAATAAAGAGATTTTTGATATGGCGAACTCTTTAGGAGTTGATTATTCACAAGGTTATTATTTTTCTGCACCAATTGAAAAACCAAATATAAATGAATTTTAGAAAAGAGTAGTTTAAAAATTAAAACTCTTTCCTAAATAGTGTTTTCTAACTTCTGGGTTGTTTTTTATCTCTGTACTTGTTCCACTTGCGAGTAAACTTCCAGCTTTCATAACGTAAGCTCTATCACAAATCTCTAAAGTTTCTCTTACATTATGGTCAGTTATTAAAACCCCAATATTTATTTTTGTTAATTGATGAATTATCTCTTGTATATCTTTAACAGCAATTGGATCAACTCCAGCAAAAGGTTCATCTAAAAGTAAAAATTTAGGTTTAGAAACTAATGCTCTTGCAATTTCTGTTCTTCTTCTCTCACCTCCAGATAAAGAAACTCCTTTTCTTTGACGAATAGGTTCAATATTAAATAATTCTAATAACTCTTCAACCCTTTTTTGTTGTTCATCTTTATCTTCAGTGATAATTTCAGCAGCAAGCATAAGATTGTCTTCTACTGACAAATCTTTAAAGATAGAAGATTCTTGAGGTAAATATCCTATTCCTTTTAATGCTCTTTTATGTAATGGATATTCTGTTATATCTTTATCATCAAAATATACAGTTCCACTTGTAGGTTTTACTAAGCCACAAACTGTATAAAAAGTTGTTGTTTTCCCTGCTCCATTTGGTCCTAGAAGTCCAACAATCTCACCTGATTTTACTTCAAGTGAAACACCATTTAAGATTTGTGTTTTTTTGATAGTTTTTGTAATATCTTTTATTTCTAATTTATGCATCTATTGTATACAACCTTTTATCATCTTTTTTTCTAATTTCAACTAATACAACTTGAAATCCATAATCTTTTAAAATATCTTCTAACTTTTCATCGCCCCACTCTACAAAATGTACACCTTCAGCTTCGAACTCTTCAATCATTCCAAGACAAATAAATTGTTGTAAAGTCTTATTATAAACATCATAATGGAAAATATTATTTGAGTAAACTGCTTGTATAGAAAAAGTAGGAGATGTAACTAAATCATCTAATCCCAAAGATTTTACATAATTTTTAACAAGAGTTGTTTTTCCACTAGCCAAATCGCCTCTTAAAATTACAACACAATTTTTATTATTAATAACTTTTTTCAATTCATCAACGACAACATCGACACTATCTAAGTCTAATTCAAATTCTTTTTTCAATTTTTTTACCTTAACTTAACTGCTTTGATACTTTTATAATCTGCTCAAGTTTATTTTGTGCAGCACCACTAATAATCGCCTCTTTTGCCATATCTATACCATCTTTAAAATCTCTTGCTTTTTCATCAACTATAAGTGCTGCTGCTGCATTTAACAATACAATATCAAGCTTAGCACCAACAATTTTTTTAGATAAAATATCTCTTGTTAATTTAGCATTAAATTCTGGACCTTCTCCAACAATATCTTCTTTGCTAGATAGTGGTATTCCATAATTTTCAGGATTTATCTCAATATCCGTAATTTTACCGTTTAACAGAAGTGTTGCATGAGTAATATCAGAAACTGATATTTCATCCATTCCATCATTTGAAGATAATATCATAGCTCTTTTGCTATCAAGAATATCTAAAGCAGCTGCAATTTTATTTATATAACTTTTATCAAATACTCCAATTACTTGTTTTTCTACACCAGCGGGATTTGATAAAGGTCCAACTATGTTCATAATTGTTCTATGAGGGATTGTTTTTCTAACGGGAGTTATATATTTCATTGCAGGATGATGATTTGCAGCAAACATAAAAGCAAATCCAGTTTCTTCTAACATTTTTGCTGTATTTTCTAAACTCAAATTCAGATTCATACCTAAAGCTTCAAGCATATCTGCACTTCCACTTTTGCTTGTAACACTTCTATTTCCATGTTTTGCAACATAACAACCACAAGCACTAAGTAGTATAGAAACTGTACTTGAAATATTAAAACTATAACTTTTATCTCCACCTGTTCCAACAACATCTATTGATTTTTGTCTTAACTCTTCTGAAATTGGAAGTGGAATAAGATGCTCTCTCATAGCGCTAGCTGTTCCTGCTAACTGAGATGCTGTTTCTCCTACCTCATAAAGATTTAATAAATATTCTCTTATTTCTTCTTGCGAAAGTTTATTTTCAAAAATATCATCAAACTTTAGCTTTGTTTCATTAAACATTCTTAGTTTATCCTTTATAACAAATAACTTAACCAGCCAATATATTTTGACTAATTATAATACAAATATCTCTACTAAATTATACAATATATGAACTTCTATATTACTTTTTTGATATTCATGCAATATTTTACTAAAAATAAATATTATCAAATTTATTCAAATATGATATTTGTTATTGTAGAATCACTTTTTAAATAAGGACATATATGATTATATTAGATAAATCAATAAGAGAACAATTCAGCATTTTTTGTAAAACAAATAATATAACAGATATGCAAATAGCAATAAAATATTTTACGATATTTGGTGGACTTGATATACAAATAGATACAACAAAACCTACAATAGAACTAATAGAAAAACATATTTTAAATAATTACAATTATTTTAGAAGCGAAATAAATCGTTTAACAGGTGGTTATCATGTTGATAGTGCGATTCTTACGGGAATAGCACTAGGAGATAGAAAAACAACAAATGCTTTTAAAAGAGCTCATGTAAGCTTTGAAGAAGGTATGAAATGTGTAGAATCACTTTGTGAAAAAGAGATTATAGAAATTGACTCTTCACAAAATTTTCTTTTAGGTAAAAGAAATGATTCTAAAACACCAAAAAAACTAATCTTTACAAATCCATTTGTTAGATTTTGGTTTGGATTTATTTCTCCTATTTATAAAGGAATAAAAGAGGGAAATTATGAAGAATTTAAAATAAAATTTGAAGGAAGAGAGTCTGATTTTAGTGATTTTATATTCGAAGAATTAGCTTTATCTTTTGTAAAAAATACATTTGTTGAAGATAAAATCAAACAACATGGTCAATACTGGAATGAAAAAATCCAAATTCCTATAGTTGCAAAAACAACTTCAGATAAAACAATAATTGGATTTTCTAAATATACAGATAATAAGATGAAAAAAAGTGAATTAAACAAATTTTTAGAAGATTGCAAAAAAGAAGATATATCTGCTGATATCATAGTTATTTTTACTAAAAATGGATATTCAACGGAATTAAAAACTCTAAAAAGTGAGACTTTAAAACTATTTAATGTTAAAAGTTTAAAAGCTTTAGTTCAATAGTACAAAAACTTAATTTAGTTTTTGTACATATTCATCTATTTTTGATTTTGGTGTTGATTTTGTAGATGGTATTTGTAAAATTTTAAATTTTTCACTTTTTTCAAGATATTTTATCTCTATAATATCTCCAACTTTTACCTCTTTAGCTTTTTTTACAGCTTGGTCATTTAAAAATACTACTTTATGTTCAAGCATATCTTCAGCAACTGCTCTTCGTTTAGTAATATTAACTGCGTTTAAAAATTTATCTATTCTCATAAGATAGATTATAACTAAAACTGTTTTAATAGATATTTAGATAAAATCGCAAATTAAAATAACCAAAAATAGGATATGTTTATGAGTAAAAAAGATATAAAAAAAGTTGTTCTTGCATATAGTGGAGGTTTAGATACTTCTATTATTTTAAAATGGCTTCAAGATGAATATAATGCAGAAGTTATCACTTTTACAGCTGATTTAGGACAAGGTGAAGAAGTTGAACCTGCAAGACAAAAAGCTATTGCTTGTGGAATAAAACCTGAAAATGTTTTTATTTTAGATATTAAAGAAGAGTTTGTTAAAGATTATGTTTTCCCAATGTTTAGAGCAAATGCTATTTATGAAGGTGAATATCTTTTAGGAACTTCTATTGCAAGACCATTAATTGCTAAAAAACTTGTAGAAATTGCAAACCAAAAAGGTGCAGAAGCAGTAAGTCATGGAGCAACAGGAAAAGGAAATGACCAAGTAAGATTTGAACTTGGAGCATTAGCTTTAAATCCAGATTTAAAAGTTATTGCACCTTGGAGAGAGTGGACTTTAAATTCAAGAGAAAGTTTACTTGAATATGCTAAAAAAAATGGAATTGAAATATCACAAAAACACGTTGATGAAAATGGAAATCCAAAAATCAGCCCATATTCTATGGATGCAAATTTACTTCACATCTCTTATGAAGGTTTACACTTAGAAAATCCAGCAAATGAACCAGAAGAATCAATGTGGTTATGGACAAATTCTCCTGAACAAGCACCTGATGAAGCTGAATATATCACTATTGGATATAAAAATGGAGACCCTATTTCTATAAATGGAAAAGAGTTATCACCAGCAACTTTACTTAAAACTTTAAATGATTATGGAAATAAACATGGAATTGGAAGAGTTGATATTGTTGAAAACAGATATGTTGGTATGAAAGCTCGTGGTTGTTATGAAACTCCAGGTGGAACAATTATGTTAAAAGCTCATAGAGCAATAGAGTCTTTAACACTAGATAGAGAAGCTGCACATTTAAAAGATGAATTAATGCCAAGATATGCAAAACTAATTTATCAAGGATATTGGTTCTCACCAGAAAGAGAAATGCTTCAAGCTGCTATTGATGCAACTCAAAAAAATGTAGAAGGAACTGTTAGATTAAAACTTTATAAAGGAAATGTAACTGTTGTAGGAAGAGAATCAAGTAAATCTCTTTATGATGATGCTTATTCAACTTTTGAAAAAGATGAAGTTTATAACCAAAAAGATGCAGAAGGATTTATCAGACTTAACGCTCTAAGATTTATCATTGCAGGTAAAAAAAACAATAAAAAATAATCACACTTCAAGCTAAGGTTTAAAACCTTAGCTTTTTTATTTTCTACATATTTTTATAAATATTTATTAACTCATTTTTATCTATTTTATGATTTGCATTATATGAAAATTTATCCAAAATAATAATATCTGATGGAACCATATAATATGGAAGATTTTTTGAAATATCATTTTTTAACTTTTCAATATCCAAATCATTTTTACTAACAATAAATGAGATAAGTTTTACTACTTCATTTCCTCTTTTTAAAGGAATTGTAATAGCTTCTTCTATAAACTCATTATTTGTAAGTTCTTTATCAATTTCACCTAATTCTATTCTGAATCCATGAAGTTTTATAAGTTCATCTTTTCTATTTGCAAAAAAGAGTAAATTATCTTCAAAATACCCAAAATCTCCAGTTCTAAAACTTCTTTTTTCATATTTTTTTTCAAATTTTTGCTTATTTAACTCTTCATTATTGAAATATCCAATAGATACATTATCTCCAACTATTTCCATTTCACCTATATTTTCACTATCAATATCTAATAAATTTATAACTGTTCCAGGTTTTACATAACCAACAGGTAAATTTTTAGAATATTTTTCTAAAATTTCTGGTGTTATTTCTACTATTGTCGTAGCAACAGTAGCTTCAGTTGGACCATAAGTATTTAAAACTCTTGAATTTGGAAAATTGTTTTTTATTCTTTTTACAGTAGTTGATGGTAAAACTTCTCCACAAAATAAAAATGTTTTTAAACTTTTTATATTATCTTCCACAAATTCACTTGAAAGTAATAATTTACTAATAAATGATGGTGTTGAAACCCAAACATTACAAGCATAATTTTTTAATCTTTCAAAATATTCAAGATGATTTTCTATTGTATCTTTACTATTTAAAACAATAGTTCCACCAAAACTTAAAAATCCAACTAACTCATAAACTGATAAGTCAAAACTAAAAGGAGCTTGATTCATAAAAACACTATTTTGAGGTAATCCAAAATCATTATTTAACCAATTTTGGAAATCTAAAATAGAATTTTGTGTTATTTGTACACCTTTTGGTTCCCCAGTACTTCCTGATGTAAAAATTATATAAATAATTGGGTCATCTAAAAAGTATGTTGTAGAAAGATTTTTTTCATCAAAATCTATTTTATTTCCTATAATATCAATAATTATAGATGATTTTACAATTCCAAATATTTTATCAACTCTCTCTTTTGGATAAATAGTATCAATAGGAATATATGGATATCCTAAACTCATACAAGCAACCATGCTTACTATGAATTCTACTTCTTTATGTCCATAAATAATAACTGGATGACCTTTAGGAAGCTTATATTTTAAAAGTTTTTCTTTGAAAAGTTCTACTTCACTTTTAAATTCATTCCAAGTTAAATCTTTATTACTTCCACAAACTGCTAATTTTTGAGCATCTTTTTCACACTCAACAAAATCTAAAAGTTTAAAATCAAATCTCATAACGGAACCCTCCCACTAAAAAAATATAAAGCAAAAACTGCGCCATTTATCATCAAAAACCTTTTTAAATTTATACTTATAATTTCAGGGAAAAATGAAAAATAGTCATATCCTCCTTTTTTTACATATAAAACATAAGCATTGTGAATACTTGAATAAATTCCAAATAAAAAACCACTAAAAATAAAATACCAAGTTAAACCATTCCACATTCCCATAAGCAAAAAAGTACAAGTTATTGCTATATTTTGTAGAAGCAATTTTCTATTTTTCAAATATGGATATTGGTGTAAATATTTGTATAAAGGTTTGAAGAAATAATCTGTCAACCAAGTTCCTAAGGTAATATGAAATCTTCTCCAAAAATCTTGAGGATTTGGTGCAAGATATGGATGATTAAAGTTCATTGGGATAAAAATTCCTATCATAAAGCTCAAACCTACTGCCATTGCACTATATCCAGCAAAATCAAAAAATAAATATGTCGTATATGAATAAGCACTATTTGCCATATCAAGTAAATTTGTACTATTTTCATCAATTTTTGCTAGCCAATACATAGCTACTAATTGTGCAATTACAAACTTAAATAAAACTCCAACAATTAAAATATCCCAACCTTTACCAACATTTTGTAAAGTTAAATTTTCATAACCTTTTTTTAAATCTTCTTGAAATCTATATGACCTATCAATTGGACCTGCTAAAAGTGTTGTTGGGAAAAGTAAAAAAGATGTAAACTCCATAAAAGATAGTTTTCCATAATTTTGACTATCAACAATCGCTTGAATTGTTCTAAATGTGATATATGAAATACCAATAATTTTGAAGATTGGATCAATATCTACTTTGTGTAAAATCATAGGAAAAGCAATAACAATCATAGGAAAAATTGTCTCTTGATAGTTGTTTGATACAAAAATAATATAAATTATATAAACATAAAAGAGTAAAAGAAAAAGCTTGTAAGAGTGTGGAATACAAATAGCTATATAAATAACAACTGACAAAAATATAACTGTTTTATATGAAACAAATTTTTTTAGAACATTTTTGAATAGATGCAAAAAAAGAATAAAAATGAAACTTATGGCAAAAAAGCCTATTCCTGAAAAAGGTAAAAAATCTTCCACTAAAATTCCTCATAGACAAATTCAACATCCGATTCAACATCATTTCCTATTAAATCACTTATATTTGCATCCATTAAAATATGCAAAAGACCAACTATTAAAAATAAATATATAAAAAAGATTTTTAAAAAATATTTCAATCAAACTACCTTACTTCATAAAATAATCTATAATTTTTTGGTTGACTTTTATCCAACCTAACTCATCTAAATGAACAATATCTGTTAAGCTATTCATTTCATAATCTTCTTTTTTATATGTCCACATATCCATATACTCAAAATTATGTTCTAAGACTTTTGACTTTATTATAGCCATTAATTGATTAGCTTCTTCTCTATTACCTGCAAAAACATAAGGGTTCAAATCTTGCATTATAAATAATGGTTTTATTTTATATTTATCTAAAAAATCAAGTAATACTAAAAAATCTTGAAACTCTTGGTTTTTATCTAATTCAGGAGGAATCACTACTGTAAATGGAAAATTATTTTTTGCAATTTCTGGTTCAATATATTTTGAATAGTATTCATTATTGATGCCAAAACTATTATTTGAAGAAGAAATTTCAATATTTTTAGCTTCAATTCTTAATTTATCATAGTCCAATTTTGGTTTAACATAATTTAGTGTTTCTACTTTTATATTTTTATAATCAAAATTTTGAATTATAAATTTCTTAATTTCATTATTTAGATAATCTTTTTCTAAAACGTTTAAAGGGTATTTATATATAAAACTTGGGTCTTTTATTAAAGATACATTCTCTTTTATATAATCACTTATCAAATATTTATATTTATTATCTGTTTCGCTTTCAAAATATAGTTTATTCATCATTCCTGAATACATATATTCCAAAAACTTTGGTATAGTTAAACCATTTTCATTAGAGCCTGTAAACCAACTTGGAGATAAAAGAACTGCAATTCGTGCATTATCTCTTACTATTTGATTATCTAACGCTGCTAATTGAGACATTATTACAAAAGTTTGATGTCCTTCGTTACCTTGAACTCTTAATGGTATGTTTAATTCATTATTAAAAAATTTTTGTGGTAAAAATCTTTGGTCAGGATATTTTACTAACTCTGAAGAACCAAACAATACGATTTTTCCACTTTCTAAATCACTTTGTAAACTTACAGTTTTTTGTAGTGTATCTTGTAAAGGTTTTGTATAACATTCAAAAATTTCATCTTTAAAAATAAAAACCCCTAAAAAGATTATAAAAGATGAAATAAGTAAAGCAAAAATATTTATAAAAAATTTATTCACTAAATTCTACTTTTTATATAATTTGCCAATTTTTCTACACTATCAAAATTACTTTCAATAATATCTCTTGTATCAATTTTGATATTAAACTCTTCTTCTAGCATCATAGCTAAATCAACAGTTCCCATACTATCGATTAAATTTGAAGTATATAAAGGTTCATCTATTTCAACTTTCTTAAATGCTATCTCTTCTACTAATGGCCTAATTCTTTCTATAATATCCACGTTCTCTCCTAAAAAAAACTTTTTATGTAAAAATATTCGACATTATATAATATTATATGAAATAATTCGAATTAATAAGCAAAAAATTAAAATTTTTTTGTAATTTTAATGCTATATTCTTTTATTATAATGCCAATTTACAATAAGGAGTTTTTTTATGATATTAAAATTTAAAGAATTTTACCCAAAAATTGACCCAAGTGCTTGGATTGCACCAAGTGCAGATTTAATAGGAAACATCGAAATTGGCGAGGATTCTTCTGTTTGGTTTGGCTGTGTTATAAGATCAGATATAAATGAAGTTAAAATTGGAAAAAATACAAATATTCAAGATTTATCTTGTATTCATACAGATACAAATAGTAAAACTATAATTGGTAATAACGTAACAGTTGGACATAAAGTTATGCTTCATGGATGTATTATTGAAGATAATTGTTTAATTGGCATGAGTGCAACTATTTTAGATAATGCTGTAATTGGAGAAGGAAGTATCGTTGGAGCAAATTCACTTGTAACTGCTGGAAAAGTTTTTCCACCAAGAAGTATGATTATGGGAAGTCCCGCAAAAGTAGTAAAACAATTATCTCAAGAAGATGTGGATAAACTTATAGCTCATGCAGGTCGTTATGTAAAATATAAAAATGAATATAGATAAATAATAGGCCTTAAAACCTATTATTTTACCCTTGATAAAAAATCATTTACATATTTTACTTCACAAATAAAAACTAATAAATCATCTTTTTTTATCACATATGATGAATCAATATTTATAAACCAATTTCCTAAACTTTTATAAGAAACCATTTTTATATTTTTATATTCTTCTTCTATTTGAGAAATTTTTTTATCTATAAAATTATCATTTGCAAAAAGTTTTACCATCTTAATCGTATTACTTATATCTATCTCTTCAACGGTTATAGTATCAAGAAGTTTTTTAACTAACATTCTTCCAGCTATTTTTTCAGGATAAATAACTTTGTATGCTCCAATTTTTGATAATATATCTCCATGTGTCGAATTTATTGCTTTTGCGATGATTACTTTATTATTCAAATCTTTTAATGCCATTACAGTTAATATACTAGCTTCTATATTTTCTCCAATACTTACAATTACTGTATCAAGATTGTAAATACCTACTTCTTGTAAAGCTTGTTTACTCATACTATCAACAATATAAGCATCATCAATAAATTCGCTTATTTCTTGAACTTTCTTTTCATCATTATCAACTGCAATAACTTTTACATCTAATCTTGATAAACTTTTTGCAACATAAAATCCAAATTTTCCTAAACCTATAACTGCTATTGTTTTCATATTACTATCTTTCCTACTGGATATTTAAAATGTTTAGTTTTTGCTTTTCCTAATAAAATAATTCCAAAAGCAAAAACACCTAATCTTCCACCTATCATCAAAACAATGATTAAACTTTTTCCAAAACTATCAAACTGTTCAGATAAACTCAAAATTCCACCATTTCCAGTAGATACACCAACTGTTCCAAAAGCAGAAACCACTTCAAACAATATTTTTAAAAATGGTAGGTTTTGAGTTTCAACTAAAAGCAGTGTTGCAAATAAAACAAAAAAAGATGAACTTATAATAATTGCCAAAGCTTTATTTATATGTTTTTGTTCAATTGTTCTTTTAAAAATATTTGGTTGTTGATTGCTATCTTTTAAAATATAAATAACTGAAATTATCAAAATGGCAACAGTTGTTATCTTCATCCCACCTGCTGTTCCTCCTTGACCTGCTCCAATCATCATAAATATAGTTGAAAAAAATAAAGAAGAATCTTTTAAATAAGATAAATCAATACTATTAAATCCACTCGTTCTAAAATTTACAGATAAAAAGAATGAATTTAAAATCTTTTCAAAAAAGTCTAATTGCCCAAAAGTTTTTGGATTATTCCACTCAATTGATAAAAATAAAAACATTCCACCAATTATCAAAATAAGCGTTCCATAAAGCATAATTCTTGTATGAATTGAAAATCTTTTTGAAAATTTTCTATTTTCATATATCTCAATCAAAACAAAATAACCTAAACCTCCAAAAATAATTAACATTGATAGAGTAAAAAGAGTGATAAAATCTCCTTGATAAGATATTAAACAATCTGTAAAAAGAGAAAAACCTGCATTATTAAAAGCACTAACACTATGAAATATTCCATACCAAATAGCATCTTTTAATTCATATTTTTCCAAAAATTGAAAAGATAATATAGTTGCACCAATTAATTCAATCAAAAATACAACTAAAATAATCTTTTTTACAAACTCTTTTGCATCTCCATTTGGTAAATCTAAAGATTGCTTTATAGCCCTTTTAGCATCGAAGTTTATATTTTGTTTTAAAGATAAAAAGAAAATAATAACTAAAGTCATATACCCTATTCCACCTATTTGAATTAGAATCAAAATAACTAATTCTCCCCAAAAAGTAAAATCTTCAGAAGTACTTTTTACAATCAATCCAGTTACGCTCGTAGCACTTGCTGAAGTAAAAATGGCATCAATAAATTTTAACTCTCCTATGTGACAAATAGGCAAACTTAAAATTAATGCACCAAAGAATATAATAAGCACATAACCTAAAAAGATTGATTTTACGTATCTATGTTCCATCATATATTCCTAAAAAGAAAACCTATAACCAATGCCCGACTCCGTTTTGATATATTTTGGTCTTGTACTATTTTCTTCAATCTTTTTTCTTAAAGTATTTACATAAGTTCTTAAATATGGCATTTCATTTTGATAGGCAGTTCCCCAAACTTCTTGAAGTATTTGTTTATGAGTTAAAGTTTTATTTGCATGTAACATAAAATATTTTAGTAATTCATACTCTATTGGCGTTAATTTTAATTTCTCTTTTTTTAAAAAAATATCTCTTGAGACAATATCAAGTTCAAGTTCATCACAAATAAATCTATTTGCTGATTCAATTTCAATATTTGCGGTTCTTCTTAAATTTGCTCGAATTCTAGCAAGTAGTTCATTTACGGAAAAGGGTTTTGTTATATAATCATCAGCACCAACATCAAGAGCTGCGATTATCTCTTTTTCATCATGACGTGCCGTTAAAACTATAATTGGAACTTTTGAAATCTCTCTAATTTGTTTTATTAAATCTTTTCCATCGCCATCTGGCAATCCCAAATCTACAACTAATAAATTTGGATTGTGACTTAAAAACATTAATAAAGCATTCTTTTTATTTTCACTTGAAATAAATTCAAATTCAAATTCTTTAAAAGCAATTTCTAAAAGTTTTTTTACAGATTTATCATCTTCAATTATTTGTATCAAATTTTTCATCATAGATTTACTCTTTTTACTATTGGTAGTTCAATCTCTATTAAAATTCCATTATCTTTTGAAACAGCTTTTATCTCTCCATTATGAAGTTTTACTATGCTTTTACAAATAGCCAATCCAATACCACTTCCTGAAATATCGTTTGTATCTTCAAGCCTATAAAATTTATCAAAAATATTTTTTAGTTTCTTTTTATAAATATATTCTGTTTCATTAAATACTTTAATTCTTATAAAATTATTTAGATTTTCTATTTCTAAATCTATTTTGGAATCACTTTTTGAGTATTTAAAAGCATTATCAAGTAGATTCACAATTAATTGAGTCAAAAGTATATTATCTCCCCAAAAAAGAGCCAGCTCATCTATTTTTATGTTTAATTTTTCATCATTTTGTTTTTGAGAAAATTCATTTAAAGCGACTCCAATAATATCTTCAAAATCGCACCATTCTTGTTTTAAATCAAAATTTTTATTTGATAATCTTGTACTATCCAAAAGATTTGTTATCAATCTTTTCATACTTATTGAAGCATAATTTATATCTTCCAAAAGTGGATATAAACTCTTAGCATCTAATTTGTCATTTGACAAAATAAGATTTATAGTTCCATGAATTGTTGAAAGGGGTGTTCTTAAATCATGAGAGATTATATTAAGTAAACTCTCTTTTAATTCATTTTGTTTTTTTTGCGTAATTAAATTTTTGGCTTGAATCGTAATAATCAATCCAACAACTCCAAAAATTAAAAAACTCCAAAGATACAACTCATTGCTTACATTAAAACTATATAAAGGAGGAATGTATAAAAAGCTCAAAAATAAAACACTTAAAAAAGTTATAAAAAAAGTAGCTTTTATATTTCCATGAATTGCTACAACAATAACTGGAATTATATGAATCAAAGCGATATTTATAATATCTAAATGTTCTCTAAATGTATTACAAATTATTGTTATAAAAAGTAATATAGCCAAAGCTTTGAAGATATAAGAATACTCTTTATATTTAATAAATATCTTTTTCATTTTATGCTTTTGGCAATTTAAATAATAAAATTAAAGTTAAGATACTTAAGATAGAGAGCATTATAATATTTGGAGCTGACATAACAACCTCCTTTTAGGTTTGTTATGTCAATTATATTTCATTTATTATAAAGAGAGAATCAAAAAAACTATTAGAAATATAAAAATTTTATAAAGAAAATTATCTATTTTTAGAATACTCTTCTTTTAATTTTGAATATAAGTCATCAAAACTTACATCTTCCATTTTTTCTAGTAAATCTACCATTACAACGTTATCTTCATTTCCATTCCAAACTTTTATATAAGTTCCTTCTTTATAACCATTATCTTGTCTAAACTGGTTTAAACAATTTTTTCCAATATAAAGTTTTTGTAACCAAGTAAATGATAAACCAGAAATTTTACAACATCTAAAGAATTGGTCAATAAATCTTTCAATTCCACTAAATGAAGGCATATTTCCTGTATCTATTGCTAAAGAGATATAAGATAGCTTTTCAGCTTCTCTTACCATAAGTCTTACATCGATATTTGAAGATGCTTCATAAATACAATGAGTATTTACCAAAGATACTGCTTTAGGAACATTTGTTTCTTGTAAAATATAAGACATTAAAAAGTGCCAAATATCAACAAGTTCAACATGAATATTATTCATATCTGGATTTGCATTGATATTTTTCCAGTGTTTCCAAGGAGTTGATTCAATAAGTTCAGCTACTTCCATATGAATACATCTAAGCCAATTTATCTCTTTTCCGTATTTATTAACACCTAATTCCCAATTATTTCCATTTGTTGAATCATTTAATTTTTTTTGTAATAAAAACATCTCTTCAAGTTTATGAGGGAAAGATGAAGCTTCTTCTAAAAGTGTTGCTAAAGGGAAACACTCTTCTACAAGGCTATCTAAAGCTAAATTTGCTGGTAAAACTTCTTTTTCGCCTTTTATAAGATGTAAAAGTAATGAAATAACATAAGGAACTTCATTTTTTTCTTCCCAATTTAAAATTTCATTAGATGAAACACCTGAATAATTTATAAAATCTTCAATAGTTAAAAAACCTAAAGTTTTTATACTCTCTTTAAAATCTTTATACAACAAATTTAACTCCTATTAGCTTGATTTTTTGGACTAAAAAATTTACAATCTTCACCACTACTATTTTTCACAACCATCGATGGTATCATTCTTGACTTAAATCCATAAGACTTACAACCATGAGGTTTACTAGGTTCCCAAGTTACAAAATAATGAATACATTTTTGGCAAATTATTCTGTTTTGCATTATATCTTAAATCTCAACTTTGCTTTGTATTGCTTTTGATAACGATAAAATATCTACGTTTTCCAAACTAACTCCAGTTGGAACACCTTGTGCAATTTTTGTAAACTTTATATCAAAATCTTTTAATTTATCTTCAATAAATAAAATAAAAGCATCATTTGCAATAGACGGAGTTATTGCAAAAAGAATAGTTTTTACTTCATTATTTAAAATAAATCTTTGCAAAGAGTCTAAAACATCTTGGTCTAACTCTTCTATTACAAAATATCTTCCATCAAATTGATTTGAATCTTCTATTACAAAAATATCTTTTGCACTTTGAACAATACAAAGTTTTTCGTTATCTCTATTTTCATCTAAGCAAAATTCGCAAATTTCATGCTCGCTCATAGAACCACATCTTGAACACTTTGTGATATTTTTCAAAGCATTTTCTATACTGTGCGCAATTTTTATACCACAATAATTGTCATTCATAACGATATGATAAGCAAGCCTTAATGCCGATTTTTTACCTATTGTTGGTAAAGATTCGAAAGCTTCAACAAGTTCATAAAATTTTTCTAGTCCTTTATTCATTTTAGGATTATATCTAAGATTTATAATAATTTTAATTAAGCTTTAGATAAAATACACGCTTGTTAAATTTTTATTATATTTTTTTTACGGAGTACAAAATTGACTGAAATTGATTATTATGAACTATTAGAAATTAGCAGAAATTCAGATAAAAGTACCATTAAAAAAGCTTATAGACAAATGGCTATGAAATATCATCCTGATAAAAACCCAGGAGATAATGAAGCAGAAGAAAAATTTAAAGCTATAAATGAAGCTTATCAAGTTTTAAGTGATGATGAAAAAAAATCTATTTATGATAGATATGGAAAAGCTGGACTAGAAGGACATGGTCAAAGGGGTGGTGGTTTTTCTGGTGGATTTGATGATTTAGGTTCTATTTTTGAAGAGATGTTTGGATTTGGAACAAGTTCAAGAAGCAGAAGAGAAAGAAAAACTTACAATTATAACTTAGATGTTACTATTGAAGTAAAACTTGAGTTCAATGAAGCTGTTTTTGGTTGTAATAAAGAGATAAACTACAAATACAAAACTGCTTGTAAACCTTGTGAAGGAACTGGTGCAAAAGATGGGAAACTATCAACTTGTCCTACGTGTAAAGGGCAAGGACAAGTTCACTCAAGACAAGGATTTATGACTTTTGCTCAAACTTGTCCAAGATGTGGTGGAACTGGTCAAGCAACAACTGACTCTTGTAAATCTTGTAAAGGTACTGGTTACGAAGAGGTAAAAGATAACTTTAAAGTTGATATTCCTGAAGGTGTGAATGATGGAATGAGAATTAGAGTATCAAATAAAGGAAATATTGCGCCAAATGGACAAAGAGGAGATTTATACCTACAAGTTTCTGTAAAAGAAGATTCTCACTTTGTAAGACATGATGATGATATTTACTTCGAAGCTCCAATATTTTTTACTCAAGTTGCTTTAGGAGGAACTATAAAAGTTCCAAGCCTAAGAGGAGAACTTGAACTTGAAATTCCAAAAGGTGCTAAAGATAAACAACAATTTACTTTTAAAGGTGAAGGTGTTAAATCTGTTCAAGGTTATGGAAAAGGTGATCTAATTATTCAAATAAAAATCGAATATCCAAAAGCTTTAAATAATGAACAAAAAGAACTTTTAGAAAAACTACAAGATAGTTTTGGAATAGAAAGTAAACCTCATGAAACAACTTTTGAAGGAATGTTTGATAAAGTAAAAAAATGGTTTTCATAAAAATTTTATAAATATATTTAGGGGAAAATAAATGAACAAATCATATTTAGAAAGTATGCCTGATAGTAATGGTTTTTTTGGTAAATTTGGAGGTTCATTTATTCCTCCTGAATTAGAAAAACCTTTTGAAGAAATCAAAAAAGCTTATGAAGAATTAAAAAATTCTCCTAAATTTATAGAAGAATTAAAATATGTAAGAAAACACTATCAAGGAAGACCAACTCCAATCTCATTTGCAAAAAATCTAACAAACTATTGTGGTGGAGCAAAAATTTATCTAAAAAGAGAAGATTTAAATCATACTGGTGCTCATAAATTAAACCATTGTATGGCTGAAGTAATCTTAGCAAAACATCTTGGAAAGAAAAAAGTAATAGCTGAAACAGGAGCTGGGCAACACGGTGTTGCACTTGCAACTGCTGCGGCTTATTTTGGGCTTGAATGTGAAATTCATATGGGTGAAGTTGATATTGCAAAAGAGCATCCAAATGTTGTTAGAATGAAAATTCTTGGAGCAAAAGTAGTTCCAGCAACTCATGGACTTAAAACTTTAAAAGAAGCTGTTGATTCAGCATTTGAAGCATATTTGGCTGATACAAAAAACTCTATTTATTGTATAGGTTCTGTTGTTGGTCCACATCCATTTCCCATGATGGTAAGAGATTTTCAAAGTGTTATTGGATTTGAAGCACGTGAGCAGTTTTTAGAACACGAAGGGAAACTTCCAGATGCCGTTGCTGCTTGTGTTGGTGGTGGAAGTAATGCTATGGGAATTTTTTCTGGATTTATTGATGATAAAGAAGTAGAACTTTATGGTGTTGAACCAATGGGAAAAGGTGATAAAATTGGAGAACATAGTGCAAGTTTAACTTATGGAGAAGAAGGAATTATGCATGGATTCAACTCTATTATGTTAAAAGATAAAGATGGAAACCCAGCTCCTGTTTACTCTATTGGAAGTGGGATTGATTATCCAAGTGTTGGACCAGAACACGCTTATCTAAAAGAAACTGGAAGAAGTAAGGTTGGACTTTGTGATGATAATGAAGCTGTTGATGCTTTTTATAAATTATCTCAACTAGAAGGAATCATTCCAGCTTTAGAGTCAGCTCATGCAGTTGGATTTGCTATGAAACTAGCAAAAACTTTAGATAAAGAAAAAACTATTTTAGTAAGTCTTAGTGGTCGTGGGGATAAAGATATTGATTTTGTTATTAATAACTACCCTATTCCCAATTCAAAATTTTAAAGGTTAAAAAATGAAATTAGAATATGCTGGTTTTAGACCAATTATAAGTCAACATGGAATATCTTTTAAAAGAGGAAAAGATGATAAATTTATCTATCTTCCTTTTGCTTATGAAATTTTAAATGCTTTAAATAATGACTATGATTCTACAAAAAATCACTCTCATTCAATAAAAATAGAAGAACTAAATATGGAAAAGATATTAAAAATAATCTCTTCTATTTACTCAAAAATAGATACTGAATTAGATGAAAAAGTTAAAAGTTATATAAAACATTTAGATGAAGAAGAAAAAGAAGTAGAAAATAGAACAACTTTGAGTGATATTGAAAAAAATATATATTTAGAAAATCTAAAACTAATGAGAACTTACAAAATTCAAAGAGCAAAAAATAAAATCTTTTACTATTATTGTGTTTCAGCTATTGTTGAAATCATCAAAAAAAATAAAATAAGAAAAATTGATTTACCATTTAACGAAAAATTTTGGCATATTCTAAAATCTATTCAAAGTAAACTTCAATCTCAAAATATCTCTTCAACTATAAAAGTAGATGAACTTGAAGGTTTAAAAATCAAATTTACTGTGAATATTTTCTAACTAAAACTGCTTAATTAAATTTGTATTGTAGTTATCTAACTCTTTATATTTAGTTAGCAGTTCTTCATATTTTAAACTATAATCTTCATATAAAAATGAATATCTATCATCTTTGTTTTTATATTTATTATAACCATCTTTTGAAGTTTTAGAAAAACTGCTCATAAAATCAAAAGAGTTTATCTCTAAAAGTATGTTATCTAGCATATCTTGAGATATTACATCTGTATTAGAAGTGTTTTGATTCACTTTATTTGTAATTGATTGATGCAATAGATTAAATAAAGATGAATTTCCATATTTTGACTTAAAATAACTATTTTTATCACTATATCTATCAGTTAAATATTCAAATCCAACTGTAAAAGGTTGACCTAAAATTACGTTAAATAAAGCTTTTGATAGATTCTCATCTTTTGAAAACAGTGTAGCAAGTCTTAAATTCTTTGCCATATTTTTATCATCTTCATTTTGAAACAATTTTTCTATCTCTTCTAAAGTTATACCTTTTATATTTTCATAACTTAAATCAGCTGTTTTAGAAGATTTATTTTCATTGTTCACATCAACTAAAGTATGCAAAAATTTATCAACTTCTTGATTTGAACTTTGTTGATTATAAGCTTTTGCTATTGCTATTTCGTAATTTGAATTTATCATTTAGTTACAATCTTCTTTTTTTGATAATTTTTTTAATTCATTACAAGAAAAACCTGCCTCTTTTCTAGCAATAAAGTTCAAATCCATCTTTCTACTCGTGCTTCCTGGAAAAACTTCTTCTATTATTTCTAAATAAGTTGATTCAGGCTCTAAATTTAACCTTTCACACTCATATTTAAACCAAAAATCACCTTTTTTAACATGACTTACTTCTTCTTCTAAGATAACTTTTAAAGCTTCAATAAATCTTACATTAAATTCATCTTTATTTGAATTTAACTTTTCCATAATTTTTGGATTTTGATCAAGTCCATTAGCTTCAAGATATCTAGGAACTGCTGCCATTCTTCTTAAAAAATCAGGAGTTTGCTCCATAGCTTCAAATAAGTTTTTATGTACAGAAAAATCTCCATAAGTTCCTCCAAGTTCAGTAAGTAACTCTTCAAGCATCAAAAAGTGTCGTATTTCATCTTCTGCCACTTCTAACCAATCTTGATAATATTTTAAAGGTAAATTATGAAATCTAAGTGCTGCATCTAAAGCTAAGTCAATCGCTGAATATTCAATGTGTAAAATAGTATGAACTAAATATTTTTTACCTTCAATAGTTTTAAAGTTTTTTATAGGAGGTAAAGCTGTTGGTTTAATTATTTCTAAAAAAGATGAATAAGAAGGCTCTTTTAGGCTTAAAGCTTTATAATTATCATCAAAAATAAGTTTATTATCCAAAAAAAGTTTATAAAATTTATAAAATTTTTCAATTTTATCTTTTGGTTTGCTTGTTAATAAAACTTCTTCAAGCATAGTAAAATAATACATTAATTAACCTCTTTTTTGATATAATGAAAGAATTTTATCAAACTAAGGTTTAAAATGGAAATTAAACTACATCCTATGGGCGATTATCAAACAAACTGTTACATTGTAACTATTGATAATAAAGATATTATTATTGATCCAGGAGTAGGCGCTTTGTCTTGGATAGAAGCAAATGCGAAGAATCCAATTGCCGTTTTAAATACTCACGGACATTTTGACCATGTTTGGTCAAATCAAATAGTAAAAGAAACTTTTGATATCAAATTATATACACCCAAAGATGATAGTTTTATGCTTACATTAAATCCATATAATATGGGTATGCCACCTTCTTATGCAGATGTTTTAGTAAATCCAGATGAAGAGATAAAACTTGAAGGTATAAAAGTAAAATTTCATCATTTTCCAGGTCACACTCCAGGCTGTAGTGCAATTGAGATAGAAAACAGTTTATTTAGTGGAGATTTTATTTTTAAAGGAACTATTGGAAGATTTGATTTCCCAAACTCTGATGCAAAACTAATGAAACAAAGTATAAATAAAATATTAACATGGAAAAACAACTTTCATGTTTATCCAGGACATGGAGATAAAACAACTTTACAAAACGAAATTGAAACACTTAAACAGTGGGAAAGACATATTTAATGAACAAATCTTGTGAAGAAGTTTTAGCAAAAAGCCAGCAATTAAGATTATTAGGATTAGAGGATTATTCTTTAAATATTTTTAATTATTTAAATAAAAACTATCAAATTAATTTTCTAAAAATATATATAAAAAAACAAAATGATATTGAAAACTTATTTGATAATTCAAAAGAAAATGAAAACTATTTATTTAACACACTAAAATTCAAACAAAGTAATGAATATGAAGTTATTTTTAGTCTTCTTTTTACAACACAAAAAGAGTTTGAAGATATAAAAAATAGACAAGATTTTATAAAATTAGCACTAGAGATTTTTTCACAATCTTTATTTAGTAAATATTTAGAAAAAGTTATAGAAGACATATCTATAATTGATTCTCTAACAGGGAATTATAACCGTCACTATTTATATCATTATATAGAACCTCTATTTAGTTTATCAAATAGAAAACAAGAAAAAATTGCTTTTTTAAGAATTAGTATTGATCACTTTAAAGCAGTGATTGATGAATTTAACTACAAAGTTGGTGATAAAGTCATTAAGGTTTTATCTAAAACAATAAAAAGTAGTATTAGAGACTCTGACACAGTTATAAGAATGACAAATGATGGACATTTGATAATTTTACCAAATATTACAAACTCAGATAATGCCGTTTTAGTTGCAAATAAATTAATAGATAAATTTAGTAAAGAAAAGATTATTGTAAATGAAAATACAAAACAAACTTTAATGAAAACTATTTGTGTTGGTATCACAATATACCCTGATGATGGTATAGATATTGATACAATAATTAGAAAATCTGATATTGCACTATACGAAGCAAAAAATATGGGAAGAAGCACAGTATTTGTATTCAATGAGGAAGAAACAAACAAAGTAGAACTTTTTTAGGTAAAGAATGAGTAGTATTTTAAAATTAATAAAACAATCAGCTACAGATGAAAATGCTTTCAAATCATTAGAAAGTATTTTCAATTTTTATGAACAGTTACAATATGCAACTAATATTAAACAAGTAGCAGAAGATATTTTTGTTTGGTTAAATAAAGATTTTGATGTAAATAATCTCATTTTCTCACTTTTTGATATAAATAAAAGTATAAAAGAAGATATTCTTATTAAAGGAAAAGAGTTTTATTTAGATGATGATTTATCTCATTTTTTTATAGTAAATACCCATACAAACTTAAATGCAACAGTATCATTTTGTGCAACTTCACAAGAACATTCAAAATTTTTAGAAGAAAAATATCAAACAATTGAAGCTGCTTTTTCTCAAGTTTCACCAATTATTCAAAATAGTATTTTAAAGAAAAACTTTATAGATTCATTATCTTTAGACTCTGTTACAAATGTTTATACAAGAGACTATTTAATAAAAATGTTATCTGAAAGAATTAGACTTTTAGAAAGTGAACAAAATGAGATGTATTTATTAATGATAGGAATAGATAGATTTAAAGCTATTATTGATGAATTTAATTATGAAATAGGTGATAAAGTTTTAATTGAATTAGCACGAGTAATTCACTCAAATATCAGTGAATTTGATATGGTAGGAAGATTAAATGCTGATATGTTTTTAGTTTCATTAAATGATTGTAATGAAATACAAGCTTGTAATATTGCAAAAAAGATTATTTCTGATTTTTCTGAAATTGATATTTTAGTAGATAAAAGAAGTGGTCAAACTTTGAAAAAAACTATTTGCGTTGGGCTAGAAAGATATCTACCAAATTATAAAATTTCATTAGATGATTCTATAAAAAATGCAGATACAGCACTTTATGAAGCAAGAAATAAAGGACGAGGTCAATTTTTTAAATTTAGCGATTTAAAATCTGAAGATAACATAGAGTTATTTTAAAACCTACATTATCTTTCTAGCTTTTACATAAACTCTTTTAGGAGCTGGATAACCCTCTACTGTTTTACTACTATCAGTTGGGTCTAAAAAATCCTCTAAACTCTCATCAAAAGACCAAGGAGTTTTTCTTTGTTCTTCACTTGTAGTAACTGTTGTTGCAAGAACTTCAATATTTTCAAACCCTGCTCTTTCCAACCAATTTTTAAGTGCAGGAATTGTTGGAATAAAATAGATATTTGGAATTTTAGAATATCTTTTATTTGGAGTTAAACAAATTTCATCATCTCCATCAATCATAAAAGTGTCAATTAAAATTTCACCTTTACTATTTAATCCACGTGCTAATGATTTTAAAGTTCCAACAGGATCAGGTCTATGATATAAAACTCCAAGCATAAAAATAAAATCAAATTTGTGATTATAAAATTCTAAATGTTCAACTCCAAGCATTTCATAAACAATATCTGATTTTACAAAATGATTTACAAACTCAAATTGATGTAAAGTTAATGGTGATGGATCAAAACCTATTAATCTTTTTGGTTTATCCTCTAGCATTCTAAACATATAATAACCATTGTTGCAACCAATATCAGCAACTACTTTATCTTTTAGATTAAAATATGGTCGTATTAGATTATATTTGATATTACTTTGCCATTCACTATCAATTTCTAAATCAAAAATTTTAAAAGGACCTTTTCTCCAAGGAATGAGTTTTTTAGCTGTTTGAACTATTATTTCATACTCTTCATCACCCAAATCAGCCCTATTTCCTATACTAAACCAATCTCCATAATCTATTTTTAGATTTGATTTTTCTATTTTACAAGCTTCTTTTAGTTGTAAAAACCAAGGTTCAACATTTTTCCAAGTTCGACACTCTTCTTTTTTCTTTTGTAATATTTCTAAATTCATGGGCAGTATTATAGATATTTAAGCTAAAATTCCATCTTAAATTACCATATTTAAAAAGGAAAATTAAAATGAAAATCCTAAAATTAGATAAAAAATATAAAAATGATTTTATACATATAAATAATACAACAAAAGAATATTTATCAAATCCAAGTTTTTTTATAGGATTTTTTACAGAAAATGAAATAAATAGTTTTTTAGAGACTGAAGATAAAGCTGTTTTTTATGGAGTAATAGAAAATGAAAAGTTAGTTGCAATTTCAGGACTATTTTTTGAAATTGAAGATTTTTTAGATGAATTAAAGTTACTTAACATAAATCCCAAAGATGTAGCAGAAATCGGAGCTTGTATGACATTACCAACTTCTCGTTCAAAAGGTTATATGCTTAACTTAAATAAAGAATTATTAGAAATTGCAAAAACAAAAAAAATAAAATATATTTTAGCAACTGCTCATCCAGAAAACATTTCTAGCAATAAATCTTTACAAAATTTAAAAATGAAATTTATAAAAGAGTTTACTAGACATAATTTCCCTAGAAATCTGTATATTTTAGAACTCTAAAACTTCATATTTTTTAAAAAATATATGATAGAATACTGCCTTTATTAACGATGAGTTAACCTCTTTTTAATACAATTTGAAAAAATTTTTTAAAGGATATTCTTTGAAACTATCTAACGTCTTATTTTCATTTAAGACTACGCTTATTTTACTTAGCTTTTTAGCTATTGGAGCAGGAGTTGCCACATTTATTGAAAATGATTTTGGTACATCATCTGCTAGAGTTTTGGTTTATAACAATATTTGGTACGAAACTATTTTAGTCTTAACTACTATAAATTTAATTGGAATAATTTTTAAATATAAAATGTGGAGAAATAAACCTAGATTTATATTTCACTTCGCATTTGTTGTGATTTTAATTGGTGCAGGAATTACAAGATATATCGGATATGAAGGTATTATGCAAATTCCTGAAGGTCAAACAGAAAATAAAATGCTATCACTAGAACCTTATTTACAAATTACAATAAAAGATGGTGATAAAACATATTATCAAGAGTATCAAAAAGAATTTACATCTTTACTTCCAATTTTCAATAATTTCTCTCATGACATTCATTTTGGAGACAAATCTATAAAAATCAACTATAAAGATTATGTATTTGCAAAAAAAGAACAAGCTTCTATGGGATTGTTAAGTGTTGAAGCTATTTACAATGGTCAAACACAAGCTGTTAGATTACCTGGTCAAAGAGGACAACAAGGAGTTGAAAGAGATTTAGATTTTGGTGATATATCAGTAAATTTAGTATATGGTTCAAAATATGTTGAACTACCTTTTGCTATTAAACTAAATGATTTCCAACTTGAAAGATATCCAGGAAGTATGTCTCCATCATCTTATGCTTCTGAAGTTACAGTTATAGAACAAGATGGAAAATCATATGATTATAGAATATTTATGAATAGAACTTTAAATGAAGGAAATTTCTTATTTTTCCAAAGTTCATATTTCCCAGATGAGACAGGAACTGTACTATCTGTAAATAATGACCCAGGAAAATGGCCAACTTATTTAGGATATTTTTTATTAACTTTAGGATTACTTCTAAATTTCTTTGATGAAAAATCAAGATTTAGAAAACTTACAAAATATGTAAGTGGTAAAAATTTAGCTATTTTTCTTTTAACAGCTGCCTGTTTCTTCTCTCCATCTTTACAAGCAAATCAAAATATCGAAGATGAAAATCTACAACAAACTGTTGATTACTTAAATAATTTAAAAGATTCTTCAACACTAACTGCTGATAAATTTGGAGAATTAGCCGTTCAAAGTAATGGTGGAAGAATGAAACCACTAGCTACACTTAATAGAGAAATTATTCAAAAGTTAAGTGGAAAAGCTTCATTTTTAGGAATGGATGCAAACCAACTAATCCTTGGTATGTTATCAAATCCAAATGTTTGGAAAGATGTAAAAATAATCAAAATACAAACTCCAAAATTAAAAAAATTCTTAAATATTGATACACATGAAAACTATATCTCTTTTTCTGAAGCATTTGGAAGTGATGGTACATATTTATTAGCACAAGAAGCTGAAAAAGCTCTTCTTACAAAACCTATTGAAAGAGGAACTTATGAAAAAGATGTTATAAAAACAGACGAAAAATTAAATATTATTTATTCTGTATTTAACGGAACATTATTTAACATTTATCCTAAAGTAAAAAATCCAAATAACCTTGATGACGATAACTACAAATGGTACTCTCCACTTGAGGCTATAGAGACTTTTGAAGGGGAAAACCAATTTGCAATAGATTCTATTACAAGAGGATTAATAAACTCAATTATTGAAAATAAATGGGAAGATGCAAATAACTTTATAGATATGATAGCTTTATATCAAGACAAAATTGGTAGCGATGTAAAACCATCAAAATCAAAAATTAATGCAGAGATTATGTTCAATAAAATTGATATTTTCTTCAAATTAACTATTGCTTATATGATATTAGGGTTAGTTATGTTAGTTGTTGCATTTATTATAATCTTTAAACCAGAATTTAAGCCTAAAAAAACAACTACAATATTTTTTATTATTCTAGCTACACTTTTTGCTTTACATACTTTTGGTATGGGTTATAGATGGGTACTTTCAGGACATGCACCTTGGTCAAATATTTATGAAACTTTAGTTTATATATCTTGGTCAGCAGTTTTTGCAAGCGTTATTTTCTTTAGAAAATCTCTTTTAGCTTTAAGTGCAGGTGTTATAATCGCAGGGATATTTATGTTTACTGCCCATTTAACAGATGTTGATCCACAAATCACAACTTTAGTTCCAGTATTAAAATCTTATTGGTTAACTATTCACGTTTCAATTCTGACTGCATCTTATGGATTCTTTGGACTTAGTGCAATTTTAGGGTTTTTAACTTTAATAATGTTTATTTTTAGAGATAAAAAACCACACCTTAATGATATAATAAAACATGTTTCAGCAATTAATGAAATTTCATTAATTATTGGTCTTGCAGCTATCACAGTTGGAAATTTCCTTGGAGGAGTTTGGGCAAATGAATCTTGGGGAAGATATTGGGGATGGGATCCAAAAGAGACTTGGGCTTATGTATCAATAGTTATTTATGCTTTAGTATTACATTTAAGATTTATAAAATCTTTAAATACACCATTTGTTTTAGCAACAGCTTCACTATTAGCATTTAGTTCAATATTAATGACATATTTAGGAGTAAATTTCTATTTATCAGGAATGCACTCTTATGCTACAGGAGATCCTGTTCCAATTCCAACTTGGGCTTATATGACTTTTGCTTTAGTTGTAATTACTATTATTCTTGCAATAAAAAATAGAGACTTAAAAGACTCTCTTTCAAACTAAAGGCTAGATTTTCTAGCCTTTCTTTATTAGGACAAAAAATGAAAACTATTTTAGATATTTTTAAAGAAATAACAGCAATTCCTAGATGTTCAGGAACTCATAATCCATTCATTTCTTATATGCAAAATTTGTCAAAAGAATTAAACTATTTATGTTTAGTTGATGAAAGTAACAACATTTTATGTAAAAAAGAAAATAGCAAAGCAAAATTAGCTTTCCAATCGCACTATGATATCGTTTGTTTAACTGATAATTGTATTCCACAAATTGTTCAAAATGGTGATATTTTGACAGCATTTGATTCAACACTTGGAAGTGATAATGGAATTGGCTGTTCTTATATGATAGCTTTAATGTATGAAAATTTTGATGGTGAATTTTTATTTACAAGTGATGAAGAAATAGGATTAATTGGAGCAAATAATCTAAATTTACCTCTAAATGCTTCTTACATGTTGAATCTTGATAGTGAAGAAGAAGGTGAGATTTGTATAGGTTGTGCAGGTGGAATTGATATTTTTGGTAAAAATGAAAATAAAAAGATTATCCCAAATGATGACAATTTAGACCTTTATGAAATAATTATTTCAAAGCTACAAGGTGGACATAGTGGTGTTGATATAGATAAAAATATTCCAAATGCTATAAAATTAATAACCCAAACAATCAAAGAGTGTAAAGGAAAGCTTCTTGATATAAATGCAGGTGAAAGAATCAATTCAATTCCAGCAAACGCAAAAGCAATAATTGCAAGTTCAATCCACCCTATTTTAAGTCACGAAAATATGATAATAAATAAAATAGATACAAAATCTGAACACTTAAATATTTATGATGACAAAATTGTAGATTTTATCTATGATTTCAAAAATGGTGTAAGAGCCATGAATAAAGAGTTAAATGTGGTTCAAAGTTCAATAAATCTTGCAATTATCAAAACAAATATTGATGATATAAAAATTGAATTAAGTGCTAGATCAATGGATAATGAAGATTTACATAACTTAAAAAATGAAACTATAAAAATGCTAGAAGATTACAATTTTACAGTTGAAACAAATGGAAAATATCCAGCTTGGAAACCAGATATTAATGAATTTACATCTAAAGTTTTAGAAATATATAAAGAGTTTAATCCTAAAGCTTCACTTGAAGCTATTCATGCTGGACTTGAGTGTGCAATTTTTAAAGATAAATATCCAAATATAAAAGTAGCTTCAATAGGTCCAACTATAAACTTTCCTCATTCAAAAAAAGAACAAACTTCGATAAATTCTATTGAAAATGTATATAAGATTGTAAAAAAGATAGCTTATAGCTTTTAAGTTATCTTTTTTTAAGTTCTTCTAAAATTTCATCAAAGTACTTATTTATAGTTATATAAGCTATTTTTGTTTTTTTGTGGACTTGGTATTTTGTGGGAGATATATTTTGAATTTCAAGTTCTTCAATAGCTTTTTTTATTAAATCTTTAACTCTTTGTGTTCTTATTTTTCTAGCTCTTTCTAAACTATTTACATCTAAAGGTTTAATCTCTTTAAGTTCATTATAAAGTGCTAAATTTTCATTTTCCATAAAGTTAACTAGTCTAGTAAAAAACTCATCTTTTATCTCTATAATCAAAATATATCCTTTATATTTTACTTAGCTAAATAATACTATCAATTTAGCTAAGTTATATTATATTAAAAACTCTCCCATTCACCATCATTGTTAGTTGCTTTATTTGAAGTAACAACTGTTTCTTTTTGTTGTTTTGATACTTTCTTTAACTCAACGATATTTACACTATTATCTTTTTTTTGTGATAAAGTTTTATTCATATCTCTAGCTGATACTTCATCTTTTCCTATAAATTCTTTTTCATTTGCATCACTTACAACCATTTTTGCAATCTCATCTGTAACAATAGCAACATCATGAGTTTGAGAAGAAACCATTGCATTTTGTTGTGTTTGTCTGTCTAATTGATTTACAGCATCATTTATCTGCTCTATTCCAACTAATTGCTCTTTACTAGACATTTCAATATCTTGAATTAAAGTAATAGTTTGTTGAATATCTTTTGTTAATCCAACATAACCTTCAATCATATTTTTAGAGATATCTTTCCCTTCATTTGCTTTTATTGTTGCATTTTCTACTATAGATTTTATTTCACGTGCCGCTTCTGCACTTCTTGAAGCTAGATTTCGCACCTCTTGAGCAACAACAGCAAATCCTTTTCCAGCTTCTCCAGCAGTTGCAGCTTCAACAGCAGCATTAAGTGAAAGAATATTTGTTTGGAAAGCAATATTATCAATCACTGAAATAGCATCATTTATTAAATTAACTTGATTATTTATTTCATCCATCGCATTTGTAGTCGTATTTGCTAAACTTTCACCTTGAGTTACTGATTTTGTAACTTGATTTGATAAAGTAGCCATTTTAGAAATATTTTGAGTTGTATTTCTAATATTACTTGTAATCTCTTCAATAGCAGCAGCTGTTTCTTCTAAACTTGCCGCAGCTTCATTTGATGAAATATTTAATTTATTTACATTTTCTAGTAAAATATGAGAACTATTTTCCAATGTTAAACCATTCTTTTTATTTTCTACAAGTAAATGATTTATTGTGTCTGCTAAAGAGTTTATCTCTTTTGCAACTTCACCATGAGGATTCTCTATTCTAGGTCTAAAGTCCATTTTTTTGTATGTTTGTAATACTTCATCAATTACAACTAAATTATTATTTACTTTACTTGAAATTAGAATTAACATCTCATTTAAAATATTTTTTAGTTCTTCTAAACTCTCATTTTCTGTTTTAGCTTCAATTCTATTTTTTAGATTTCCTTTATTTATTTCTAAAACTACCTCTTTTACATTATTAATTAAAGCTTCATCTTGTTTTAAAAGTTTATTTGTTTTTTCAATATTTTCATTAACAAATTTGCCCATTATTCCAATTTCATCATTATTTTTGACTTCTATTTTCTCAACATTCTTAACTTCTTTATTTAAGTATTTAAAAAATGATAAAAGTCCCTCTTTGAATTTTTCTAATGGAAGAATTATCTCTTTTGTTATGAAAAATGAGATAAATGCAATCAAGACAATAGAAACAATCACAGCAATAATAACTATTCCTAAAATAATTGAAGATATTTTTTGATAAGAGTTTTGTCTCATAATTTCAATATTTTTTTCAACATTATCGATATATACACCTGTTCCAATCATCCATTTCCACTCTTGTAAACCATCTGCATAACCAATTTTATCGTACAACTTAGGATCATCTTTAGTTTTTTGAAAATCAAAAAGAATAGTTCCTCCACCTTTTTTAGCAGCTTCAATTAAATCTTTTATATAATAAACACCCTTTTTACTTTTATTCTCCATCAAATTTTTTCCAACTAAAGCAGGATTAACAGGATGCATTATATTTGTACCATCATAGTCATATACGAAGAAATATCCATCTTGTCCAAATCTAATTTTTGAAATCTCTTCTAAAGCCTTAGCTTTTAATTCTTTTTCTTCATTATCTATATAAACACCTGTCCCTATAATCCATTCATAAGGTTCAAATAGTCTTACATTTGATAGTTTTTCTCTTGGAGGTTTTCCTGAAATAACTTGAGTATAAGGAACAACTCCTTCTCCTTTTTCAAAAGCAGTTTTTATAAACTCTAAAACATGAGAGCCAGTATTTTTAGTCCCTTCTTTTTCTGGAGTTAAAGGTAATTTTAAAATTGTAGAATTTTTATCATAAACAAAAAAATAATCATTATCTTGACCATATCTAACAGAACCAATTGCATCTAAAAGTACTTTTTTTAGCTCAGCTTCAGGTATTTTGTTTTTTTGATCTTCATAAATTTTTGTAATCATTGCAAATAAAAAATCAGTTTGTGATTTCAAATATGTAGCTTTTCTTGCTTTCACATTTTCAATTTTTGATTTTTCGTAAGCATCTTTTGCTATATTTACTGCAAATGTAGTATAGTTCTTCATCTCTTCAATGTTAGCATTAAAAGCTCTTTCTTTATACTCTTCAATAGTTTGATTAGTCAAATTATTTACTTCGTAAATAGATTTTGTTGCAATAATTATAGATACAAGAACAATAGTAACTATTACAATAGCTAATAACTTTATTCTTATTGATAAATTACCCATTATACTTCACTCCCTTTCGTTGAATTTAGGGATATTATATCTATTTTTTATTTAAAAAGTGAAAATATTTATATTAATAATAATTTTTTTTAAATGAGAATTTTTATGATTTTTTGAGTAGTTTAGGTAAACCGTAAGCCGCGTTCTGTCAAAGACAATAATTTATCTAGGTACTAAATTACTTTAGTACTCCTGCGAAGACCAAAAATGTGAAGTAATTACCTAGTCTTCTTGCTGCAAGTTGGGTTTACAAAGCCAAAAAGATTACTCAATTTGCTGGTAAGCTCTTACCTTACCGTTTCACCATCACCAAAAAAATTGGCTGTCTACTCTCTGTTGCACTATCCCTTAGATTACTCTAGCCATTATTTAAATGGAACCACACTTCACTGCAGCCCGGACTTTCCTCTTGAAATTTCAAGCTATTGTCTGGTTTACCTAAGTTGGAATTATAGCTTGAATTCCTTAAAATCTATTTTCTTATAACGTCATAATAACTTGGAATATCAAATTTAAAAATATTATCACCTATTTGTCCATTTTGAACTACGTCATAAAACTTAATTACTACACTATTTTCAAGCTTATCTACATATTTTATCTCTTGGATTTTATCATCTTTTGAAGTTTTTATTGTATATTTTACGTCATCTATATCTGTAAAAAAAGTATTATTATCAACTTTTTTAGAACTATTTAAAAGTTTAATGATATCTATTTCACTCTCAAGCTGAGTAAGAATAGCTTGTTCAAGTTCTGGTTCATCAACTACTGCAAAATTACCATCAATATAAACATTTTTTGTAACTGGAGTTTTATACTTCCACAAAATTTTACCACTCTTTTTTATAAATACTTCACCTTTATACTCAATAACATTTTTTGAGTTTGAAGTAATAATTTGAGTAAATTTAGCTTCAAAAGAGTCTAAATTTCTAATATCTGTCGAAGCAATTGAAGAAATAGCTAAGAATATCAATCCAATAAAGATTTTATAAAACATTTTTTAACCTTTTTTTTTATATAATCTTGCGATTATAACGAAAAGGAACTAATTTTATGTTAAATGTTTTTTCAAAAATTTTTGGTACAAGAAATGACAAAGAAGTAAAAAAATATAGAAAAAAAGCTGATGCCATAACAGCTTTAGAAAGTAAATACACAGATTTAAGTGATGATGAACTAAAAAATGAGTTTCAAAAGCTAAAAGAACTTGTACAAAAAGGTGAAAAAACACTAGATAATGTTTTATTTCAATCATTTGCAATTACAAGAGAAGCTAGTCGTAGAGTTTTAAATATGCGTCCTTATGATGTACAACTTATTGGTGGTATGGTTTTACACGAAGGAAGAATTGCTGAGATGAAAACTGGTGAAGGGAAAACTTTAGTTGGATCTCTTGCTGTTTCTTTAAATGCATTAGAAGGAAAAGGTGTTCATGTTGTTACAGTAAATGATTATCTTGCTAGCAGAGATGCAAACGAATTAAGACCTTTATATGAATTTCTAGGTTTTAGTGTTGGTGCTGTTGTTGGTGGATTAAAAGATGATGTTGAAAGAAGAGAACAATATGCTTGCGATATAACTTATGGTACAAATAACGAATTTGGATTTGATTATTTAAGAGATAATATGTGCTTTGATATCAAAGATAAAGTTCAAAGAGGACATAACTACGTAATAGTTGATGAAGTTGACTCTATTCTAATCGATGAAGCAAGAACTCCTTTAATAATTAGTGGACCAACAAATCATAAAAATTCAAATTATTTAAAAGCAAATGAAATTGCTTTAAAATTAGAAAAAGGTGAATTAATAGAACCTAAAAGTGCAGCTGAGAAACCAATAACAACAGGTGATTTTATTGTAGATGAAAAAAATAGAGCTGTAACATTAACGGAACAAGGACATGAAGCTGTAGAAAAACTTTTTGGAGTTGATAATCTTTATTCTATTGAAAATGCTATGCTTTCTCACTCTTTAGACCAAGCTTTAAAAGCAAACTATATTTTCAAAAAAGATGTTGATTATGTTGTAAAAGATAATCAAATCATAATAGTTGATGAGTTTACAGGAAGATTAAGTGAAGGAAGAAGATTTAGTGAAGGACTTCACCAAGCTTTAGAAGCAAAAGAAGGTGTTACTATTCAAGATGAATCACAAACTTTAGCAGATATTACTTTCCAAAACTATTTTAGAATGTATAAAAAACTTGCTGGTATGACAGGAACTGCTCAAACAGAAGCTACTGAATTTGCTCAAATTTATAATTTAGATGTTGTATCTATTCCTACAAATATTCCTGTAAAAAGAATTGATAGAAATGATTTAATTTATAAAAGTGAAAAAGAGAAATTTGAAGCTGTTTGTAATAAAATTAAAGAACTACATGAAAAAGGACAACCTGTACTTGTAGGAACTGCTTCTATTGAAAAATCTGAAAAACTACATAAAATTTTAGCTGATAAAAAAATTCCTCACACAGTTTTAAATGCAAAACAACACGAAAAAGAAGGAAAAATCATCGCTGATGCTGGACAAAAAGGTGCAGTTACAATTGCAACAAATATGGCAGGGCGTGGAGTTGATATTAAACTAACTAAAGAAATCTTAGATTTAGGTGGTTTAGCAATTATTGGAACAGAAAGACATGAGTCTAGAAGAATTGATAACCAATTAAGAGGAAGATCTGGAAGACAAGGAGATGTTGGTGAATCTCAATTTTATCTATCATTAGAAGATAATCTTTTAAGAATTTTTGGTAGTGATAGAATAAAAGGTATTATGGAAAGACTTGGAATTGAAGAAGGTGAACATATCGAATCAAGAATGGTTACACGTGCAGTTGAAAATGCTCAAAAGAAAGTAGAATCTATGCACTTTGAAAGTAGAAAACATCTACTTGAATATGATGATGTAGCAAATCAACAAAGAAAAGTTATCTATAGCTTTAGAAATGACTTACTAAAACCTGATTATGATATAGCTTCAAAAATTGATGAAAATAGAATCGAATATGTTCAAAATCTTTTAAGTGAAGCAAATATAACTTCAGGAATGGCTGAAGACGATTTTAACTATGAATTTATTGTAAATAGATTTTTAGAAGATTTACATTTTAAAATTAGTGTAGAAGATATAAAAAAAGAGTCTTATGAAGAATTGGAAGAACATTTAATTTCTATATTAAAAGATGTTTATGATAAAAAAATGTCTGTAACAAGCCTTGAGCAAAAAAGTGAAATTGAAAGAATTTTATATTTACAAATACTTGATAGTGCATGGAGAGAGCACCTATATTCAATGGATACATTAAAAACAGGTATTGGATTAAGAGGATATAACCAAAAAGATCCATTAGTTGAATATAAAAAAGAGTCTTATAATATGTTTATTGAACTAATTGGAAATATAAAAAATGAAATCATAAAAATTTTATTTACAATTCAATTACAAAGTCAAGAAGATAAACAAAAAGAGCAAGAAGCACTAGCTAAAATGAAAGAGCAAATGGAAAAAAGTACAGAACATATAACTACAAATATTGCTCAAGAAGCTGTAAAAAATAGTGATAAAAAAATAGCTAGAAATGAACCTTGTCCTTGCGGAAGTGGCTTAAAATATAAACAATGTTGTGGAAAAAGTGGACCAAAAATTGGTTTAGCTGCAGGAAAATAATTTGAATAAAAAATTAGTAAATTTTATTGTAAAGAAATACCTAAGATTTGATAAAAAAAATCCTTTTATCTCAATTAGTGCTATATTAGCATTTGTTGGTGTTTCTATTGGTGTTATGGTTTTAATTTTAGCAATGTCTATTATGAATGGAACAGCAAAAGAGTTTGAAAGAAAACTCTTTACTATGAATTATCCTTTAACAATTTACCCAAAATTTGCAGATTCAGTAAATCAAAATTTATTAGAAAAACTTCAAAAAGAGTATCCAAATTTAAAATTTTCTCCATTTGTTTCTACTCAAGCAATAGTTCAAAATGGCGATAATATGAGTGGTGGTATAATTTTTGGTGTAGATAGCCAAAAAGAAGCAAATATCAATCCTATTTATAAAGAAGCTGTTGGTGATTTACTTCTTGGAAAATATGATGTAATAACAGGTTCTGGAATAAAAGATAAGCTATATTTAAATAGTGGTTCCAAAGTAACTTTATATTTTACAGAACTAAATCCAGCTGGTTTTTCATTGATGCCAAAAATGAAAAGATTTGATTATATTACTTCATTTACCTCTGGTTTAAATGCTTATGATAAAGCTTATATGTACACTTCTTTAGAAGCATTACAAACTCTACTTCAAAAAGATTCAAATATTTATGATGGTATTCATATTCATTCAGATAATGCACTTGAAGATATAGAAAAACTAAAAGTTAGTTTGCAAGGAACAAATGCTTCAATTATTGGTTGGTGGCAACAAAATGGTAATTTCTTCGCAGCAATGAAGATGGAGAAAACAGCTTTATTTATTGTTTTAATGCTAATTATTTTAGTTGCATCTTTAAATATAATATCTTCTTTACTTATGACTGTAATGAGTAGAAGAAAAGAAATTGCCCTACTTTTATCAATGGGAGCTTCTGCAAAAGAGATAAAATCTATATTTCTAAGAGTTGGAACTGTTATTGGTTTTGGTGGAATTATTACAGGAATTGTACTAGGGTTTATTGGTTATTGGTTTTTAGATACATTTGATATTGTGTCATTACCAGCTGATGTTTATGGAAGTGCAAAATTACCTCTTGATTTAGCAATGAGTGATTTTATTTCTATTGTTATAGGTGCAGTAATAATTGTGCTTTTATCATCTTATTATCCAGCATCAAGAGCTACTAAAATTGACGTTATTGACGTTTTAAGAAATGAATAAGTCTAGCATTTAGACTTATTTCATTATTATACTTTTACTATCTTCTTTTTCTAAATTATTTATATTATCAAAAAATCTCACTGGAGAATTAATAACTCTTTTTACAATATTTGATGGGATATTAAATGTATCTGTTGTAAGGTTTGTTGCTATCGTCGGATTATCTAAACTACCATTGATATTTATTTTTGTTTCTACTCTATTTTCATCACCTAATATTATATAGTTTAATACAGGAATTGCTCCAACTATATTTGCATAATCTTTGAAAAATATAAGGTTCATATTGAAATTTATATTAGAATTTGTCAAATCAATATCTCCTTTACCTTCAAAATCAATACCATTTCCAACAGTATTAAGTTTTACAATATTTATTAATCCTTTATCTTTACTATAATTAAACTCTAAATCACCATCAGAAATTTTATAAGTTAATAAATTAAATCCAGGATTTGTTGCCAATCCAACAACAGATGGAATCGCCAAAAATGGATTTATAATAGCTGGTGAAGTTTGAATAAATAGTAAAATATTATTTAAAATAGATAAATTTGCAATACTACTATTTTTTAAAACAACTTTTCCATGTAAATCATTTATATTTCCAGTTGCAAAGAAGTGAACTTTTCCACCTAAAAAAATACTTCTATTTGAAATTTTATTTAAAAAGTCAGCACTAATATCAACTGCATAAAGTTCTAATTTTCCATTTGTGTCTCTAAAAACAACCTGTGTATCACCATATTTTATATAAGCAAATTTATTGTCTGGTCGAACTCTTAATTCATAATTATCTGATACTATTTCAAACTCATCATTGATAACAATATTAGAATTTTTACCAATAATATCTATTTTTTTATATTTTGAAATATTTTCTTCATCTTCTGTATAATAGCTAACATCATACTCTTCTAAATATAAAGACAAATTATCTTTATCTAAAAATAAAATTAAATCTTGGTTTTTTGTATATATTTTTAAATCATCAGCTTTATAATTTCCTATTAATTGTATCTCTTCAAGAGTTTTTCCATCTTTTTTTAAAGGGATATCTAAATCTTTTATAGTTGCTTCAAAATTTATATCTCCATTTTCTATAACAACATTTGCATCTTTAATTTTATAATCTTTATTGTCTAAATTTAATTCACAATTATCTAGATACAAATTTATATTTTCTTTTAAATCATTTGCATTCATTTTTGTGTCAACAAAAAGTTTTAAATCTTTTAAATAAAGATTTGTTTTATCATTAATTGATAACTTTATATCATCATTCAAGGCAAAAATTTCAATATCTTTATCTTTTATAGTTCCTTTTAAATCTATACTATTTATCTCTTTTTCATCTTTTTGAATAGGCAAATTTATATTTTTTAAAAAAGCATTAAAATTTATTTCGTTTTCATTTTTGATTTCTAAAGAGATATTTCCATCTTTTATTGCATAAGTTTGAAAAAGTTTAGAATAAGGATAAATTTTTGATATGTTTGCAATATCAATAAATATTGATTTATCAACTTTTATTTTTGTATCTAAATCTTTTAAATTTATTGTTGTTAGTGAACTAAAATCCATATCAATTAAACTATTTTTATCTTTAATTTCAAGAATTGCTCCGCCATCATCATCTTTTACAATTAAAGAGTTTATATGAACAGTTCCTGTTGATTTTAAAGTATTTGTGTCTATACTTAAATTCGCATTTGCGTCTATCATATCTTCGTATAAAAAACTCGCATCATTTATATAAACTATATTTTCATCAAGAGTTACTTTTGCTTTTTTACTAAAAAAAGAAAAATTATCAATAGAAATTAAAGAATTATCTACTAAAAATTCGCCTTTTGTACTCATTGGTTTATCAAGAGCATAAGGAAAGTTTAGAACTAAATTTGCATTTGTTATTCCGCTTTTTTGTTTTACTGGAAGATTTATTTCATAAGCTTTTAAAATACCTAAAATATTATCATCAAGTTTGCTATTAGTTTTTATATTTACTTCAACATTTCCATTTATCTCATCAGTTAAATTATGAATAGTTACAAAACTTCCTTCTATGTTTTTATCTTTAAATTTTGGTTCTATTAGATTAAAATGTAAATTATCATCTTTATAAGTTACATCAATACTTTTTGTAAAAATTTCATCAACATCTTTATGAAATCTTATTTTTCCATCTTTTATATGAGCTTTTCCTTCGATTGAGTTTTGTACAAGTTCATTTTTCTTTAAATCATATTCACCATAAAGCCAGTCAAGTTTAAAATCACCTGTTACATTATCATACATCCACTCATTTGCTTCTTGTGGTAAATCTAAATGTTCTTTTAAAAATTTCAAATTTTCAAAATATTTGCTTTCTAAATAAAATTTTATTTTTTCAGATGTTATATCAATATTTAAAGCTGTTTGGAAATTCTCAAAATACAAATTTCCAAAAAAATTTAATTCTTTAGAAAAATAATCTATTTTTGCTTTCCCATCAAATAGAACTTTATAATCTTTTAAATATAATGAATTTAACTCAAAAAAAACTGTATTTGAAGAATCATTTATTTTAGATGAAATATTTACAAAATTATTATCAAGATATAACTCTTTCCCGTTAAACCAGATATAAAATTGATTTTCATTTATTTTTAAACTCTCTATTTTTATGCTTTGGAAAAATTTTAAAATTTTTGGAAGTAACTGTATATCATTTTTTAAATTCTCTAAAGAGTTACTTTCTTTACTACTTTTTGACTTATATTCAACTTTTTCAATACTCAAAATGAGCTTTTTATCCATTTTTATATAAAATTGCGAGATTAAAAAATTAGAGAAAGAAAAAGAGTCGATTTTGATGCCAATATACAGAGATGAAAACATTAAAAATATAAAAAGAAATGATACAAATATTGCAATTTTAATGTTTTTTAACATTATTGATTTTATCCTCATTGGTTTAATTGTTGTTTTATTTTATCTAACAATGCCAGTAAATTCCACAAAAGTTTTGTTTATTCCTAAAGGCAGTACAAGTAATATTATATCACACTTAAATAAAAGTGGCTATGAAATGAATGCTTTAGATGAAATAATTATCAAAATGATAGGTTACATTCAAAGTGGTTGGATAGATATTGATCAAACTAGACTTACAAAAATGGATTTTATTTATAAACTGATTAGCTCAAAAGCTGCTTTAAAAACTATTACACTAATACCTGGTGAAACTTCTTATTTTTTCTTAAAAAAGATAGCTCAAGAGTTTAGTCTTTCAGAAGAGATTTTAACAAAAATTTATAATGAACATGCATATAAAGCAGATGGGAATATTTTAGCAGATACTTATTCTATTCCTATTGGTATGAAAGAAGATTATATTATTTTTTATCTATTTTCTCAAACGAATAGAAAATATGAAGAGTTTTCAAAAAAAATATTTGGTGTTTATGATAAAAAGAAGTGGTACAACTATATAATTTTAGCCTCTGTTATTCAAAAAGAAGCAGCAACTACAAATGAAATGCCAATAGTTGCAAGTGTAGTTCATAATAGGTTGAAAAAAGGTATGCGTCTTCAAATGGATGGAACTTTAAACTATGGTAAATATTCAAACAGTGTAGTAACAGCAGATAGAATAAGAGAAGATACAAGTTCATATAATACTTATTTGAATGCTGGACTACCTAAAGATCCTATTTGTGCAGTTAGTCTTGATTCTATAAAAGCTGCAATATTTCCAGTAAAAAGTAACTATTTATACTTTGTAAGAGATAACCGTACTGGATTACATAAGTTTGCTTCAACTTTTGAAGAACATCAAGTAAATATCCAAGCAAATGTTGGTGTTGCAAAAACTTATACAAAAGTTAAAGCTGTTGAAACGCAAATTGATGAAGAAGCTCAAAATATTATGAAAACAGATATTTCTAATCAAAAGCCAACTTCAATCAAAGATTTATTCAATAATATAAATTAATATTTTGTGAAAATTTGAAACAATCAAATTTTCATAAACTAATATATATTCTCAAATTAAATAACCTTAAATACAAATCTAGCTAATATTTTTACAAATTCAAAATTTAGGAAAAAATATGTCAAAAATCATTTACACAAAAGTTGATGAAGCACCAGCGTTAGCAACATACTCTTTTTTACCAATTATTCAATCTTTCACAAAAAGTTCAGGGATTGAAATGGTTCAAAAAGACATTTCTCTTGCTGGAAGAATTATTGCTGCTTTCCCAGAAAATTTAACTGATGAGCAAAAAATTGGTGATGCACTAGCAGAACTTGGTGAAATGACTCAAGATCCAAATGCAAATATTATTAAATTACCAAATATTTCAGCTTCAATTCCTCAATTAAAAGCTGCGATTGCTGAATTACAATCAAAAGGTTACAAAATTCCTGATTATGATTCAAGTGAAGAAGTAAATGCAAGATATGCAAAAATCTTAGGATCAGCAGTTAACCCTGTATTAAGAGAAGGAAATTCTGATAGAAGAGCTCCTGGTGCAGTTAAAAACTACGCTAAAAACAATCCTCATAGAATGGGGTTTTGGGCAAAAGACTCAAAAACTGATGTAGCACATATGAATGCAAATGATTTTTATGGAACTGAAGTTTCTACTACTTTAGATTCAGCTGATAATTTTAAAATCTCTTTTATAAATAAAAATGGTGAAGAGACTGTTTTAAAAGCTTCTTTACCATTATTAGCTGGTGAAGTTGTTGATGCTACTAAAATGTCTTCAAAAGCTTTACAAGAGTTCTATCAAAAAGGAATTGATGAAGCTAAAAAAAGAGATGTATTATTATCTTTACATTTAAAAGCAACAATGATGAAAGTATCTGATCCAATTATGTTTGGATTTGCTGTAAAAGTTTACTTCAAAGATTTAATTGCTAAACATGGAAAATTATTTGATGAAATGGGTGTTAACTTTAACAATGGTTTAGGTGACTTATACTCTAAATTAGACAATATCGATGCTGCAAAAAAAGCTGAAATTTTAGCTGATATTGATGCAGTTTATACAAAACAACCAAGACTTGCTATGGTAAATTCAGCTAAAGGAATTACTAACTTACATGTACCATCAGATGTTATTATTGATGCTTCTATGCCTGCTATGATCAAAGGTGGTGGGAAAATGTGGAATGCGCAAGATAAAGAAGAAGATACTTTAGCGATGATTCCAGATAGATGTTATGCTACTACATACCAAGTTGTAATTGAAGATTGCAAAAAACACGGAGCACTTGATCCAAAAACTATGGGTTCTGTACCAAACGTTGGATTAATGGCACAAAAAGCTGAAGAATATGGTTCTCATGATAAAACTTTCCAAGCAAAAGCTGATGGAAAAATCGTTGTTACAAATAAAGCAGGAGAAACTGTATTTAGTTTTGATGTTGATAATGGTGATATTTTCAGAATGTGCCAAACTAAAGATGAACCAATTAAAGATTGGGTAAAACTTGCAGTTAATAGAGCAAAATTATCTGGAACTCCAGCAGTATTCTGGTTAGATAAAAACAGAGGCCATGATGCACAAATGATTGCAAAAGTTGAAAAATACTTAAAAGATTATGATTTAACAGGATTAGAAATCTCAATTATGGCTCCAGATGATGCTATTCAATACTCTTTAGATAGAATGAGAAAAGGACAAGATACTATTTCAGTAACAGGAAATGTATTTAGAGATTATAACACTGACTTATTCCCAATTTTAGAGCTTGGAACATCTGCAAAAATGTTATCTATCGTTCCATTAATGCAAGGTGGAGGATTATTTGAAACTGGTGCGGGAGGATCTGCTCCTAAACACGTTCAACAATTCCAAGAAGAAGGTTATTTAAGATGGGATTCTTTAGGTGAGTTTATGGCTCTTGCAGCTTCATTAGAGCACTTAGCAAATACACAAGGAAATAAAAAAGCTCAAGTTTTAGCTGATACTTTAGATAAAGCAACTGGAACTTTCTTAATCAACGATAAATCTCCAGCTAGAAAAATTGGAAGTATTGATAATAGAGGTTCTCACTTCTTTTTAGCAATGTATTGGGCACAAGAATTAGCAGCTCAAAATGTAGATGCTGAATTAAAAGCTGAATTTGCTCCAATTGCAAAAGCAATGACTGAAAATGAAGAAAAAATTGTAAAAGAATTAACTGAATGCCAAGGAAAAGCTGTTGATATGGGTGGATACTATTTACCAGATGATGCAAAAACATCAGCCGCTATGAGACCATCTGCAACTTTAAATTCTATTATTGGATAATTAAATTTTTAATTTATAAAAAGGCAAGGTTTCGGCTTTGCCTTTTTTTATACCCAAAAAGATATAATCTATTTTAAACAAATTTTAAAGGCTCTATTTTGAATAATAAAACAATAGGAATTATTGGAGTTGGAAATGTAGGTTCAACATTAGCTTTCATTCTAGCCACAAATAATATCTGCTCAAATATACTATTAAAAGATATAAAAAACAATATTTCACAAGCTATGGCACTTGATATTTCACAAGCTATGCAAGAAACAAATAGTAATACTAAAATTACTGCTTGTTTAAATAATGAAGACTTCAAAGATTGTGATATTATCGTTATAACAGCAGGAATAGCAAGAAAACCAAACATGAGTAGAGATGATTTACTCATTACAAATGCAAAAATTGTAGCTTCTGTTATGAATGATATATCAAAAAATAATCCAAACGCAATAATTATAATAATTTCAAATCCTCTTGATTCGATGGTTTACACAGCATTAAAATCTTCAAATTATCCTAAAAATAAAATTCTTGGAATGGCTGGAACTTTAGATAGTGCTAGAATGAGTTATTTTATAGCAGAAAAGCTAGGATTTCCAAATATTAACATAAAAACTTCTGTTATTGGTGGACATGGAGATAGTATGGTTCCATTGATTGATTTTTCAACTGTTGATGGAAAAAAATTAAATGAAGTTTTATCTAAAGAAGATATAGATGATATTGTAATTAAAACAAAAAATGGTGGTGGACAAATTGTAAAACTATTAGAAACAGGTTCTGCATATTATGCTCCTGCTTATTCTACAATTGCAATGATAGAAGCTATTTTAAATGATACGAAAAAATGTTTTGCATGTGCTACTATGCTAAATGGAGAATATGGTTATAAAGATATAGTTTCTGGAGTGCCTGTTATTTTAGGAAAAGATGGTGTTGAAAAAATCATAGAATTAGAAATCAGTGATTTTGAAAAAGAACAATTTGAAAAATCTATTAATAGTGTTAAAGAATCAATAAATACTTTAGAAAATAATTTTCTTAATTAGTTATCAAATTAGAAAAATAGGATTTATTGATTAGAGTCAATATTCTTTAAATAATATTTGTGTACAATAATCTTATCTTATTTCACAAAAGGATATATTATGAAAAAAATTGTTATTGCAACTACTATTTTAACTGCATGTTTTGCTTTTGCAAACCCTTTCGCAAAATGTGTTGTATGTCATGGAGCAAATGGGGAAAAAGTAGCTCTAGGTAAATCTAAAATTATTAAAGATATGACAAAAGCAGATTTTGTAGCAGCATTAAAAGGTTATCAAGCTGGAACTTATGGTGGAGCACAAAAAGCTCTAATGGTTGGTCAGGTAAAAGATATGTCTGAAGCGACAATGAATGAGCTTGCTGATTTAATTATCAAATAGTTTTTAACTAGAGAATTTTCTCTAGTTATCCAAAATTTTACTCTTTTTTATATCATTTAGAATATTTAATAGCTCTTTCTTTTCATTTAAAAGTTGTTTTATTAAAATATCTTTTTCATCTTCAACTTCTATTTCAGCTATATTTTTTTGTTCTAAAATTTTTCCAAGATAAAATTCAAAAATACCTTTTTGTTGTGAAAAGTCTATTTTTAAACATTCTATAACAATTTGAGGTTTATCTTCTCCCAAACCATTTGTTATTAATAGTTTATTGATTTGTTTAATTTTATAAGTCAATTTATTTTCAATAATAATTGGTTCAAGTAACTCTTTTTTCCAATAATTAGAGCTCTCTTTTTCTATAACATATAATTTTTTTGATAATATTTTAGAAAACAAATCTTTATTTACTGAAAGTTTAAACACCCTATTTCCTATATTTTTCTGTACTATATCTATAAATTACTAAATTAAAAATATGATACAATCTCTCAAAATAAAAAAGGATAGAAATGAATAATTTATTTAAATATCTATTTATAACAATATTTAGTACAATTTTATTTACAGCTTGTACTACAAAAGAAGTAGTAATCATAGAAGTAAAAGAAAATGACTTAACAGAATTTTCAAAAAAAGCTAATGATAATTTTATAAATCAAGATCAAGCAACAAACGACTACTTTATAAAATACTTTAGACCTTGGGACTTAACAAAAGTTTCATATCCGAAACTAGAAGCTATGTGGGGGCAATCATATAGATTTAAAAAAGTATATTTAGAAAATCATCAATTAGCTACAAAAGAGTGGTTTGATAAACAAATACAAAACTCAAATTTTGATGAATATAATGTAGTACCGAAAAAAGCAATAACTTTAAAAAATACAAATGTAAGAGTTCTTCCAACAAATTCTCCAATGTTTTATAATCCACTACTACCAGGAGAAGGATTTCCTTTTGACTATAATCAAAACTCTTTAATCAAAATAAATACTCCAATTATGGTTTCTCATTTGTCAAAAGATAAAGCTTGGGCATATATAGAATCAGGCAGTGTTGGTGGATGGGTTGAGATAAATAACATAGCATTTGTTAATGAAAATTTTATAAAACAATTTAAAAATTCAAACTACTTTGTAAGTATAAAAGAAAAATTCCCAATTTATGATCCTATTTTTAGAGAATATATAAAAGTTGGTACAATCTTTCCTAAAGAAAAAGATAACTATCTAATTGCCAAAAAAGATGATAATGCAAATGCAATAATTTCACATATACAACTAAATCCAAATGAAATTGAAGCTATGCCAGTACTTTATAATAGTGAAAATAGAATAAAAATATTAACTGAACTTTTAAATGAACCTTATGGTTGGGGTGGATTACTAAATAATAGAGATTGTTCAAGTTTTACTCAAGATTTTTTTACTCCTTTTGGATCATATTTACATAGAAATTCAAAAGCACAAACAACAAATGGAAAATATATCGATATTTCAAAACTAACTTTAGATGAGAAAAAAGAGTTTATAAAAAAAGAAGGTGTTCCATTTTCAACTTTGGTTTATTTAAAAGGTCATATTATGCTTTATTTAGGAATAAAAGATAATGAACCAATGGTTGTACACAATGTTTGGAGTGTAAGATTGAAAGACAAAAACAATAAAGAATTTAGACATATAATTGGAAAATCAACTATTACAACATTAGAGCCAGGAAAAGAGTTAGAAGGATTTGATGATAATAGTAATATTTTAAATAAAGTTCTAGGAATAGTTATTTTATAAGCTTTAGTAAAAACTAAAGCTTAATCTTCTTGTAAATCTTTACTTTGATCTATTTGTTGTAATGGATTAAATAATAAAGAATCAAGAATCTGATTTTTAAATTTCATATCTTCAAGTTGTTGAGATAAAAAGGTATTTTCTTCTTGTAAAGAGATATAGTGTGCGTACAATTTATTGATATCTTTACTCGTATAATAAATATTATTTCTTAAATATATTTTTGGAAAATATAAACATAAAGCAAAAAACATTATTGCAAATACAATAGCTATTGAACTTTGTGAATTTAATTTAATCAAATTTAAAAACCCTTAATTTAGAACTTCTGCTTCTAGGATTTTGTTTAATCTCTAAAGCAGTTGGAATTATAGGCTTTTTTGTAATAATTTTTCCTAAAGCATGATTATTTCCACATTCACATCTAAAAACATTATCTGGACAAATACAAGATTTACTCCATTTTTTAAAATAGTTTTTTACAATTCTATCTTCTAAAGAGTGAAAAGAGATAATTGCAACAATACAATCTTTTAATTTTGCTTTCTCCAAAGAATCAAAAAGTCTCTCTAAAACTCCTAATTCATCATTTACTTCTATTCTAATCGCTTGAAAAGGTAAAGTTGCTGGATGAAGTTTTCCTTTTGACATTTTTTTAGATAAAAAATCTGCAAGTTCTTTTGAACTATTAAAAGGTCTATTATTTACTATCAAAGAAGCAACTTTTTTATACTCTCTTACTTCTCCATAATCTTTAAAAATTCTTTCTAATTCAGTTTGAGAATAAGTATTTACAACAGTTGCAGCATCTAAACTTTGATTTTGATTCATTCGCATATCAAGTGTTAAACTTTCAAAACCAAAACCTCGTTCAAGTTTATCTAATTGTAAAGACGAAACTCCAATATCAGCTAAAACTCCTCTAATTTCATAATCTTTAAAAGTTTCTATTACATGCTCAAAATTACCCTTATTGAAAATTACCCTATTTTCAAATTTTTCAACTCTTTTTTTACTAAAAGCTAAAGCTTCATCATCTTGGTCATTACAAATTAATTTTATATTTTGATTTTGATTCAATAAACCACTACTATGACCAGCAAATCCAGTAGTACAATCTATTATATAACCTTCATTTATATCTTTAAAAGTTTCTAAAACTTCATTATATAAAACGGGGATATGAGGAATATCCATTAAAACTGTCCTTAATTAAATTAATATATAATATCCAAAAATATATTCAAAGGCTTTTAATGGTAGATAAAGATACTATAAAATTACTCTCTGATTTATCATTTTCTATGTTTAGTAAGAACTTTTTTGGTATCTATCATGGTGCAATTTCTTCTAAACTTGATCAATATAACTTTATGATAAATACAAGTGATGCTATATTTGACAAAATGGATGAAAAATCTTTTTGTACTTTAAATATGAATAAACAAGATTACAGATGGAATATCGCTAGTATCGAATCTCATATTCATTCGACAATATATACAAATATCCATGAAGCAAAATATATTGCTTTTGGTATGCCAATTTATACAACAGCCTATACATTACTTCATGACAAAATAGTATTTGAAGATTTTTTTGGTAAAACTTTTTTTGGAGAATTATCTATTTATAATCCTGGTGATTTTTCGACTTGGTATAAAAGAAATGCCCTTGAAATTACAAAATATTTAAAAGAATCTGAACATAATTTAATGGTTATAAAAGGTGTAGGAACTTATGTATATGATAGAGATGTTTATGAACTAGTTAAAAAAATAGCTATTCTTGAGAATTCTTGTAGACTTTTAAGTATAAAAAGTTCTTTTGAATAAAAAAGATACAGAAAAGATAAAAAATTTATTTGCTAAAGCCCGAACTTTTAGCTATTTCAAAGCTTAAATACTATAAAGTTTTCTCGATTTAATTTTATACAAGGGGTTCTCCAATGAACAAAGCAGAGTTTATCGATGCAGTAGCTGCAAAAGCTGGTTTATCTAAAAAAGATGCAAAAGGTGCAGTTGATGCTGTATTAGATACTATTACTGAAGCATTAGTAAAAAAAGAATCTGTAAGCTTTATCGGATTTGGTACATTCGCAACAGCTGCTAGAGCTGCTAGAACAGCAAAAGTTCCAGGTACAACTAAAACTGTAGATGTTCCTGCTACAACTGTTGCTAAATTTAAAGTTGGAAAAGCTTTAAAAGAAGCAGTAGCTAAATAATTTCTTTTAAAAAAGTAAGTTCATCTGCCACAGATGAACTTACTTTTTTTTCTCTAAAATCATATGCCGCTATGGTGAAATTGGTAGACACAAGGGATTCAAAATCCCTCGCCTTTGGTGTGTCGGTTCGAGTCCGACTAGCGGTACCATTCAATTATATTCTATAATCCCTATTTAATAGTATTTGTACATCCTTTTAAGTTTAAAAGTTTTTATACATTTATACCCTATTTATACCTTATCAATAAATTTTAATTTTTTAATGATATATTGCATTTTAAAAGATACAATTTCAATATATACATATTAAAATGAAAATATATATAAAGTAAATAAAATTTTATAAGGCTAAATAATGAGTAAATTAGAAAATACAAATGAATTATTAGAAGCTTTAGAAAATATTGCTAAGTTAAAAAAAAGGTAAAGCTATAAATCTCTATCTTTCTTAAAATTTACCTATCAGGTTTTATAATTACTGTAAATCCACCTTTATACCAAACTTTATAAATAGATATTTCTATTTGTGATATTTTATATTTATCATCTATTTTTTTAACCATAAATTATTTTTCATATTTTGCTCTTATTTCTTTTATTTTTTTATGTGTTTCTTCATAATTTATATTTTCTGGGTCAGTATCAATAATATAATTCCATATTTCCACTATATTTTTTGAATCTTTTTTCATCTCTTCCGTTTCATTATCAGGTAATAAGTGTCCTATGTGTGCATACTCTAAAAGTACATCTTTTTCCATTATTGTTGCCATTGTTAAATCCTTTTTTTAAATGTATATTATTCTTTCCTAGAATTATTATCATTCATAATTTTTAAAGCTTCTTGCTTTAATAAAATTTGTAGATCTAAAATTTCATCAACTATTTTATTAATGTCTTCATAAGAGCGTTTTTGTGAGAAATTTATTTTACTATCTTCATTTTGTACTAGCCAATGTTTAAAAAGCCCTCCTAATCTTCCCATATCTCCAGCAACTTTTAAAAGACCATGAACTGCTTTTTGATCAACGATACAAGTCATAGGATAATTCATTCTTAAATATCTTGACAAAGTTAATCCATAACCCTCTGCTTTTTGTGTAAGTTCTTGATATTCAAGTTCCGTTAATCTTATATTTATTTGTTTTTCTCTCATTTGGTGTACCAACTTTATTTTTAGAGCTTTAGCGATAAAACTTTGTTATTGTATAGCAATAACATATCCTGTCCTTTAAACATCACAAATTATAGTTTATTATTCTTTATTATATGAAAAAATTTATAAATAAAGGATAATAAAGCTTAATTAACTATAATATTAAATAATAAACTATTAATATGGACTAATGAAAAATGAAAAAAGGTGAAGCAAAAATAGAATTTTTTTCTAATTTAGAGTATTTTAAAAAAGAGTATGAAAGAGGATTGGTTGTATCAAAATTTTTATACAATAAAGCTGTTTTGGAAAAAGACATTAAAATGACTTATGTTCAATTTAATAAATATTTCAATGAAACTTTTAATAATAAAAATATCATTCCACAAGATATAAAGATAAATAATCAAGAGAAAGAGATAAAAAACGAACCTATAAAAGCAAAAGTTACAACTAGAGAGAATCAAGTCTTTAGTGCAATGTATGGCAAAAATTTTAATAGTGATGATATTTTATAGTGTCATATTCATTAAAGTTTGAGAATTGATTTTTTCCTATAATATTCCCTATATATTAGGAGTGTATAGTATAATTAATTAAATATTTGTTATTAATATGTATATTAAAAAATGATAATAAAACTCTATAACTTCAAGTATTCTTCATTATATTTATCTTATCTGACACATTATCAGTTAGTAAAGGTCTTTCATATGTGATAATGAGCTGATCTGACAAATATTTATCATATAATTCTTTCTTTTCTATTCAGTTATTGTCATATGATTCAATGCCAATCAATACCTAAATGGGTAGAAAGGGCAGTATTCTTTGTGATAGAGATTTGTCAGGTATATTAAATTTAGAAAATAAAGTAAATTATGATCATATTGTTCCTTTAGATAAGTATGGTTTTAATGATATATCTAATATTCAATTATTATGTTTTGATTGTAATCAAAAAAAGAAAGCTAATCCTGCAATAACATCTCATTTTTATCAATCTTGGTATTCTTATGAAAATAATAATTACACAAGAGAAAAAAGTAATAAATTATGATAAAATATAAACTAAAATGATATAATAAGGGTTTTCTGTAAAATGTATATAGATTTATTCTCAGGTTGTGGTGGTCTTGCTTTAGGTTTACATAAAGCAGGATGGAAAGGTTTATTTGCTATAGAAAAAAGTACAGATGCTTTTTCAACATTAAAACATAATCTTATAGATAAAAATTCAAATTTTTCTTGGCCAGATTGGTTACCTAAAAAAAATCATGATATTAATGAAATCATTGAAAATTATACTGAAAACTTAGAAGAACTTCGAGGAAAGATTTCTTTAGTTGCTGGAGGACCACCATGTCAAGGCTTTTCTATGGCAGGAAGAAGAAAAGAAAAAGATGATAGAAATAAACTTATTGATTCATATATCAAGTTTATTGAACTTGTACAACCAAATATTTTGTTTTTTGAAAATGTAAAAGGCTTTACAATAGGTTTTAAAAAAGGAAATAAAAGAGGAAAAGCTTATTCTGTTTATGTTATAAATAAGTTAAAAAAACTAGGTTATGATGTAAAAGGTGATATTATTGATTTTTCGGAATATGGAGTACCTCAAAAAAGACAGCGTTTTATTTTAGTTGGAGTTAAAAATGGTAAAGCTTCAACTTTTTTTGAAAAACTTGTTCAAAATAGAGCAGATTTTTTCAAATCTAAAAATATAAATGATACGACATCTTTAAGTGAAGCTATTTCTGATTTACATCAATCAAATGGAACAGAAGAGTCACCTGATACAAAAAACTTTCAAGCAGGCATTTATAACAAGTCATCAAGTAAATATCAAAGTTTTATGAGAGAAGGTAGATATTTAAAAAATAAGATTGCAGATAGCCATAGATTTGCTAAACATAAAGATGATACAGTAGAAAAATTCAAATATATACTAGAAAATGCACAAGCAAATAAAAATATACCAGATAGTATAAAAGAAAAATACAATCTTAAAAAAAGAACAGTAGTTCCACTTTGTGGAAAATTACCAACTCCCACATTAACTACGCTTCCAGATGATTATATTCATTATTGTGAACCGAGAATATTAACAGTTAGAGAATATGCAAGAATACAGTCTTTCCCCGATAGTTATGAGTTTAAAGGTGGATATACAACAGGCGGTGATAGAAGAAAAACAGATGTTCCAAGATATACTCAAATAGGTAATGCTATTCCACCACTTTTTGCTGAACAAGCTGGATTAATTTTAAAGGAATTGTATTTTGACTGAAAAAATAGAAAATATACTTTTATTAAAAACTGAAGTTTTGAGTTATGCACGAAGTCTTAAAACGAATGATAGAAAAATAGTAGAAAGTTTATTTAAATTATTTGACTCTGAAAATAAGTATCAATTTGATGACAAAGAGATTGATGCACTACTGAATTTCATTAATAAAATAAATGAAAAATCGTTGAACATTAATGAGGATGAATTTAAAAAAAGATTTATAGAAAAAATCAAATTACTTTTGTCTAAAAATAATATTGAAAAAGAAACTCCTGTAGATAATACTAAAGATTTAAGAAATAAACTTGAAAAATTTGAAGATAAATTTAGTAACTATATTTCAACTTTAGATGAAATTAGAGATGTTTCTCAATTTTATGAAAATATACATGAGAATATGCTTTCTTTAGATCAAAAAATAAATGATGTTGAAGAGAAAGAAAAAATACTTAAAAATATTAAAGAATATAATGAAAAAGAAATTGCAAAAAATAATTTTGATTTATTAAGTACAGGTTTTTCTAATATATTAGAAGAGAAAAAAAATAAACTTAATAATTTGTTGGATTTATTAAATATTTTTGGTGTTGTAATTTTATTGATTCCAATTTTTATAATATTAGCTGATATATATCATTGGAAAATACTATTTCATACTTCTTCTATTATCGCATTAGTTACAATTGAACTTTTTGTAATATATTTTTTTAAAATTTTTTTACATAATTATAATGAAGTAAAAGAACAAATATTACAGATTGATAACAAGCAAGTTTTACTAGGTTTTATTAGTAATTATTTAAAATTTAAAGATTTAAATAGTATTACAGACAGCAGTATAGTAAGACTTGAGGAAATTATATTTAGTAGAATATCTCCAGATATAAAACAAGGACCTACTGCACCTGATATTGCAAGTATTGTTGAAAAAGTTTTAAAAGCATTCAAAGGATAATTTTAATAATGAATATTAAATTAAATAAAGAGCAGAAAGAAGCATCTGAAATATTAAACAATAATTTACAAATTATCGCATGTGCAGGTTCAGGTAAAACTTTAGTTATTTCTTTACGAATAATTAATCTTTTAAAAAAAGGAATTAATCCAAATGAAATAGTAGCTTTTACATTTACTGAAAAAGCAGCAGCTGAATTAAAACACAGAGTTTTTGAACTAGCTAAAAATGAACCTGCTATAACTACAATTGGACTTGCAGAAATGTATATAGGAACTATTCACTCTTGGTGTTTAACTAAACTTAAAGATAATGCTATAACTTATCAGAAATATGAAATTCTTGATGATATTAAACTTAAACTTTTTGTTGATAGAGCATATATTAAAGCAGGTATGAAAAATTTAGGTATGAGATGTTATATCGATACAAATATATTTATTAATCTAATGAGTTTAGTTCGAGAAACCCAGTTTAAAGAGGGGATAAATCTACCTGAGAATGTAGAAAAATCTAGAATTATGTATGAAAATTATTTAGAAGAAAATAACTATTTAGATTTTACAATGATTTTGACTAAGTTTCTTGAAGAAATAAAAAATAAATCTTCAAGACTATATAAATATATTAATAATGACATAAAATATTTAATTGTAGATGAGTATCAAGATGTAAATGATATTCAAGAGACAATTATAAATGAAATATACAAAAGTGACTGTAATATATGTGTTGTAGGAGATGATGATCAAACAATTTATCATTGGAGAGGAAGTAATATAAAGAATATTTTAAATTTCTCAAAAAACTATAAAGATGTTAGATCTGTTACTTTGGATAAAAATTATAGAAGTAGTGAAGCTATAGTAGATGTTGCTACAAGAATTATAGAAGAAATTAAAGAAAATAGATTAGCCAAAAAAATGATTTCTGCAAGTCATCAAGAATTTGAAGAAGCAGATTTAATCAAGAATAATTTTGAAAATCAAAAAGAAGAAGTAGAATATATTGTTAATACAATTAAAAATGTACGTGGTGTTGAATTTTTAGATAAAAAAGGAAATGATTCAAGAGGTTTAGATTATTCAGATATTGTAATATTACTTAGAACATGGAATGTTGCTGATGTGTTTGCAGAAGGATTAAAGAATGCAAATATACCATATGTTGTTGCAGGAGTTACAAAACTATTTGAACAAGATGAAATTAAAGCATCCGTAAATATATTTAAATATCTAAGTGGACAGATTTTAAAAAATGAGTTAGAGGAGTCATGGTTAAAATTAAGTGAAAAGATTGAAATAAATAAATTACTTCAAGCAATTGATTATCTAGATTCTTATGATGATATTCAAGAAGATACTTGGTATGAATATTTAATTTTACAACAAGTATTTAGAACATATTTAAACAAACTTGAAGTATCTGAAAAAACATTTTCATATTTGGAAAATGAACATGGTATGGAAAAAGGAGAAATTGTATTTTATAACTTAGGTAAATTTAGTCAAATAATACAAGATTTTGAAACAATACACTTTAGAGATAATCCTATTAAGAAATTAGACAATTTTATAAATTTTTTACATTATACTGCTGCTGATTATTATCCAGAAGGATGGTTAAATCAAAATCTTGTTACTCCTAATGCTGTTACTATTATGACTATTCATCAATCTAAAGGCTTAGAATATCCTGTTGTTTTTATTCCTGGAATGAATAGAAACTATTTTCCTGCAAAAAAACCTGGTGGTAAGAATATCTGGCATTTTATTGATAAAGATATTATTGAAAAAGAAAGATATGAGGGAAATGAAGATGATGAAAGAAGATTATTTTATGTTGCAATAACAAGAGCAAAAAAATTTTTATTTATTACTAGATCTCCAAAACTAACAAAAAATAATTTATATAATAAAGAATCTTTATTTTATAGTGATTTAAGAAAATCAGAATTTATTTTTCAATCTACAACTGATTATTTTGATAGAAAACATACATTACCAAAAAGTGAAAAGAAAATAAATAATATTATTTTAAATTTTACATTATTAGAATCTTATTTTGAATGTCCTTATAAATTCAAGTTTGATGTTTTATATGGATTTAATGAACCTTTGAGTCCTAGAATTGGTTATGGTAAATCAATACATGATAGCTTAATGGAAATACATAAACGTTCAATGGAAAATGATATTCCAGAGATAAAGGAGATGGATGAAATATTAGATAGGCATTTGTCTTTTCCTTATGCAATTGAAAGTACTAAACAAACAATGAAAAAGAAGGCTAGAGAAGCAATCATAAAATATTATAATAATAATAGAAAAGATTTTAATAAAATACAATACACAGAAAAAGATATTGAGTTAGATTTTGGAAATGGAATAATTATTAATGGAAGAATTGATTTAATAAAAAAATCACAATTGAATGGAAAAGAAAAAACTTATATTATTGATTTTAAGTCTAAATTCGATCCAAATAAAGATAAAATAGATTTTAAACAACTTCAAATTTATGCTATTGGTTATAAAAAATTAACAAATAAAATGGCAGATTTTATTCAAATATATGATTTTGAAAAAGGAGAAGCTGAACCTAAGCAACTGTTAGTAAATGAATTAAATGAAATAGAAAAAGAAGTTATTTCTGCGGCAACCAATATTAAAAACAATAAATTTGAACAAAAATGTAATGATAAAAATTGTATATGTCAGTTTCATTAAAGATTTTTATAAATTTAATTTTATTATATAGTAACAAGAGTTTAAGAGAATAAAATTTTAAAAAAAGTTGTCTTGACTTTTTGGGGTATTATAAGTTTTAGTTTTAATGGCATTAAAAATTGGAAAGTATCATCTGGATTATTTGCCATAAATTCAGGGATAATACTTTCCTTAGACATATTAGTTTAAATCCCCATTATCAAATTTTAATGTCTATTCTCATTTTTTAGTGTTTGTAACATATAGATACATTATATAAATTTAAAATTACTAGACATAAAAAAAGGTAAAGCCATAAGCTCTACCTTTTCTTTTGATGATATTTTTCATTCAATAGTTCTTTTTCTAGATTTCTAATTATTTTTTTATCAAGTGGTCCTGAAATAAATCCAATTATAAAGTCTTCAGACTCATTATTAATATTTTTCTTAGATAAATTTTTATCATTTTTAATTTTTTTAACATTGTTTATTTGCATTTTAACCTTTCAAATTATTTATTAACCTTTATCTATTCCTGATTGATAAGGTTCTGTTGTTGCTTTACCAGCTCCAGATATTTCTCCACTTTCTTGTTTTGAAAAAATATTTTCTACTTTAGATTGTAATCTGTTAGCCATTTGATTTGAGGTTCTTCCTTTTGTAGTATTTTCAGTCCAGTGTTCAATAGCTGAATTAGTAAGATTTCTAGCCATACCTTTTACTGCATCCATTCCACCTTTCCCACCTTCTGCGAAGTGTAAAGAACTTGCTGCTTTCATAGCTCTTGTAGCACCAATAGTTCCAGCAACAGTTCCCATCATCATTCCACCTGTCATCGTTGCAACAGCTTTAAATCCTGAACTTGCTCCACTACTATCGCCAATTGCTCCTTGGAATGTAGCTTCAATTAGAATGGGTACAATTTTAGTGATTACTGCAAATATCATACTCATAACTAAAGTTTGTAGAATTAAATCAAAAGTTATTTTTTCTGAGAGTTGATTAAATGCTATTTGAATAGATGTAATTGCAAGAGCCATAAGAGCTTTTATTAAAAATAGTTCTACTCCAACTTTAACTGCAGTTAAAATTGGATTTAATCCTATTTGTTTGAAATGTTCAAGTCCACCTAAAGCTAATGCAAAAAATGCAACTATATTCAAAAGATAAAATTTTATATAAACTATCAACAAATCAATAGCCATAAAAACAAAGGCTATAAGAATAATAATTCCAGCAATGATTTTGAAAAAACTTTCAGCAGAAATATCTAATGATGCAAGTATTAATAATACAATATCAATTGATTTCCCTATTATATTATTAGGAGTAATTTCTATTCCACCACTTACATTTATTGCAAGTTCAGAAAAACTATCAAATAAAATAGTAAGCCAATAGTCCACATTAAAGAAAAATAAAAATATTCCTATATACATAATTTTTTTAACTAATTCAGCAAGAAACTCTCCTAATTCAAAGCCTCTTAATGTCATCATGCCAAAAGTCCAAACTAAATTTATAGTTGCTAATGCAAAAAATACATATAAACAAGCTGTTTTAACTATTGGTATCCAATTTTTTAATCCATTTTGTATCAAAAATAAAATACTATTACTATCTTCTATGGCAAAGGCTGAATTTGTAAAAAGAAACATAAGAAAAAGGCACTTTAATAAAATGCCTTTTTTTAAATTATTTGTAAGGGTTTTCTGTTTTTGTTCCTGGTAATTTTGAAAAGCTATTAATGTCATCTGCTTTTTTATAACCACTATTTGTGTCTCTTTCCATAAGTAAAGAAGTTTTTGCATTTTTGCAATCAAGTTCTTGCTTTTCATTTGTTTTCTCCAACTTGTTGCATTTGGCTACTTTTGCTTTGGCTTCTTCTAAATGTTGAGAATAATACTCTTTTGTTTTTGCTTCTTCCCCACAACCAGTTAAAAAAGTTATGGTAGCAATAGTTAATATGGTTTGTAAAAATTTTTTCATTTTCTTCCTTTTTTAAAATATATTTATTATACATTATCTTCCTCCTGGTAATTTAAATATACTAATATCGTCTGCCTTTTTATAACCACTATTAGAGTCTCTTTCTTGTAGAGCTTCATTTTTTGATTGTTGTAAAATCTTTTCATTATTTTGCATAGCCATATAATTTGTCATTGCATTTGATTGATCCATAACAGTAGTTTTTAATTTCCTAATTTCATCAATTTGAAAAGTTAGTAAATCATTTGAAGCTTGTAATACTTGTAAATTACCTTCTGCACTTTCTGACCTACTTTTCAAATTATCTAAAATTTGGTCTTCTCTATCTATTTGATTATAAGAATTTTCTAGCTTTTGAAAAGTACCGTTTAAAGTGTTTTGATTTAGTTCTGTTATCTCTTTATATTTATCTGAATATATTTTATTTCTTTGCTTTTCATTTGTTGCATTTGAAAAATCATTTTCATATCCATTAAAATCCTTATAAGTATTTTCAAATTTGTTAGAGATATTCCCCAAATCATAACTTATACCACCAACATTATTCATTATTCTTTTTTGCTGTTTAATAATGCTTCCTAGATTATCCCAATTAAAACTTCCTAAGTTTTTTAAGTTTGTTGTTTGCATTTCAACCATTCTTACTTGTTGTTGAAGTTGTGTAACCATATTCTCATATTGTTGTATTTGCATAGCATAATCTTGTAACATTTGCTGATAAGCCATAACTTGCTGAACAATAGCTGCAACATCAACAGTAGGAATACCTGTAGCATTTACACTATATGGAGTAGAAGTCAATAACAAACAAGTTGTTGTAACACTAAGTAATGTTTTTTTAATCATTATCTATTTCCTCTTCTTTGTAAAGAATATTTTCTAATTCGTTTAAAGTCATTTTAAATACAGAGTTATATCCAGTTATATATGCTTCTTCATCTACTATTTCATTAGAATATGTAAAAGATAAATATGCACTAGTATTGAGAAATTTCAAGATAGAAATAGTCTCTTCCAATTTTTCACAAAATTCTAGATTTTCAGATTGAAATATGATTTTACTTCCGTTATTTTCATTATTAGGCATTTATTTCTCCTTGTATAGAATTTTCAATATTCTCTACTTTTGCAACATAACTAGAAACTAAGTTGTTTATTTTATTTATTAACTCTTCCATTTGTACACTAAAGCCATAACTAACATCTTTGTATATATTTTCATTTTGTTCTAATAAAGGGGCTGTTGCCTCTCTGATAAAACATAAACTAGAACTAACTCTAGAAATCTCATCTTGAAAATCATTTCTAGCATGAATTAGTCCATTAAATTTATTTTTTAATTCTTGTTCCATTCTATTTTTCTCCTTTTTTTGTTTTGGTTTAACTTCATTTTAAAGTACCTAAAAACTATTTTTTATAAAAATCAGTACAAAATATAGTTTAAGTATCTTTTGTTTGTTTTAGATAGTTTTTTGTTTGATTATGAACTATCTTAGTTCATCTTTTAAATTCTTTCCATAAAAAGAAAGATAAAGGCTGGATTTTTTAGGTTTAAGAAACCGTTAAAAAAATCAGCAAACAGCTGGAAGAGATATTTTTTTGAATTTGATAACTTAGCCCAGTTGTTTTGAGAGTCCATTAGCCATAATCTAAAACTTCATTTTCTTTACTGGCTTGTGCCAAATCTTCAAGTTTAGATTTTTGTTTATCTTTTGAAATTTGATAATTAAGAATTTTTTGATTTATTTCCTCAAACTTTTCAACTTCATTTTCATTAGAAGAAAAAAGAGAAGTTTTATTAATTCTTTTATTTATTAATTTATTTATTGTTGAACGGTCGTTTAACGGCTGTTGAGTTGAGTCAATTAAACTCAACTCTAAAAGTTGTTGTTCTTGTTTAATTCTTCTTTTTTCTGCACTAACTTTACCAGCTAATTTTTTTTGTTCAGTTTGTTTATAATAAGGCTCTAACCATTTATTTAATTGTGCCGATATAAATATGATTCCATCATCATTTTCTGTAAGTTCAAATAATCCATAAGAAGTGATTACAGTATTAATTACAGGAACACTTACTTTCATTTCATCAGCAAGTAAATCTATATCAGAAAGTGGATATTTATGTCCTTCAGCTTCTGCTAGTGTTTCAAGTAAATATACAGCAATTCCATAACCTTGAACATTAAAATCTTTTATAAGCCTTTTTATATTTTTTCCATTCCTAAAGTTAGTAGGAAAAAGAAAATTTGGTACAGTTTTACTCATTTCAAAGCCTTTATTTATGAAGTTTGTACTTTTCTATTTGCCATAAAACGGGCAATCTGTAATTTTGGATATAAAATTCTTGAACCAATTTCTATATAATCAATACCAATACCCTGCTTTCTCCAAGTTTCAATACTTGAAGCTGAAACTCCTAAAATCCCAGCTGTTTGTTTACTATTTAAATTTAGGATTTTTGAATATCCTAAATCATTTATTTGTTTGAGATATATCTCTATTTCTTCATTAATATTCATTTTCTTATCCTTTATTTTATTTATATATTTGTTCTAATAAGTTATTTAAGACCTATTACACCATCTAATAAACATTAAGTTTTAAAATAGCAATATATTTGTATAATTAAATATAAATATTTAAGATAATATTGTATTTTTAAATATATATTGAATTATATAATATTTAATTTAATATGTCAATAATTTTATCTAAATTTTAGATTTTTTATGTTTTTAGGAACTCTATGAATATTGAAACATTAATAATGAAGCTACTTAGCTATTATCAAATCAAAACATTAAATGATTTAGCAATAAAATTAGATACTACACAATCTACTATAAGTGGATGGAAAGCAAGAAATGCAATAGGTGCATTGACAGATACTGTTGCGAATAAAGACCCTGAAGCTTTAGAATTCATTTTTAGTTCTAATTCAAATATTCAAATGAATAATGATGTATCAGGTGGACAAATTGCTAAAACTGTAAAAGGCAATTTAATTACGAATAATCAAATTATTGATGATATAGATAATTCAACATTAAGTCTATTTAAAGAAGCTTATTATAAGGCAAAAGAAAGTGATGATATAAAAGGTTTTAGAATTTATTTAATGGAATATAAATAGTGAGTGATGATATTCAAAAAAATGAAAATATAAAAGGTGGGCAAATTGCTCAAACTGTGCAAGGTAACCAAATTCAAATAATCAATAACTATTTTTCTATTCCTTCTAAAGCATTAAAAGATTATGACAAAGATATTTCTGTACAGAGTGGTATTTTTACAAACCAAAGGAAAAAACTATTAATTGCATTAATATTTGCTCTTCTTTTCCTATTTATCGGATGGTTTCTTTCATACTATAAAACTGAAACTGGTGAAATAAGAATATATTCCTTTATTCCTCATAGTATGGTTATAAGCATATTTTTTATTCTACTTTATTTTCTTATATTTTTATTTGTTTATTATATAAATCGTGCAATATTAAAAATAGAAAATGATAAATTAACTCTATTTTTAAAGCTGAAAAAAGAACTTAAAATAATTGAATATAAAGATATTAGAGGTTATTTAATAGAAAAAGATTTTTTAGATTTTGGAGCTAGCTTTTTTATTTATAAAGTTAATGAAATTGAGCCTTATATGTCATTTAAAATTATTTCAATTCATACACTTATTGCTATTGAAGAATTACTAAAACATCAAATAAATGAAGCAATAAAAAAATAGTAATTTATATCTATAAAAAATATTAAAGTTTAGAAAAATATATGTCAGAAAAAGAAAAATTAATTGAAATACTTCACAATACATCAGATGAAGCTAAAATTAAAAAAGCTACAAAAGAATTAAATATAATGTAGTCATTATTAACTTTTGTATCTCCACCATGAACCAAAGCAGATCTCAATCTATAAAACTCTTTAACTGCTTTAATAGTATTTAGTCTTGATTCTTTATCTGTAGCCACAATAAAGGCAAAAGTATCAGCTAACGTATTTCCTATGCTTTTTTGAAATAATGGAACTGTAATGCTCATTTTAGAATACCTAAAAAATACATTTTCTTGTTTAATTTCTAAATCAAGTGAAACAAGAATATTATTTGGTATAGTAGCTTTTTTGCTTAATAACTCTAATGTCTCAGTATGTCTTCCAGATATATTATGCCCAGCTGTTACTATATAATGTCTCTTAAATATAAAACACCTGTTCCGAGAGCTAAGTTAATTTTATCCCTACGGATTGTTAAATGAACAACTGAATGTACTGGATTGTGCATTATATCTCCATTATCTAATATATTCCTAACGTCTGTAAGCCTTTTTTATTGATTATTTAGTAAGCCCTTACTTTGTTGATTTGAAAACAGCTCTGACAAATAGTTATTCTGAACTATGGAGTGTGGATTATTTATGTATTCCCAAAAATTACTAGGTAACCAACCAGTCGTATTTGAAGGAGACGCTTCCACTAAAATAAACCAAGTCTCACCCAGCCTTCCATGAAGTACTGCACTAAGATCACTCTCACTTAGTTTAGATATGATAATGGCAGTATTCGTAATCGGTGATACCCAAGCTTCTATGGCCTTCGTATCATTTAAGATAAATGATATGTATTCGTTCGAAAACACATTATTACACGAGAAAATAAACGCTTTCATTTTGACACCTCCTCATTATCATTTTCGTCTTTTTGCGATCTAGAGTTAAATGTTGCGGCCCCCAAAGCAAGATTTTCAGCCGCAATTGGCTCCATCAAGCCAGACCCAGCAATCATATTAATTCGCCGAACTTCACAGCGATACTCTTCAGACTGAAGACGATCCGGATCTCTTATAGCGAATATAAAAAAAATTATCAAGTAGAATGCAACTATCACTATTGCAATAATCGAAAACAACAATAACAGTAAATTATATTCTTTAAATAACCATGCAGCACCTATAAAAACTGGTGGAAGAAAAAGCGTAGGTATAATACCGCTCATAACTGTTCCACGCTTCATAAGTGTGTCTGCAGAGTGATGTAGCCCTTTTCCCCAAGTGTTCAACTGATTTTTTATATCCATCCTATCTGCAATCCTTTCGTCTTAAATAGCTAACTATTTATTGAACATACATTATATATAAAATACCCTAAAAATAAACAAATAACATGCACAAAAAGTGTCGTATATCAAAATATCTACAAACACCTTAAATATGGTATTTCTGTAGATATTATTATAAAAAATATTGGAAATTGAGATGCTTCTTAAATAAATCTTAAGTTTATGATATGCTTTTTATGTATGTTTAATGTGGATATTTAGACGATAATAGTACATAATGTATTTATATTAAGGTGATATAGTAATAAACCTGCAAAATGCTAAATATATTATGAGGAGTAATGTGGACAGAAAATTGATACAAAGATAAGTTATAAAACAAGTTCAACAACCTGTACTTTTTGGCACAAATTAGGATTAGTAAGATGAACTATACTAAAATTCTAGGACTATCAATCTTTGACACAAAGACCCTAAACAGTCTCTTTTTTTTATATTCTATAATCCTAAATTAATAACAGCTTCTCGTCCACTATCAAGACTTAATTTAGCATATCTTAAAGTCATTTTTATATCTTTATGATTCATTAATTTTTGAATAGTAAATATTGGTGTTCCATTGATAGCCAAATGACTTGCAAAAGTATGTTTTAGTGAGTGAAATACAATTTTATTCTTTCTATCGTTATCATCAATATCGTTGTTAAATAGTTCGTCTAATTTAGCTCTTAATCTTCTTTCAGGATTTAAAATAAAAAGTTTATGATTTGGTTTTAATGAATTTACTCTTTTTTCAAGAATTGATTTCGCTTAATTAAACCTATATTGACAAAAAGATACTATATTTAGTATAATATTTCATATTTAATTAAGGATATAAAATGCAACCAATTTTAGCAAATTATAGTGCAAGTATAACAGAACTTAAAAAATCTCCTACACAATTACTAAATGAAGCGGATAATGAAGTTATAGCAATATTAAATCATAATATCCCTAGTGCTTATCTAGTTCCAAGTAAACTATATGAAAAAATGATGGATATTATAGATGATTATCATTTGTCATTAGAAGTTGGGAAAGCTTTAAATGATGGTGAAAAACCAGTTAAAGTAAGTTTAGATGACTTATAATCTTGAATTTAAACCTCAAGCTTTAAAAGAGTGGAGTAAATTAGGCTCAACAATAAAAGAACAATTTAAAAAGAAATTAGAAGAAAGACTTGAAAATCCCAAAGTAGAAAAAGATAAACTAAGTGGATATGAAAATGTCTATAAAATAAAACTAAAAACTGCTGGATATAGACTTGCTTATCAAGTTAAAGATGAAGAAATTGTTGTTTTAGTATTGAGTGTTGGAAAAAGGGAAAAAGATAAAATTTATAAGAATCTAAAAGATAGATTCTAAATATTTAAATAAGTAGAAAAATAGAGCTTAAGTATTCCACAGTTGGCAATATTGTTTGAAAGCGAATTAGATGAGTTTTTAAATTTATGACTTAAAAAATGATTTTTGTTGTTCAAAAAGTCCTAAGGTTTGAGATAATCTTTAGATTCTACTTCTTGAACACTTTTTGGAACAAATTATATCTCTACATAAAGGTTGTAAAGCCAATAAATGAGATTTTCTAATTTTGTTCTAAAACTTAGTGATTTAGCAACTTAACGTTTAAAATGAGCCAATAAGATGCTCTCATAGTAATTTATTATGTTAGCATTGGCATGCTTTAGCCATAGTAGTAAAAGTTGAACTATTATAATTTAGTTCAATCTTTTGTTTTGTTGTTTTGTTTCTGCAAATTGTACAATATCTATGAGTTTGATTTAAATATCCTTGCCCAGGTCTTTTTTTCTGGCTTCTATCACTACGAATAAATGTAAGATTTTTTCCTAAAATTCTTAAATATGCACTATCATTGGCAGAAGATCCATGATGTGGTGCCGTTACAATTGAATTATCTTTCAAAGCAACTTGTGGTTGGTAAAAATGTAAATCTGAATCCGCTGAAAACAAAACATCAGGTACATTCTCTTTTTGATACATATAAACAAGGCTATATTTATTTATATCTGATAAAGATAAGTGATATAAAGCTAAAAAAAATAATTTCGAATCATAAAGAGTAATATCTGTCTGAAGCGCATTTTCGCTGTATAAATTAAATCCATAAGTTTTATGTGTATAGCCATTATATTTAAACCATCTTATATACGCACCCGAATGTAAGGCGTTGCTAATTAGTGATGCAGTATAGTTAAGTGTTAACATCATTTTATAATCAATATCGGAATCATGATAATACCAAAACGGTTCAAAATACCATAAACGTTGGTTATCAACGAAATCATCTAAAACTTTGGTATTAATATCTTCAAACGTGTTGTTTTCCTCAGAATCAAGATGTTTTTCCTTGTTTTTTTGTAATTTTAATATTGATTCACATTCAAAATTTTCTGATTCAAAATCAATTTTATGTTCTCTTAAGTCTTTGAATAACTTAAAATTTTTTTCTGATAAGGTATAACCAATTGAACCTAAAATCTCAGGTAACCAAATTTCTTTGAATGTGAATTTTTGAGATTTTAGAATTCCAATAATTCCATTTATATGGTCGGCATCATAATGAGTGCAAACTAGTAAATCAATGTGATTGTTTGGAATTTTTTCTTGACGTAACAAATTTAATATATGAGTTTTATTCATGCCACCGTCAACAAGAATAATTTTGTCCTTATCTCTTAATAAAAAAGAATCTCCAACATTTACAGGTAAAGCTGTTAACTTCATCAATGGTTCCTTGTAATACTAAAATTATTTATGATATGATTTATTATTTGAAATTCTTCATCAACAGGTTGATATTCTTTGGCATTTAATTCGTTATATTTTTTGATTGATTTTACCATGGCAGTTATTTGTAAAAATCTCTCCAAAAACATTTTATTGACATGCATTTGCATCGGATGAGTCAAACTCAATAAAAGTCCTGATATTGAACCCATGTGTTGCAACCAGTGAATTGTTTCATGTATATAATAAGTCACCTTCAAAATCAATTTGTTTACTTCTATGTAAAGACATTTTATTATGAATATCAGTTCTTAAACATAACACAAATTGCATTGAATCATACAATCCAAGAACATTATGAAATCCGTTATATTGTTCATCGTATATTTCTAAATATTTGGAATTTAATTTCATGTCATCCTGCTCAATGTATTTCTCTCCAATGATTTGTTAGGCTTTTTATGTTAACTGTTGTTCATGTTCTGCTAAAAACAATAAATTAGTTGCAGTTAGATGCAACATATAACTTGTAATTTCAGCCGTAACTTGAATTGGTTGAACTCCTTGCCCATGTCCAGAATTTTTATTTCGTATTGTCGGAACTCCACTTTCAAATAATTGTTGAAGTGATGAAAATTGTGTTTGTAAATATGTTGGAATCAAATTATTATCAAAACATATTTTTATTAATTTCTTTGATGTGTCATTTTGATTATATACCCAATTATGCTTATCGCAAATTGTTTTCATTGTACTTTCAAACGATTTAAGGCATTCATTTAAACACTCTTTATATCTCTTATGTCGATAGTGTTCATAAGCTTTTAAAAATTCTTCATTAGCTCCTTTGTATAAAGAATTGTTTAATATTCTTAAAGTTGGTTTTACAACTTCTGAGTGAATAAATTTAGAGTCAATTTTAATCGCTTCACCTGATTCAAATGAATATCCAATAGCATTTTCTTTAAATCTTTCATTAAGTTCAACAATCGCATCATCAATCATTTTACTGTAAGTATCATGGTGTTTATACTTTTCTTTTAATACAAGATAAAAGTATCTGTAAAATAATTCAATTATATCTAGTGCTTTTTGATAATCATTGGTATTTAGTAAAAAATCAAATATTGCTTCTTCATTATTATTTGCATATTCTTTTAATGTAAAGACACCATATTCTTTACATAATATTTTATGAATCTCTGAATAAATATTATTTTTACTATAATATTCTATATCAATTACTTCTCTAAAAATATGAATTGTTTGAACTTTTAAGTTGGATGGAATACTTTCATATTCATATATATCAACAGCATCGTTATCTAATTTCTTTTGCCTTTTTGAAAATATATTAAAAATACCAAGCATCAATATCCTTTTTTAAGCTAACTATTTATTGTATATACATTATATACAAGATACACTAAAAATAAATAATGACAACATTCAAAATGTTAAATATATTAGGAAATACAATATGGATGAAAAATTACTACAAAGATAAGTTACAAAACAAGTTCAACAACCTGTACTTTTTAGCACAAATTGGGATTAGTAAGATTAACTATACTAAAATTTTAGGACTATCAATCTTTGATACAAAGACCATGAACAGTCTCTTTTTTTATATTCTATAATCCTAAATTAATAACAGCTTCTCGTCCACTATCAGGACTTAATTTTGCATATCTCAAAGTCATTCTTATATCTTTATGATTCATAAGCTTTTGAATTGTAAAAATAGGCGTTCCATTGATAGCTAAATGACTTGCAAAAGTATGTCTTAGAGTATGAATTACAACTTTATTTTTTCTATCATCTGGGTCTATTCCATTATTAAAAAGATTGTCTAAAATAGCTCTTAATCTCTTTTCAGGATTAGATGTAAAGATTTTATCATTTAAAGATAGATTTTGAGTTCTAATCTCTAATAAATACTTTAATTCATCTGTTAGAAAAGCTTTATAAGTTGAATTATTTTTAAAATCTTTTAAAGCTATAAGATTATGAGTAAAATCAATATCTTTTTTATGAATATTTAAAAGTGTTGCTAATCTTCCACCAGTATTTAAAGCTAATTTGAAAAATAAATAAACTATTTCATCTTCTTTTATTTCATTATATAAAGTTTGTATCTCTTCTTTAGTTAAAAATCTTTCTCTTGCATTGTCTACATCAGAAAGATTTATATATTTAGTAAAATCATTTTTAATTAAATCATTTTTCAAAGCATACTTAGTAATCGCCTTTAAAATATTTAAAATATTGTTTATAGTTTTTGGAGCTAGTGGTTTCTTAGTTCTAATCCCATTTGTGGACTTTAAAGTATTTGTAAATTTTAAAATATCATTTTTTGATAAGTTTTCTATATCATAAGACTTAAAGAATAGTAATATATGAGTTTGATAATGTGATTTTATAGACCTAACTACATTATTTGAAGTAAAATATTCATTTGCTATTGTTTCAATAGTTAAAATATTTTTTTTCTTTTTCATGGCAATAGCTGGTGGTTCTTCTCCATTTCTTTGCTTTGTAATTATTTCATTTCTTTTTTGATTACAATAGGCTTCTCTTATACCCTCACTAAATTTACCAATTTTTAACCAAATTTTTTTATTTGTATTCAATTCTTTATATGTGATATAATAAGTCTTATCAGCTTTTCCATTGGTTTGTGTTTCTCTAAAATACACTCCAGTTAGGTTAGTTTTTATCATTTTATTTTATACCTTATTTATACCCATATAATGTGATTATTAGATTTTATAAGTTTATTTGGATTTTGTCAAGGCTCGACAAATAACCAATTTATGGCTATTTGTGAGCATTGTATTTTTTAAGATTTATTGTAAGATATATTTATGTAAGTTCGAGTCCGACTAGCGGTACCACTTCTAATTATAGGTGTATACCTATATTAAGATCACAATCAATTACACTTTTTTATCTTTATTTTTTAATTCTCCAAGAGTTACTTCTAAAAGACTTTTTTGGATTGTTTGTTTTGATTCATCCCAAGTATCATGAAGTTCGCATTTATTTTTTTGATTGCAAACCCCACCACCCAAAACACACTGCTTAAAACTCTCATCTTCTAAAGCAACAAGTATATCTTTTAGTTTAATTTCTTCTTTGGGTTTTGAAAGTTTAAATCCTCCATATCTTCCTTGGATTGCTAAAATCAATTCTTTTTTTGAAAGATTAGTCATAACTTTAGAGAGGTATTTATATGGTATTTCAAGAATTTTTGAAAGTTCTTTTACAGAATAAAGCTTTGAATTATCTTCTGCCATATATATCAAAACTTTAATAGCATACTGTGAAGTAGTAGAAAGTATCATAAGTATCCATTTTTCCTTAAAATTTCTTTGATTTTATCAGATTCAAATTTAAACATAGATAAATACTACTTTTAAGTAGTATTTAAAATATAAAAGTTTATTATTTCACAAATGCTACTTATAAGTAGAATTTAAAGGAGAAAAAAATGAGTCTATCTCTAATGGAGAAAGTTATGAGTAAAAAGAGTCTATATGCCTCTTTCTGGATCGTTTCTATTTTTATGGTAACGATATTAATTTATTTTACTGCAAATCTTGCAAAAGAAGTACCACCTCTTCCTAAACAAGTAGTTTCAGTAGAGGGTGAAGTACTATACACTTATGATGATATAGTAAATGGTAAAGCAATGTTTCAACAATTTGACCTTATGGATTATGGTTCACTTCTAGGAATGGGAGCATATTTAGGTCCAGATTTTACTACTGAATTTTTACATAAAAGAGCAGAATTTTTAAATAATTATTATGCAAATGAAATTTATGGAACAAATTTCACATCACTTGATGATATGAAAAAAGCTTCAATAAAAGCTAGAGTAATTCAAGATGTAAAAAAACAAACTTCTTTAAAAGAAGAAGGTGTATCTTATACAAAAGCTTCTGCTTTAGCATATAAAGCAAATAAAGAATATTTAATTGATTTTTTAACAAAAGGTGATGAGAAAAGAGCATGGAGAGGCAATATTATAAGAACAGATGAAGCTGCTCTTATTGCTGCATTTTTTGACTGGTCGCAGCTTGTTTCTTCAAGTGTTAGACCAACAGCACATGATGGAAGAAGTTGGTCAAATAACTGGCCACCAGAACCTTTAATAGACCAAGATGTGACATTTACAAGCCATTTAGTTTCACTTATTGAATTTTTATTACTTTGGGCTTTAACTATTGTTATAGTATTCATGGCATATGAATATATCTTTAATAAAGAACACCAAGATGGTCAATTATCAGAACCACTTAAAATTACAAAAATTTTTCCTTCACAAGAAAAGTTACTTAAATATATTCCAATTGTAGCACTTTTTGTACTTATTCAAATGGTTTTAGGTGGTTATTTAGCTCACATTTATGCAGATCCAACTGATCATTTCATTATATCTCAAGATATTTTACCTTTTAATGTAACAAGAGCTTTACACACAAATATAGCAATTATCTGGGTAGCAATCGGTTGGCTTGTTGGAGGATTGTTAATCGCTCCAATTGTTGCTGGGAAAGATTTAAGATTTCCAAGACTTGTTGATTTACTTTGGACAGCACTAATTGTTGTTGGTATTGGTGGACTTGTTGGTATTTATATGGGTGCACAAGGATATATGAGAGATACTTGGTTTTGGCTTGGAAATGAAGGGAGAGAACTTTTAAATCTTGCCAGAGTTTGGGATATTGGATTAGTTATAGGTTTAGTTCTTTGGTTTGGTATGGTTTATAGCACTATACGAAATGCAAAAGGAAACAAACTTCTTATAGGAACAATTATTTGGTCAGCTTTTGGTATTGCAACTCTTTATCTAGCAGGTATGTATCCATTACACAAAATTGCACCTAATTATACTGTAGATGATTATTATAGATGGTGGGTTGTTCATCTTTGGGTTGAATTAACATTTGAACTTTTTGCTGCTGGGGTTATTGCATATCTTTCGGTTGCGCTTGGACTTGTAAGAGAAAAAACAGCAGAAAAAGTTATGTTATTAGAACTTGGTCTTATTATGTTTAGTGGAACATTAGGTGTAGGACATCACTATTGGTGGCAAGGTCTTGATGAATATTGGATAGCAATTGGTGGGATTTTTTCTGCATTAGAACCACTTCCTTTAGCTTTACTTATGATTGAAGCAATAAAAGAGCAAAATCATATTAAATCAGAAGGAAAAAATTTTGATTTTGGAATACCATTTATGTGGCTTGCAGGAAGTGCCTTTTTAAACTGGTTTGGAGCAGGATTCTTAGGAATGGTTATAAATACTCCAACAATTAGTTATTACTCTCATGGAACATATTTGATTATGCCTCATGCTCACGTTGCACTTCTAGGAGCTTTTGGATATATTTCTATTGCTTTTATTTATATGACTGCAAGAACAAACTCTCTTGCAAAAGGATTAGAATGGAATGAAAGCATGAGCAAATGGGCTTTTTGGCTTATAACAATTGGAGTTCTAGTTTACGTACTTCCTACTATGATAATCGGTATAGAACAAACTTCTACTGCTCATACATTTGGTTATTTTGCAGCTAGAAGTAGAGAACTTCTTGAAGCTATGAGTGGATGGATGTGGTTTAGAATCTTACCTGATAGTATGATGATATTAGGATCACTACTATTATTTATAGATACTTTCAAAAAAGTTTATTTAGCAAGAAAAATCACAAAATAAACAGTAATACAAAGGATAATATCCTTTGTATTTATTTAAAATATTATTTAAAAACTTTTATTATTTCATCTAAAAAATTTTCTATTTCAGCATCACTTATACCATTTTGCATAGCATTTTCTTTCACATCACCTTGTGATATTTTTTCAATAGTTCCATTAGCTAAAAGCTTATAAACAAAATATCTGTTTTGTTTATTGTCACTTAATCCAAAAGAATTAATAAAACTTCCATTAGAATCAGTTATTAAAGGTATCTTAGAGTCTTTATACATCTTTTCTAATTCATCATTAACTGCAATTTTTTTAACTAACCAAGGAGCTTCAGATATATTCGCAACTAAAACGATATTATTTTTATCAATTTTTTTGTATAAATCCTTAAATACAATCAAAGAATCGTGATTTAAAACTACAATATATTTTTCTTCTCCAAGTTTAAATAATGTATCAATTTTTGAATAAGATTTATTTCCAACAATATCAAAATATTGTGGTATAGAATCTATTGTCAAATTTTCATTTTTACTTACTTTTTTTTCTGGAATAGTTAAATATACTAAAAACCCAAAACCAACTATTCCTAAAAATATAACTTTTAATGTATTTTTCATACTTTTTCCTTTTGTTTTTTTGCCCATCTTGAAAATAGCCTATAATTTGTAATATTTTTATCTAAACTTTTTTGATTTACTACGTTTTCAACCAAACAATTTGCAAGATATAAAGATAAAACAAACCCTCTTCCTCCTACTCCATTTAAAGTGTAGAGATTTTCAAACATGATTAAATTTTCATCTTTTATATGCGTTCCATTTTTTATATGAGGATATTTTTTTATACTATTTTTAGAATCTACAAGTCTTCCAACCATTGGGAAATAATCAATACTTGAAGCTCTTGCGCCAATCTTAACATCTACAACTTCAATATCTTCCAATATTTTTATATCATTTGCTTTTTTTAACAGTTTTTTTATATCAGATTCTATAATTTCTTTAGTTTTTATATTGTGTTCTAATTTATTTATATTTGCTAATTTTAAATTATAACTTGTTTCACTCATATCTTGCGTAAACCTATTGTGTGTTGCACCAATTGAAACCAAATATTTATCATTTTCAAGTTTTTTGCTTTTAGATAATGAACACTCTTTATGGTAATTTATTTCCACTTTTGTAGAAGTTAGAACATCAATTTTTTGTCCCCAAACTGCTCTTATATCAAAGTAATCTTCATTAACTAAAGAGATATCTGCACCAGTTGCTAAAAAAAGATTTTTTGCTTTTATTTCATCATTTATAAACCAATCTTTTTCAATTTGTTCTATTTTTTTTACTTCATAATTAAAAAGTTTTTCTATATTATTTGTCAATTTTTTACAAATTCCATAAGAATTTATAACACTTCCGATAGGAAAGAAATATCCATTTTCAAACTTTTCAAACTCAAAATCCATATAAGGAATATAACTTTGAAATTTCTTTTCATCTTCTTCATTTTTTGGAATTCTACAAGTTCCAAAGTTTTGTAACTCTTCACTAAAATTCTTTTTATAATAATCTATAGAAAAATTTAAAGCTTTTGTTACTAAATCTTTGAAATCATTAGGTTTTCCTAAAAGTGGAGATAAAAATGCACCAGCAGCTCCACTTGCTCCATAAGCTACATCCTCATTTTTGTCTATAAGTAAAATTGAATTTGAGTATTTTTTCAAAAAATGAACTACTGAACAACCTGCAATTCCAGCACCAATAACTACATAATCAAACTCTTTCATTCATCATCACTTAATTGAAAATTTGGTCTAAAATATGCTCGTCCACCTTTTAAACTTACACATTTATAATTTGGAAACTTTTTTCTATAATACCCTATTCTCTCTTTTGTCGTTTTTCCAGTATCACAATAAAAAACAAAAACTGTATTTTTAGGATAATTGTTCATTTCATAAGGATTATAAGTTATCGTTTCAATAGTTTCAAGAGGTTTTAAAATTGTATCAATAACTACAACTTTTACTCCCTCTTTTTCTAATATTTTCTTATTTCGGAATAACTCTTCTTGAGTCCATTCGTCTTTTAAAAACATATTCCATTATCCTTTTTTTTGGCTATGGTATTATATTCCTTATTAAAAAAAAGTAATTTTTATAAAAATTAAGATAAAATATATACTTATATTAAAATTAGGAAATATTTATAATGAAAGTTTTGGTTACAGATGATTCTAAAATGGCAAGAAAAATGGTCGTTAGAAGTTTAGAAGAATCTACTATTAAAGATTTAGAAATTTTTGAAGCTCAAAATGGGCAAGAAGCCATCGATTTATACAAAGAGATTTCTCCGAAAATTGTTTTTCTTGACTTAACAATGCCTATAATGGATGGGTTTGAAGCTCTTAAAAGAATAAAAGAGATTGATGAAAATGCAAAAGTTGTAATTATCTCAGCAGATATCCAAAAACTTTCTATGGATAGAGTAAGAGAACTTGGGGCTTTTAACTTTATTAAAAAACCTATTGATTCATTAAAGATGCAACAAATTTTAGAAAAAATAGACGAAGTAATATAATGGAAAATAAAATATTTTTAACAGAAGATGAAAAAGACTGTTTACAAGAACTAATGAATGTTGCTTACGGTAGTGCAACAGCTGCAATCACAGAAATTTTAGATGCCTTCGCGAAACTATCAATACCAAAAATTCAAATAATAAACGCAAATGAATTTCAACCTTATTTGTCAAAAGAGTTAGATTTAGAAGAAGAACATTTAGTATCTTTACAACAAATAAATGGAACAATTTCTGGTGAAAATATGTTTGTAATAGATAAAAAATCTGCTAAAAATATTGCTTATAAATTTGGACTAGAAGAAGATGAAATAAATGAAGAAGAAGTATGTGATATTGTTCTAGAAATTACAAATATATTATCTTCTTCAACTATTAGTAAATTAGCGGAAGATATAGATACAGATGTATCTTTTTCGGCTCCAACAATAAATAATTTAACTTCAATAAGCCAATTAAATAATCTTTTTATTAGTAAGTATGAAAAAATAATAATAATTTCTACTCAACTAAATTTTGATGATTTAAATATTTCTGCAGAATTATTTATCTTAACAACAGATAATTCTATTTTGTACATAAAAGAAAAACTAAAAAAAATATTGGATGAACTTTGAAACTAGATTCTAATAAATTTGATGTAATTTGTAATACTGTAGATAATGGTATCATTCTTATTAATAAAAATTTGGAAGTTCTATTTTGGAACAAATGGTTGGAAATTAGAACAGGAATTAGTGCTTTAGATATAAAAAATAAAAACCTAGTAGATTTCTATCCAAATGTTGATGAAAAAAAATTAAAAAGAAAAATAACAACTGCTTTAAAGCTAAATTCTTCTACATTTTATACTCCACAAATTAGTAAATTTCTTATAAATATTGAGTTAGGGAAAATTGCAGATAATGTTTTTGATAATATGCAACAAAGTATTACAATTACACCTTTAGATATAGAAAATGAGTTAGTAATTATATATATTTATGACATTACAATCTTATCTGAAATAAATTTTAAATTAAAAGAAGTTAAAGATAAAGTTGAAGAAAAAAATGAAGAATTAGAACTTTTGTTTGATACGACAATGGAAGCTATAATATTATTTAAAGACAATAAAGTAGTCGATTGTAATAAAATTGCTATTGACCTTTTCAAATACTCTTCAAAAAACGATTTAATCGAAAAACACTTCGAAGAATTGATTTTTAACAAAAAAATCTTAGATGAAATAAATGAAAAGCCTATTGAAACTACTATTTTTAGAGAAAACAAAAGCTCATTCAAAGCCTTAATAAATATAAAAGATACTATTTTAAATAATCAAACTTTTAAAATTTTAACTATTATTGACATAAGTGAAATAAAAAGAAAAGAAACTTTATTGGCTGAACAATCAAAACTTGCTGCAATGGGAGAAATGATAGGAAATATTGCTCATCAATGGCGACAACCTTTAAATATTATCTCTATTGCAGCAACAAATGCAAAATTAAAAAAAGAGATGAATTTATTAACAGATGAAATATTACTTGATTCATTGAAATTAATCTCTAATACAACAGAGCATTTATCAAACACAATTGATGTTTTTACAGATTTTTTAAAAGAAGACAAAGAAAAATCACTATTTAATTTGAGCCAAAATATAAAAAATAATATTTCATTAATTCAAACTATATTAAATGAAAATAAAATAAAAATTGAGTTAGATTTAGATGATGATATCTATATTTATAATTTCTCAAATGAGTTTAGCCAAGCTCTAATAAATATTTTACACAATGCAAAAGATGCACTAAATTCAACTAAAGATATAGATGAACTTAGATTAATAAAAATTTCAACAAGACAATCTATAAATAATGTAGAAATTTCTATTATTGATAATGCAGGAGGAATAGATAAAGAGATTACTGATAAGATTTTCGAACCTTATTTCACTACAAAACACAAATTCCAAGGTACAGGACTTGGTCTTTATATGACTCGAAAGATTATAAAATCTAGCATGAAAGGTGAAATAATCGCCTTTAATGAAAAATTCACTTATAATGATAAAAATTATGAAGGTGCTCATTTTAGAATTCTTCTACCAAACAATAGTTGATTGACATTGACTCAACCTTTTGATATAATTATCCTTTAAAAATTAAATATTTATATAATAATTATAGGATAATAGAATGGCAAAAAGTTTATATGAAACATTAGAAGTAAATGAGAATGCTAGTGCTGAAGAGATAAAAAAAGCTTATAGAAAACTAGCAAGAAAATATCATCCTGACGTAAACAAAGAAGCAGGAGCAGAAGACAAATTTAAAGAAATCAATGCAGCTTATGAAGTTTTAAGTAATCCAGAGAAAAAACAACAATATGACCAATATGGTGATTCAATGTTTGGAGGTCAACACTTCCAAGACTTTGCAAGATCACAAGGTTCAAATGTTGATTTAGATGAAATTTTAAGACAAATGTTTGGTCAATCTGGTGGATTTGGAGGTTCAGGATTTTCAAGAGGAGGATTTAGTGGATTTGGAGGGTTTAGTGAACCTGACTTAGATACTAATGCTCAAATAACTATTCCTTTTGATGTTTCAATCCTTGGTGGAAAACAACACATCTCGTTAAACAGCGATTCATTTGATGTAAAAATTCCAGAAGGAATTGAAGATGGACAAAAAATTAGAGCAAAAGGAAAAGGAAAATCTTATCAAGGACAAAAAGGTGATTTAATTTTAAAAATTAATGTTGCAAAAAGTCCTGAATATACAAGAGAAGGTGATACTTTATCTAAATATTTTGATGTTCCTTTAAAAACAGCTTTATTTGGTGGAAAAATTGAGATAAAAACAATTCATAAAGATATTACATTAAAAGTTCCACAAAATACAAAACAAAACCAAAAATTTAGAGTAAAAGAACTTGGTGTTTTAAATAGAAAAACTGGAACAAGAGGCGATTTATACTTAAAAGCAAATATTGTTTTACCAAAACTTGAAGATTTAGATTCTGAATTGGTAAAAATGTTAGAAGCAAAGCTTCCTGAAAAATAAAAGGTTTTTTTATGGAAACAAATAGCTATATAGAACCAGTTTATTTAATCTCTGCTGTTGCAGAGATTTTAAATATTCATCCTCAAACTCTAAGACAATACGAAAGAGAAGGTTTAATAAAGCCTTCAAGAACAAATGGCAAAATAAGACTATATTCTCAAAAAGACATCGATCATATTAGATATGTTTTAACTTTAACAAGAGATTTGGGTGTAAATTTAGCTGGTGTTGATATCATCTTACAATTAAATAAAAGAATTGAAGAGTTAGAAAAAGATATGTATATTTATAAAAACAAAATTAAAAGTATAAATTCTCTTTCTGTCGTTCCAGATACAAAAGCTTTAGTTGTACAAAAATCATCTTTGAATATGGTTATTGTAAAAAAATAAAGTATCTTTCTAGCAAGATATTTTAAGAAGAGTTGAGTTACAATTCTTCTATTATGATAGAAGGATTTTAAAGTGAAGAAAAAACTAACTATTGCACTCATTATTCTACTGATAAGTTTTATTTCTTATAAAATCTACTCAAATATATTTTTAAAAAATGAAAATAACCTCACATTCTATGGAAATATAGATACAAGAACTGTAAATGTTGGATTTAGATTTTTAGGAAAAATTGAAAATATAACAAAAGATGAAGGTGAAATTATCAAAAAAGACGAAGTTTTAGTAAAACTTGATACAGCTAGTTTAGAAAAATCACTAGAAGAGTTGAATGAAAAGATTTTTGCATCAAAACTTGAACTATCAAAGTTACAAACAGGTTATAGACAAGAAGAGATTTTAGAAGCAAAAGCTGCAAAGGAAGAAGCTATAGAAAATCTTAATAAAACAAAAGATACTTACAATAGACAAGCAAATTTATTTAAAACTAAATCAACTTCTGAAGAAAATTTTACAATTTCTCAACTAAATTATAAACAAGCCTTAGCAACTTTAGATAAAGCAAAAGCTCTTTATGAATTAAGAAAAAATGGTTATAGAAATGAAGATATAAAAATTCAAGAATCAAATTTAAAATCATTAGAAATTCAAGCTGAAAAGATAAAAATCGATTTAAATGATTCTGTTATAAAAGCTCCAGTTAATGGAGTTATTCTTACAAGATTTAAAGAAATTGGAGCTATTACAAATGCTGGTGAAAGTATTTTAGAAATTGCAAAAACTGATGAATTTTGGGTAAGAGCATATATTGATGAAAAAAATTTAGGTAATATAAGACCTGGTTTAAAAATGTCTATTCAAACTGATTCAAGAAGTGAAAATTATGAGGGAGTTATTGGATTTATTTCTCCAGTAGCTGAATTTACTCCTAAAAATATTGAAACTCAGGAATTAAGAGCTGATTTAGTTTATAGCTTTAGAGTTATAGTAAAAAATCCTGATGATAAAATAAGACAAGGTATGCCTGTAACTTTAAAAATAGCGCAAAATAATGCAAATAATTAGTGCTTCAAATTTAGAAAAAACCTTTACAGATAATACAAATGCTATAAAAAAAATAAACTTTTCTATTTTTAGTGGAAAAATAACAGGAATTGTAGGACCTGATGGAGCAGGAAAAACAACTCTAATTAGAATGCTTACGGGTTTATTAGCCCCTACTTTTGGTGAACTAAAAGTTTTAAATTACAATATGCCAAATACTTCTAGTGTTTTTTTACAACAAATTGGATATATGCCTCAAAAATTTGGTTTATATGAAGATTTAACTGTTTATGAAAATTTAAAACTTTATAGTGATTTACAAAATATTGAAAATTCCAATAATAGAATTGATGAACTTTTAACGTTTACTTCTTTAAAAAAGTTTCAAGATAGATTAGCAGGAAAACTTTCTGGTGGAATGAAACAAAAACTTGGTCTTGCTTGTGCTTTAATAAAAAAACCAAAACTTCTTTTACTTGATGAACCAGGAGTTGGAGTTGATCCAATTTCTAGAATTGAACTGTGGGAAATTGTACAAAAACTTTTAGAAGATGATATTGCAGTTGTTTGGAGCACTTCATATTTGGATGAGGCTCAAAATTGCGATGAAGTAATTTTATTAAATGAAGGAAATTGTCTTTATCAAGGAACTCCTCAAAATTTAAAAAAAAATATGAAAGATAGAGTTTTTTTAATAAGTGGAATATTCTTACAAAAAAGAGAAACTCTTACAAAAATTCTGGAACAAGATGAAATTTTAGATGCTGTTTTAGTTGGTTCAAAAATAAGAATTAATCTAAAAAAGAATACAACTTTGCCAAAAGAATTTATCTATAAACTTGGAGAAGATGTAAAAATAGAAGCAATTGAACCAATATTTGAAGATTGTTTTGTTGATATTTTAAATATAAAAACAAAAGCCCATTCACAACTTGTAGAAAATATGAAAAATATTGAAAAAAGTAGTTTAAAATTGATAGAAGCAAAAAGTTTGACTAAAAAATTTGGTAATTTTGTTGCAACTGATAATATAGATTTTGAGATAGGAAATGGTGAGATATTTGGATTCTTAGGTCCAAATGGTGCAGGAAAATCTACAACATTTAAAATGCTTTGTGGTTTATTAACCCCTACTTTTGGAACAGCTAAAGTATTAGGAGAAGATTTATATAAGTCAAATTCAAATATAAAAAACTCTATTGGTTATATGGCACAAAAATTCTCTTTATATGGAAATTTAAAAATAAAAGATAATTTAGATTTTTTCTCAGGAATATATGGACTAAAAAACAAAAAAAGAGAAGAAAAAATAGAAGAGATGATAGAAATCTTTGATTTTAAAAACTATTTGCATCTAAATGCAAATTCTTTACCTTTAGGAATAAAACAAAGACTCTCACTTGCATGTTCTGTTATGCATGAACCAAAAGTTTTATTTTTAGATGAACCAACTTCAGGAGTTGATCCAATCACTAGAAAAGAGTTTTGGACACATATAAATGGAATGGTTAAAAAAGGAGTTTCAATCATGGTAACAACTCATTTTATGGATGAAGCTGAGTATTGTGATAAGATAATGCTTATTTATAAAGGTAAAAATATCGCTAGTGGAACACCTGATGAATTAAAAGCTCTTGTTGGACCTAATGCTTCTATGCAAGATGCTTTTATCACTTTAGTTAAAAAATATGATAAAGAAGATTTATAAATGAATTTAAAAAGATTAAAGGCTTTAACTTATAAAGAGAGTTTACAAGTTTTTAGAGATCCTAGCTCTATTTTAATAGCTTTTATTTTACCTTTGATTTTACTATTTTTAATGGGTTATGCGGTATCTCTTGATGCTAGAAAAATTCCAATAGCTATTATTTCTAAAAGTAATAGTGAATTATCTCAAAAATTAATTTCTTCATTTATTAGTTCAAACTTTTTTGAAGTTGATTTAAGTAAAGATAAAAATATCTATTTAGAACAAATGCAAAAAAGTAGAATAAAAGCCATTTTAACTTTAAATAATGATTTTGGTAAAAATTCTAAATACGATATTCAAATAATTACAGATGGAACAGAACCAAATGGTGCAGGATTAGCTCAAAATTATATTAGTGCAGTAATAAAACTTTGGGCAAAAGCAAATAATATTTATAATAAAGAAAATATCATTTTAGAATCAAGATATTGGTTCAACCCTCCTCTTTCAAGTAGATACTTTTTGCTTCCTGGTTCTATTGCTATAATCATGACTTTAATTGGTACACTTTTGACTGCACTTGTAATAGCAAGGGAATGGGAAAGAGGAACAATGGAAGCACTTATGGCAACTCCTGCAACTATGAGTGAAATACTTATAGGAAAACTCATTCCTTACTTTATTTTAGGAATGTTTTCTATGCTTTTGTGTTTCATCGTTGCATATTTTTGGTATAAGATACCATTTATGGGAAGTTTTTTTATTTTAATAATATTAAGTTCTATTTATCTTTTTTCATCTTTAAGTATCGGTTTACTCATTTCTACATTAGCAAAGAATCAATTTGTTGCTGCACAAATGTCATTGATTGTTGGATTTCTACCTGCATTTATACTTTCTGGTTTTTTATTTGAAATAGGAAATATGCCACAATGGCTACAATATATAACTTCAATAATTCCTGCTAGATATTTTGTTGAATCACTTCAAACAATATTTTTAGCAGGAAATATTTATGAAATTTTTATTTTTGATGCTTTTGTAATGATTTTAATATCAGCTTTACTTTTTGCATTTGTTTTAAAAAAATCAAAAAAGGCTTTATGATGTTTGAAAGACTATTTGCTTTAATAAAAAAAGAATTTCTAGCAATCAAAAATGATAAAAAAAGTCTAATGGTAGTTGTTCTTCCTCCAATTGTTCAAGTAATACTATTCTCTTTTGCTGCAACACTTGAAGTAAAAAACATAAATTTAGCTCTTTTAAATCAAGATGATAGTTATAAAAGTAAAGAGTTAATAAAAGATTTGGGAAGTTCAAGTTATATAAAATCCCTAAATATTGTAAAAAGTTATGAAGATGGGGAATATGAAATAGATAGACAAAAAGTTATTGCTTTTATAGTTATTCCCTCAGATTTTTCAAAAGATTTAGAAAAAGGAAGCTCAAAAATTCAAGTTATTTTCGATGGAAGACGCTCAAATACTTCTCAAATTGTCGAAGGATATTTAAATCAAATAATTTTAAATCATTATAAAAAAGAGCAACTCAATAGTAAAATAAATATTATTTCAAGAAATTTTTATAATCCAAATTTAGAAAACTTTTGGTGGATTGTTCCATCATTATTTGCCTCAATTTCAATGGTTGTTGCTATGCTTTTAACTTCATTATCAATAGCAAGAGAGAAAGAATTAGGAACTTTTGAACAAATACTTGTATCTCCACTTAGTTCTATTGAAATCTTACTAGGAAAACTTCTTCCTGCTTTATTTATAAGTGTTTTAGAATCAACATTTATACTTTTTGTAGCAATCTATTTTTTTGGAGTACCTTTAAATGGCTCAATTTGGTTATTATATTTAAGTGCAACTGTTTTTTTATTTTCTATGTCAGGAATTGGACTTTTTATATCATCAATCTCAAATACTCAACAACAAGCAATTTTAGGAAGTTTTGTGGTTATGTTACCATCTTTTTTACTTTCAGGTTTTGCAACTCCAGTATCAAATATGCCTCAATGGTTGCAACCATTTACAGATTTTATACCTTTAAAATATTATTTAGAATTGATAAAAGGGATATTTTTAAAAGATATTAGTTTTTCTATTGCCCTAACATACTTAACTCCAATGTTTTTATTTGGAGTTATATCTTTATTTGGGACAGTAATTTACTTTAAAAGAAAAAGAGCTTAATTATTGCTCATTTTCTTTTGAATCTAAAATAAACTCTTTATTTTTATAAATAGAATGAATAAATGCTAAAGTTATTGGAACAATAGCAAAAGTTGTTACAAGCATTGGTGGTAAGTGGTGAAATATCTGAACTAACATTGATAAAGATAAAAGTCCAATTGACCACATTGCACCATGTTCTAAATAGATATATTTTGATACAACATCTCTTTCAACCATATAAATTGTTAAAGACCTAACAGCCATAGCTCCAATACCAAGTCCTAACATAATAATTACTATATTTTGAGTAATTGCAAATGCACCTAAAACTCCATCTAAAGAGAAACTCATATCAATAAGTTCAAGATACATAAAAGATATAAAACCACCACTTACTTGAGTTATTTTTGAATCTGATTCTTCTTCATTTTTATGTTCAATAAAACCTTTTAAAAACTCTATCATATAAAAAGCAATCACACCAATAATCATAGGTGCAAGAATTTCTATTTTATTTACATTAACCATATTATCACCCATCACAACTTGATTTGGTGCTATATATGTAATTCCTAACATTAAAAATAAAATAAATAAAATCTTTACATCACCTATTTTAGATATTTTTGTAGCAAAATTCTCAATTGATTTTATCCAGTGTAAATCTTTATTTTCGTCAAAAATAAATTTTAAAAATAACATCAATAAAAACATTCCACCAAAAGACATAATAACGTGATGAGAACTCTCTATAATTCTTTCATATTCATCTGGATTTGTAACAGCAAGATTAAATGAATCTATAAATCCCATAGGTGTAGAAAAATATACAATCAATATTGGAAATACAAATCTTACTCCAAATACAGCAATAATCATACCCCAAATTAAAAATCTTTTTCTCCAAACAAGAGCCATTGTTGCCAAAATAGTTGCATTAACAACTGCATTGTCAAAAGATAAAGATAATTCAAGAACAGAAAGAATTGTTCCTTGATAAACAGCAAAAAAACCACCATAAAGAAAAAGTAATATAGTAGCAATAAACCAAACGGCAAAAAAACCGTAAAAATATGAAATAATTGGTTTTTGTATCAAAATAAATCCTTTTTATTGATATCTTATTAGCAAAAGTTTCGCCATTTTATCTAATTTTGCTTAGTAAAAGATTATGGTTACAATTTGGTTACAAATTATCTTTTTGAGGAATAAAAGCTCCAATAATTCCAAAAATAATTGAAACTAATATCCAAGAAAAACCATATTCAAATAGAGGTAATTTCGATAAAAATTCTATATGTAAAGTTTTTTCAGAGATAACTTCTAAAAGAGAAAATCCCATTGCTCCAAAACTCGCAAATTTATAAATGTTATCATTTTTAATACTTTTTTCAAAAAATATTAGAATAACTAAAACTATTGCACCAGGATAAACAACAGCTAAAATTGGAGATGCAAAAGAGATAATAAACTCTAACCCAATATTTGTAATTATTATGCTAAATATTGTAACAACAAAAATCAAAGTCGTATAAGAAATTCTTCTATGAGAAAGTTTTGAGAAATATTCAGCAGTTAAACTTGTAAGCGCAGAACCAGTTGTAAAACAAGCTAAAAAAACAATTATTCCTAAAAGTAAATTTCCAGCGCTTCCAAATAAATGAAAAATTATATTATTTAATAAAGAAGCTCTTTCTATATCTACTGTATAAGTTGTAGAGGTTGTAGCTCCTAAATATGTCAATCCAAAATAAATTATAAATATAAATATCGCTGCAACAATAGAAGCATATCCTATTAATTTATATCTTAAAATAGGAGATTCATATTCTCCTTTATCTGAAACTGCTTTTATTATGATAATTCCAAAAGCCAATGCAGCTAAGACATCTAAAGTTTGATAACCTGCTAACATTCCTTCAAGAATAACATTTTTAGTTGATTGGGCAGAAGAAACATCTCCAAAAGGAGTTACTATTCCTTTAATTATTACAATAATTAAACCAATAAAAAGAGCTGGTGTTAAAAATTTTCCTAAAATTTCTATCATTGTTGTTGGTTTTAATGTAAAAATCAATATTAAACCATAATAAATAACAGATGTTATTATAGAATTTATTAGATTATCTCCAAAAAATGGAACAACTAACATTTCATAAGTTGTAGCACCTGTTCTTGGAAGTGCAATTAATGGACCAATAGATAAAATTATTGAAGAAGTTAATAATATTCCAGCAATTGTTCCTATCTTGTGAGTTAAATATTCAATATGTCCACCAACTTTAAGTAATGCAAACATTGCTAAAGTAGCAAATCCAATATCAGCAATAAAATATGATACAAATGCAATTCCCCAATCATTTGCTGAACTAAGTCCTAAATATGGAGGAAATATAATATTTCCTGCACCAAAATACATAGAAAATATCGCAAAACCTAAAATTAGAATATCTTTTATAAGTTTGTTTTGTTTGAGCATTTTGTTCCTATTGCTAATTTCAATTTACTATAATATCAAATATTATCTTTTTACCATATTTTTAATTGTATTAAAGCTAATAAAATTATAGAAGAAATAGCAAGGAATATACCATAAATTGTACTTTTATAAAGTTTTTCTTTGAAATAAAATCTTCCAATTAAAGTCCCACCAATAATAACTCCTAAATTCATTGTAATAAAAACTAAAGTAGGACTTTGAGCAAAAGCTTTGTGTGCTTTTATATAAAAATAGATATTTGAAAAGTTTAACATTCCAAAAAATATTCCTAAAAAGAAATATTTGAAATTGATTTTACCTTTAAAAATAAATATATAAAATAGAGAAACTATCGCACTACAAATAAAAATTAAAAATAAAGTTGTGATAAAATCTGCTGATTTATTTATAGCTATTTGTTTAAATAAAGTATCGATGATTCCATATCCTAAAAATACAGCAAATAAATAATATATATTTTTAAAACTACTATTCACACCTTTATTTCCTAAAATAAGGAAAATGCTTATGAAAGTTAAAACAATTACTATTGCTTTATTATACGAAAAGTGTTCACCAAAAAGTACAAAACTTAAAATTATTGGTATTATCAAAGATAATCTTTGAAAAATATCTGTTCTTGCAAGTCCTGAAGTTTCCAAAGATTTATTTAAAAAATATAAAATTGTTGGTAATAAAAAACCAGTAATAGCTATAAGTTTATAATTATAAAGTTCAAAATTTATTTTTTGTATTTGAATATGAAATAAAAAATAAGATAAAAATATTGCAGTAAGATAGTTTGAAAAAATAAATATAAAAAGATCTTTTTTAAAGCTAATTTTTAAGGATTTTATATAAAAACCTACTAATAAAAATGATAATAAACTAATAGCTAAAGAACTCATATTTTGTAGATTTTAAATTTTCCTAACATATAGATGGCGACCCCAGCAAGATTCGAACTTGCGTGTTTAGGAGGAAATATTTCAGTCATAAATTTCCATTAACTGACATTTTATCAAAAGAATCCTTATTTATAGTATCTTTAAGTCTTTGTTGATTATCATTCATTTTATAAATTTACATATATTTACACTAAAAAAAGACACCTTAAAGGACACCTTTTGGCATTTCCAAAAACAACAAAGACTAATTATCCTGGAATAAGCTACTATAATGACCGTTTAAAAGGTAAAGTATTTGTAGCAACATTTACAATAAATCAAAAGAAATATAGAAAGATAGTTGGTTATGAAAATGATGAATTTAAAACAAATGCTAAAATAGCTTTTCTAAAAAAAGAAGAGTTAAAAAATGATATACAAAATAATACTTATGTTAAAAAAGATTTAACATTTAAACAATTATGGGAACTTTATTTAGAGCATTTAGAAAATTCTATATCAGTAACTAAAAAAACTTTAAGAGTTAAAAAAAGTGCTTATAGTTATCATTTTAAACCTATATTTGATAATTTAAAAATAAATACTATACAAACATTTCAAATTCAAAATTTTGTTAATAACCTACTAAAAACAAAAGCTCCAAAAACAGTTGATAATTACCTTGCAGATTTATCAGCTATTTTCAAATTTGCAATAAAAAATAAAATAGTTACAAACAATCCAGTATCTTTAGTAGATAAACCAAAATATGATAATACAAGAGAATATCCTTTAGATTTAGAAGAATCAAAAAGATTATTTAGAACTATTATAAATTTTAAAGAACCTCTATATAAAAATATATTTACATTTTTACTACATGGTAGAAGAAAAGATGAAGTTCTTAGTCTTACTTGGGATATGGTAGATTTAGAAAAAAGAACTTATAGTATTGGTTATGAGATAAACAAAGCTAAAAAAAATATGACCTATGAAATAACAGATGAACTATATGAAATTTTAATAAATATAGAAAATAAAACAGGCTATGTTTTCAAATCTTTAGTAACTGGAGATAAAATCAAAAATATTAGATGGGCTTGGGATAGAATACTAAAAGAAGCGAATATAAGTAAAGATATAAGAGTTCATGATCTAAGACATCTAATAGGTGAAATATCTTTAAATGAAACAGATAATAGTATGGAAGTTGTAGCAGCTATATTAGGACATAGTTCAACTAGACCTACAAGAAGATATGCAAAAGTTCAACAAAAAGTTGCAGCACAAGGACTTAAAAAGGTTTTTGATACTTTGAAGTAAGAGATAGTACCAGGGGATGGCTAGTCCCCCTTTTATTAATATCTTAATAACACTTTGTAGCGAATACTAAGAGTATTAAAAATAATACTATCAATTTGAACTGCATTGGGAAGTTCCTTTCATTTAGCACTCCCACCCAACAACTACCCACATAAAAAAAGGAAGAGTTAAAAAACTCTTCCTTTCAGCGCTAAACTACCAAGGGAGCCACCCTTGAAAGAAAAACCTAATGCTTTTGTTCAAATCGTTGTAATTATACAAAAATTAAAATTCTATGTCAAATTTTAAGCAAAAAAAAAGGTAAAGCTATAAAGCTCTACCTTTCTATGTGCCAACAAGGGGTAATCAATCCCTTTCGGAGCATCTTGTTTTATCGTGATCTAATTATATCACAATTTTTTAAATTTTCAATACGAACTAGAAAGTTTTTTTTAAGTTTTAATTACTTTTACCTAAAATTAAAATTTCATACATAATTTTCCTAATTAAATTAATTTATTTTGAATATTGAAAAATTATATAAATCAAAAATAATATAATCAGAGTCCAAGAAAAGAATATTGTATGATACATATTATCTTTAACTTTTTCTATAATATCTCTAATATTATTAATTCTTGACGATATATCATTTTTATATAATGATTTTAAATTAGTTTTATAGAAGTCTTCCCAATATTCTACATTCTTTTCAATAGTTTGAATTAGTTTTGTTTGAGTGTTTCTATACATAGTTAATAAAGAAGTAAATAGAGATAAACCAGAGAAAATCATAATAGCTATAAAAAATGAAGTATCAGGTTTTATTTGAGCAATACCAATTACAAAAGCTATTGGCAAAATGATTTGTTTTGTATGAATATCTCCAACCATAGAAGATAATTTTTCATTAATTTCTTGAATTCTTTTTTCATAGTCATATTTTATTTTTTCTGTATTTAATTCCTCTATATATGCTCTAACTATTATTTCATATTGTTGTATTAATCGTTCAAATTTATTTATTACATCTACAAATGTTATTTCATCTTCTGAAAATGTATCTTCTATAGCTTTTTTTAAAAAAGTTATTCTTATTTCTTTATCTAATTCACTTTTTGTATTAAATCTTGAATAAGATATTCTCATAAGGCTTAGAATCTTGTTATCTATATTTTTGATTGAATCAAAATCTAGAAAATTTTTTATGGATAACTTTTTCTTTTGAATGATTTCATAAGTTACCGTATGATTTTCAGTATCTCTTTTATCAATAGCAATTTTATTTATAAGAAGGTCTAAATACTTAATATTTTTATATGATTTTATTAATTTATTTTTCTCTTCAATTAAAAAAGTTTTCGTTTCTAAAAAAAAGACTTCTTTTTTTTCTAATTCTAATTTGTAATAATTTGGATAAGTTTTTATGAATTCTTCATAATTATGAAAAAAGACTATATCTTTATCATTAAAAAAATTTTCTGGTATATATATATTATTATTTTTTATTACAAGATCTTGAATTTTATAGTCAGAAAATTCTGAAGTACTAGTTACTTCAGATATTACTAACTGACTACCTAATCCAGTTTCTTCTAAAGTATAAGTATAGTTTTTACTAAGAATCTTTTTGGCTATTGATTTCAGTTTTAATTCCTTCTACTATATCTTTATCTGTAATAGTAACTATATTTTTTTTATCATCCAATGATATTATAGCACCAATAGACTTTTTAGAAAATTTAAGTAAAAAATCTTTTTGTTTATTTTCATATCTAATTATTCCGTAGCTACTTAAAATAGTAGTATCCATTGTTTCTAATTCTGGGTTTACTTGAAAATCATTTTTTTCATCATAAATATATGATATAAATTTATCAGGATTAGTTGGTTCGATAATATTCGCAATTGTATCTGCTGATACAAATTTTTGTTCTTTTTTCAATAGTTTTACTTTTTGAATTAAATCTTGCATAATTAGTTGAATATCTTTTATTTCGTTACCATTTTCATCTTTAAGGTATGTGTTAATAGCTTCTATCCATTTTCTAGTTTGCTCTCGAAGGTCTCTTTTTATATCTTTATCTGCACCAATAAATTTAATAAAGTAGTCAGGAATTTCTCTAATACCTTTTAAAAAAGTTATATAGTTATCCTCTTTTTTTATGTATTTTGAGGTATTAATAACACTTGCCATCGCCATTTTATCTATGTTTAATGATAGAAACTGACTTAATTCAAGATTATTACTTATTGAATATTCTATTTTATTATTTAATAAAGCAACAAATAAATATTTATAATTATTTGTTGATTCATAGTCCATAATTATTAAATACCCTCCTGATGACATTCTTTCACTATCCATTTCTTCTCTTAAATTATCAGCAATTACTCTACTAAATTTAAGAAAATCATATTGTGAACTCAATAATTTTTCCAAATTATCTTGAAATCTAGGCTGAGATTCTGATTTTTTAAATTTTGTATAAAACCTTGATTTTTTATCAAAATAAGTCATTGCAAGTTTTTCAGAAAAGCCTTCTACTGTAGTATTTGTTACATCAAATAATTGATCTGATAGTTCTACTATTGCTCTTGGTGAAGGATTTTGTTTTGATGCTTGTTCTTTATCAATGATATGTACTACTACATTTTTTATTTTCATTTTATTTCCTTGTGTTTAATTTTTATTATCTATTTCTTTTTTAATACATCAGCTTTGATTTTATGAATTTAAAGTTTTTTCATAAATTTTAGTAAGTAACTTTGTTTCATCAAAATATTCAAATGCAAATAGATGAAATAAAGCATCACTTATAAAAATTTTATGCATGAAATTCATTAAACCAAAAACATCTTCTTGAGAAATATAAACTAAACCTTTTTCATTAAGTTCTTGAACATATTTACCACTTGAATGACTAAAATAAGACATCTTTTCATATGTTGCTAATTCTTTTTTCAAAAATTGATTAAAAAATCCATCAAATTTTGAACTAGAAGGATGTTGGTAAGATTCAAGTTCCTTTACCATATCAAAAAATTTAGGGAATTTATTTTCTTTCATTATAAAATCATTAACTTGTTTATTTTTAGACTTTAGAATATATTCGATATAACAACTTTTTACAAAAGTTTCTAAAATAGTTCTTCCTAATACAAAAGCAGAAGGATAATGTTGATAATCTATTAATACTAAAAAAGCTTGATAATGTTTTTTATTCATTAAAAAATAAGTTCTATTTATTCTTTTATATTCATCTTTTGATTCAAAATCTAAAGTATCTAAAAAAGAATTAATAATATAAAAAGCATGTTGCATCTCTCCATACAATTTTTTCATTTCATTTTGTAATTCTTTCATATGTTTTCTTTTCCTACTAAATTATTTTTTAATTACCTAGTTTTTCTTTTAATCATAAACCTTTATTAAAGCTTATTATTTGTAAATTAAATATTTATTGCATAAACTTACATTTATTTACATTATAATGTTTAAAGATACCAAAATCAAGATTAATAATACAAATTATTTTATTTTTAAATATGAAGAAATTTAGAAGTATGTAAAAAAGAGGCTTTTATACTTTTGCCTCTTTAATATATTTTGAATGTATTAAGTAAGAATTTATAATTTATGATTATTTTTTATTTCTAATTTTTATCATTTATTTTAACACACAATAAATAAGGTATTGAATATTCATATATCCTATCTAAATTATTATCAATTTTTCTATCTTTTGGATAATAAACTCCAAAGTAAGCTAAAGATGTAAAACTTCCTTGATTTAGTCCATTATAAATAAATTCAGGATTCTCTTCTAGCAAAACTAATTTATTATTTATTATTTTCTTTTCAGTATCATAAAAATCTTGTATTTGTTCTTTAGATGCTATGTTCCAACCTCTTTCTTGACAAAAAGCTACAGCGCTAGAACTATCTAAATTAAGTTTTTCCAAAAATGTATATTGTATCGATGGTTTATTTTCACTACATCCAATAATAAATAAAATTAAACATAAGATTGTTAATTTTTTCATACTAATATCCCAAATTAATTAACTACTTTTTTTACATAATGTTTACAAACTACTTGTAATACATTTGGAGTTACAAAATCATATATATGATAGAAACCACTATCTTTATCTGATTTATTACCAGAAAAACACATAGTATTTAAATATTCAAGTGGTGTTTTATCTAATTTATCAAATACACAAGTAGGAACTATAAACATCCATTCTTTTTCAGCACCTGTTAAAATACTACAAGGATATTCTTTATTAGGATTTACAATAAAAGATATAATATTGACTATCTCTAATTTTTGATTATTTTGATAAATTGTAATATCTTTTATATTTTTAGTTATCATTTCCTTTGAATTTCCATAATCAACCAAAATCTTTAATTTATTATAATTCACAATTTTTGTATCATTTTTCAAAAATATATACAATCCTGTATACATTTGAGATCTTTCTTTTGGAACTATAAATAAAGTATCAGAATAATTTTGGAAAATAGCTTTTTCCTTCATATAAGTACTATCAATAGCATTCTTTAAAACCACATCAACAGTAAATTCTTCAGAAATAGCAAACAAATTTTGCATAAAAATTAGCATAAAACAAACTAATATAAATAATCTCTTCACATATTTCTCCTTAAAATAACTTTTTATAATAACAAAAATACTATTATTTTAATAAATTTACCTATAAGCTTTATATAAATTTGCTTTTTCTTGTAAAGTTTCCATATAAGGTACAAGTAAAAGTTTGATATCTTTTGTTTGAGATACAATTTCTTTAAATTTTTCAATTCTTCTTTCTGTATGATTTAAATTAGCTAATTCATGTTTAGAAAAAACCATTTGAGCACCATATCCTGGATAACAATAAATAGATGAGCAAATAGACATATCGTCTAAAGAAACATCAATAATTTTTTTTTCTCCAGTATAAACATTTAAAGTTTGTTCAGGAGATAAACAATAAGCAATATAATCAACTTTATGAAACTTTGAGAGTTTATTTCTAGTTTCTTCATCAAGTTCAGTATTAATTGCACCTATATCAAATCTAGCTTCTAATATATTATCTTTAACTTTAATTGCTGTAGAGTCTCTTGAAATATCATCTTCATCAATATTATCTGAAGCAATTCTTGCGGCTTCACTTTTTCCATATCCCATAATCATCCAAATTTTATTATTAATACGAAATAAATCAGCATAATATATAGAATCAGCATACTCACTTTTTTTAAATTTCTTTACAAAATCTTGATTCATTAACTATCCTTTAGTTTCAATTCTTCTTCTATTAAATCAGCTTTTATTCTATGATAATAATATTCTTGTCTTTTAGATGAAAGTTTTTTTATATCTTTTAGTAGTTCTTCTTCAAATGAACATTTCAAATTATTATCAAACTCTTTATCAAACATGCTACCAGTATTTGCTAATAACCAATTTATATTTATATTAAAAATATTTTTTAATTTAATAGCAACATCTGTTGCTATATCTCTACCATTCAAATAATTTTGGTATGTTTGATAGGTAATATCCAATTTCTTACAAAACTCTTGTTTATTTAGTTGCATATTTGTACGAATTTGCTCTAATTTATTATCCATTTAATTTTCCAATATAAACATTTATTTATAAATATAAAACAAATATTCATTTTTATATTGACAATATAAACATATATTGATATAATCATCAACAAACATTTATATAAACCTACATTTATTTACATTTTAACCTTTAAGGATACCAAAAATACGATTAATAAACTTAATCATTCCATTAATTGTATGTATCTTAATAAATGTGAGTTTATCAAATTTTTATTAGGATAAAAAATGAGCAAAAATGAAGGAATAGGAACTTATGAACAAACTCCTTTAAAATTAACATTTGATGATTTTATTTTTAATATAGAACACTCTATCAAAAAATATGATAATGATTTGAAACATACAATCAATGGTAAACAAGAATATGTTTTTAAAGAAGATAAATTTGTAGGAGAAAGCAAAATAAAATTCTCTTCTAAAGCAAAAGAAGTAATAGAAAAAAATCAAGAAGCATATAAACAATTTGTAATATCCCTAAATATCAAATTCCCAAACATCTCAATAATTGAATCAAGCAATATCCTACTTCATTATAAATTTAGAGGAATAAATAATGTTTAAAACAATAGATATAAATTTAGATTTCAAAGATTTAGAAATGATAAAAAACTCTTTATCAAATCAAATAGAAGATTTAGAAAAGCAAAATTTCGTAGGTGAACTAAAAGATGAAATTGATGAATATAAACAATTGTTGAAAAGAGTAAACAAAAAGATTGATTTTATTTTAGGAAATAACTAATGAAAAAGATACTACTTTCATCAACTGTAATTATTGCATTAAATGCAACTGATATTTCTGATTTTATAAATTTAAACACTTGTGATCAGATTATTGACAAACAAGTATTTAAAATCTGTTATTCATACAAATATAAAGGAGCTCTTGCTGTTTGGTATGAACTAGATGGAAACTTAGTAAATAAAAATAATATAAAAAATAGACCAAACTTTTATAGTGAAAAAAATATTCCTATTCAGTATAGGGCAAAATCACAAGATTATATAAATAGTGGATTTGATAGAGGTCATTTAGCACCAGATGCAAATTTTGATTATGATTTAAAAACTCAAGTGAAAACTTACAGCATCGCAAATATCGTACCTCAATACCCTACTTTAAATCGTAAAGCTTGGATAAAAGCTGAAAAATATGAAAGATTAATTGCAAGTAAACTAAAAACTATTACTGTTATAAATTTAATTGATTATTCAAAATCAACTCAACAAATTGGAAACAATAAATTATCAGTTCCTAATACATTTTACAAAATTATTTTTAATGATGAAAAAAATTTTAAAAAATGTTTTAAATATGAAAATATAGAAATAGATCCAGAAACTGATGAATTTAAAAATCATCAAATAACTTGTTAAAGGATAAAACATGAATGAAAAACTACTCACAAAAGAAGAACTAGCAGTAAGACTTAATATCTCATCTTATGATGTAGATAGATTACGAAAAGAAAAACAAATGCCAAATATAAAAATTGGTAGAAGTTATAGATACAACCTGGAAGATGTAGAAAAATTCATAAAAAAATTAGGAAGTAAATAAAAATGAAACTTTTTGATAAATACTCTGTAAATGGTAATTTTACAAATTATAGTTTAGAAAGTATGCTTAAAGATTTAAATATAGATTCTAAATTAATTAATGAAATAATAATTAGGAATTCTATAAGTTCTTTAACAAAAGAATTTATAGAAAAACTAAAAAAAACTGATGAATCAGATAACCATATAAATTTAATTTTAGAATTCTTTTTACTAGCAGATAGAATGAAACCTATTAGTTGTGATAAAAAAACTCTATCTAAGCTTACAGGACTAAGTGAAAGACAAATTGATGAAAAAAGAAGAGCTAGACAACTTCCTTTTATTCAATTAAGTGGTGGAAATGAAACTGGAAGAAAAATCATAGTTTATGATCCAGTAGAAGTTACAAACTATATTCATAAAGATAAAGTAAAAGTTATCGCTTAATGAAACTAAAGATTATAAAACCAAAAACTAGACCAATACAAATTGAGCCTTGGTTCTTTAAATATTTAAATGAAGGACAACTAAAAGTTGTAGCTGCTATCTTATCTCACGCTGATATAAAAGATAGACAATCAAACTCTTTTCCTTCAAATAGAGTAATAGCTTTTTATTGTGGATTTGGAGATATAAAAGAAAGCTCAAAAGCTTATGAAGAATATCAAAAATTAACTGATGAAGAAAAAGAAAAATTCAAAAAGAAAAAAATAAAAACTGCAATCATAACTGTAGCAAATATAAAAAAACAACTTGAAACAATGGGACTTTTAAAAAGAGAATTTGTTGGACCAAAAGGTAAACAAATTGTTTATATGAATTTAGATCTAGAATGGAAAAAAGAGCAATATTTAAAAGAGCATGATGAGTTCTTTAATGATGTTAAATATGAAGATAATGAAGATCAAAAAGAAAGTATAGCTAAAGAACTTGAAGAACTTCAAAGATTAACCCTTGAAGGAAACATCTCTCAAGAAAATTTAGCTAATAGATTAAAAAATCTAAGCTATAAAATAGATGCAAATAATACAGAAAAATCTCAAGTTCCTCTTGAAGATATTGATAAAGTTGCAACTTATATTATGAATACTACAAAAATTCAAAATAAAATTGATGAAGGTACTATTGAAAATAAAGAAGCTTATAAAAAATCAATAATTAAATCAATTTCTAATAACACTTTTAATGGTATAGAAAAATATTATGAAGCTCTTGTAAAAAAAGAAGAAAAAGATATGCTAGAAACTCTAATCGTATCTTTAGAAGAAAATGAAAAAGAAACTTTCTATCAAAAAAATATTTTATACTTCAAAGATTTAATATTTACAAATAATATTTTTCTAGCAACTTATCAATCAAAAGATAAAAAAATTTCTAAAGAATATATCATTTCAGATGAAAAAATAAAATACTATTTACACTCATCATATTTCTATACAAAACAAAATAAAGAACTACTAGATAACTACAATCAAGCAATAAAAGATTTTCAAGGAATGTTTAAAAAAACACAAGAAGAATCAACGAGTAATACCTCGTAATAAATTTATAAAAAGGAGAAAGATTTGGCAGAACTAACCGAAGAAGATTTGCTAAAACAAGCAAAAAAAATTCAAGATGAAGCAAATAAAAAAGCTAAAGAGTTAAAAGAGAAAGCTAAAGAAATAAAACAAAAAAATTTAGCCACTTTAGGTGAACTTAGTATCAAGTTCTTACAAAATGAAATTAGTTTAGAAGAGTTAAAAACTTTTGCAGCTAATCATAATTTTTTTAAAAATTAGGAGTTAAATATGAGTAATACTGATGAAACTTTACCAAGTCAAGCGCAAAGAGATTTTGCTTTATTAATCGCTGAAAGATTAGAAATTGAAATAGATGAAAACATCTTATTAAATAAAGATGATTTAAGTGAATGGATAAAAGAACATAACAATCTTCCATCACCAAAACAAATAGAACTTGCAGAACAAATTGCAGAAAAAAAAGGTGAAGAGCTTCCAAGTGATTTACTTGAAGATAGTGAAAATTTATCTACTTATATAGATGAAAATATTCATCTTATAAATTCAAATAAACCTTCAACTAAACAGATTTCTTTTGCAAGAAATATTGCGAAAAAATTAAAACTTGAACTAGAAAATGAACTATTAGAAGATAAAAAACTTTTAAAAAATTGGATTGATGAACACAATAAACCATCATCAAATGGAACTGGATTAAAAAAGAAAAAAGTGCAATAAATTTGCTTTGAAAAGTATGGAAATTGAGTTTTTTTCTTCACTTATTATTCATACTTTTTTCAAAAATCAGCAGAGCAAAAAGCGTAAATTTTAAATTAGGCATATCGTTTTGAGAAAGAAAAGAATAAAGCGTAGCTTTGACACTCTCAAAAAGAGTGCAAGATAAAACGATACGACAAATGGTGGTGCTAATTTATTTTAAACTTTGTATTTATAAAGTTTTTAGAGTGGTACTTTTGGTGGTATTTTGTTGAATTTGTACGATTTTAGTGTTACAAAATTAACACAAATACCTATTTTATAGTAAACATAGAGTGGGATAAAGGTGAGATAATGATTAAATTAGATGTAAAAGTATCAGATAATTTAGATGAACAAATTATGAAATATGCAGCACTAAAAAAAGTAAATAAATCTCAAGCAATAAGAGAATTAATAACTGCTGGAATAGATGTAACTGCAAACGAAAGTGAACTTTTAAAAGAAATAAAAAGTTTAAGAGCAGATGTAAGAGATAGTCATAATTTTAATAAAAAAGGTTTTGATAGATTAGCAAGTTTATCTGTAAAAAATGGAATCAAAATATTTAGTATTTGGCATGTAGTTTTAATACAAATTTTCTTTAGAAGTAAAGATAAAGGACTTGCTGATAATTTATGTGTTCAAAGTAGAGAAGAAGCTATGAAAACTGCAACAACTCTTGGAGCTAATGAATATAACAATGCTAAGGCAGAAAACTAATGAATGATTTTTTATCAAATGTAAAATCATTTGTTTTATATCAACAAATTACTAAATTATCTAATGAAAAAAATAAAAATAAGTCAAAGGATAAATTAGAAGATGAATCACAACTTGAAATGATTAAATTTAAAAAAGCTATTTCAAGTTCACCAACACCAATAAGAATTGAAAATCTAAATTACAAAGATTATTATTCTACTACTAGTAAAATAAATTCTACAGTAATAAATGCTACTGAAAATATAAAAGATACTTTAGGAAAAGATAGTGGAATACAATCTTTAGTAAGTAAAGCTTCATCACAATCTATAGAAGTAACAAATTCATCAACTATAAATAATAGTGGAAATTCATCTTTAAATAATTACAGTTCAACTTTTTCTTTTTCAAGTTCAAACTCTGCTACAGGAATTAAAGCATTTGGTTTAGTAAAAATGACAGGAACAGAAGGAAGTCTTAAAAATGGATATACGATAGGAAAAGAAGCAAAACAAAGAGCAAGTGCATCAATAAATTATGTAACAAGAGATGAAAATGGAAAATCAATTGCAGATTTAAAAGATAAAAATGGAAATACATTATCTAAAGTAGAAGCCAATGAACAAATCAGAAATATTGAAGCTGAAAGAAGATTAGTTTTAAGTCCAAATCCTAAATTAAATATAAGTGAAGAAGAATTAGACAAAGTTGTTAGAGAAACTATGAGTAGTTACGCTAAGAGCTTTGGAAAAGAGTTTAACTACTTTTATGCAATACATAACAATACAAAAACTCCTCATGCACATATACTAATGACATCAAATCATCCTGATGGTGATGGAATAAAAATGTATAAAGATGAATTATTTGAACTAAAGATGAATTTTGAAGATAAATTAAAAGAATTAGTAAAAGATTCTGGAATTAATATAAAAGATGAATCAACTATCCCAACATCAAGACAAATAGCAAATTTTATTGGAGCAATTCCTGATACAAGTTTGTTTCTACAAAATAAATTCTTAGCAGAAAAAATATCAAAAAAGTTTGATTTAGATTTTAACTCAAAAGATATAGGAAATAATCCTGAAAAATTAGAAAACTGGTTTTTAAAAAATGACAAATCATATAAAGAATATTTTATGAGTGCTACAAATAAAGATGCTTTTTTATTTCAAGATTATATAAAAACTGCTGAAGATTTATCACAAAAATATGATTTAGGTTTGACTAAAGCTACAACAACAAATATAAAAGACTTTAAAAACTGGCTAGAAGAAAAACAAGAAATATTTTTAGCTAATAAAATCGCTCAAGATAAAAATATCATCTTACAAAAAGAGGATGTAAGTGATAAAAATAAACTTTATAAATGGTTCAAAGAAAATGAAACTGATGTAAAAGAGTGGAATGAAAAGTATAAATACTTTCCTAGTAAACAGATGAGTTCTTTAGCACAAAAATATTCTAATATGGTAGATATAAAACCTAATAATATTTTAGAAAGTAGAAAAGAAACTAGAGATTTTGTAAAAAACTATACTAGAAATCCTTTAATATATGCAGGAGATAGTAGAAGATCTTTATATGAAGTTTTAGAAGTAAAAAAAGAGCAATACAAAGATGAATTTTTTAAAAAAAATATAACTAAAAAAAGTTTTGATACAGAACTAGAAAGAATTAGTACTTTGCAAAAAAGATTAATTCAATCACAAGAGATAACAGAAAGCAGTTTAAAAAGATATAACTTAGATACAAACATATATTCAACTGATTCAAAAACAATTCAAATAGATGGTATAAAGTTTCTGTCAAGTGAAAATACAAAAGAACTTCTAACTAATAAAATAAATTCTCATGTCGAGAATCTAACAAAAGAAAACACAGATGAATATAGCAAAAATTATATCAAAAAAGCTACGGCACTTAACTATATAATTTTTAAATCGGATAATATAAGTATATCAGCTCTTGAAAATATTGGACTAAATAAAGAGAAAGATTTACAAGATTTTAAAATAGAAAAAGTTGATACAGAACTAAAAATTATAAATTTTAAAAATACAGATTTGAATAATGATAAAGTTGATATTAAATCTGCTGAAAATATAAATAAGAATAAACCTTTAACACATCAAGTAGAAAAACTATTAAAAATTGAAAAAGATTTTAAAATAAATACAAAAGATATATCTTATAAACAAGCTAATCAATTTATCTATGAAAATAAAAACTTTAACTCTTATGATAAAAAAGAAATAACTGAAATCATAAAAAATATACAAACTCAAAATATAAAATCAAAAGGTAGTGATATATTCCTAAATAAGTATATAGATACTATCAACAAAAATTTAGATAAATTAAATGAAAAACTAGAATCTGGGAAAAATATATTATCTTTAGATGAAATTAAATCAACTGGAATAAATACTAAAAATCTTGAAATTTATCAAGGAACTATAAAAACAAATATTATTTCAAATGATGAAGAGAACTTGAAAAAATTAGATTATTTAATAAAAGATTACTCAAATATAAAAGAGCATGAAAACTTAATGAAAGAGATTAAAAGTGGTAATGTATCTAAATTAAATCTAAATAATGCTCTTACAAAGGCTACATCAAACAACAATAATATCAAAGTATTACCTATAAATTTTAAGAAAAACTTACTAGAAAGTGTAAAATTTGAGTCTAAAGAAATAACTCAAGAGCTAGTAAAAATTGATAGTTTAAAAAATATTAAAATAAATGAAACAGTATCAAATGCTATTTTTAACTCTCCTAAGTATTTTGAAAATATTGCTAAAAGATTAAAAGATGACCATGGTATTAAAATTAAAACAGCTAAAGATTTATCTGATAATTTTCAAAAAATTGGTAAACCTGCAGAATTAAGAACTATATTATCAAAAACAATTCAGTATAAGATTGATGAGTTTAGAGAACTAAACAATTTAAACAATCAAGAGAGTTTTAATAAATATCTTGAAAAGATAGATATAGATAAGAAATTAAAAAATCCACTAGATACAAATCAAAAAGAGTTAAATGGGCTAAATAACTTTTTAGCAAAAAATAGTGCTAATTTTCCAATATATACAAGTGATTTACAAAAGATTGGTGCAAATACTATTGATTTTATAGATAAAGAAAAAGTAAATATAAAAGTTGAAGTTATACCAGTTACACTTGAAAATAAATCTCAAGTATTAAGCACTTTTGATTCTATGATATTTAATTCTGAGAAAAAAATAGAAAATATCAAAATAAATGATATTGATAAAAATAATATCAATTCTATCAATGAAAAAGAAAAAATCAAATCAAATTTCAAGGAAGTTACAAATGAATATATAAAAACCTCTATAAATCCTAAAGAAACTATAAATTATGTATCTACAATAATTGATAACAGAACTTTAAATAGTATGTCTTATATGATTGAAAAAAATAAGATTGATGATATACCAAAAAACTTTTTAGAAGCTAGAAATATTGATACAACAGATTTTGAAATAAAATTAAAAGATAAAGAAGTAGAAACTGTATCAATGGGTTCAAAAGCTAATTTTGAGCAATATAAAGAATTTTTAATAAACAATCATTTAGAAAATATCTTAAATGAAACAACTAAAACACCTGTAACAGAAAATATAAACTATAAAACAGAAACTGAAGCTTTTATCTATTCAAATCAACAAATAAATAATTCAAATATAAATGAATTTCATACTCTTCTATCTTTAGCAATTGAAGATAAAAATATTGAAGTTATGGATTCTTTATACAAATTAGATAGTGAATATAAAGATGATGTAAATTTATTAGAACTAAAATTTGTATCTTATGCAGAAGCTCTAAATATTTCAAAAGATGATGTTTATACAAAAATGCTTGAAAAATATTTTAACCTGGATAATGAAGAAATAAAAAGCTTAGATAACTTAGAAAAAGCATTTGATACTTACTTTGAATTATCTGGAGAAGAAAAAGAAAACTTAACGCTTACAGATTTAAAACATCAGTTATATGTAGAAAATTTAGCAGAACTTATTACAAATGAATATGAACACTATATGTGGAAATATTTTGATATGGATAATGAAAATGTAAGCGAAGATAATATGAAAGCATATTTTGAAGCAACTCAAAATTTAACAGATGAATCTTTAAAACTAAATGATTTAATTGAAAAAAATTTAGAAGTTAAACAACTACAAAATCAAATAGAAGAATTACTTGAAAATGGTAATTTTAAACAAGCTCAAGAACTAATGCAAGATGAAAGACTTGAAAATACTACAAGAACCTTTTTTGAATATATATATGAAAGCATGTTGAATGATGAAAATGTACTTGATGAAGTATATGAAAAAGTGATTAATAACATAAATTTAGAGGAGAAAACTTATGAGACATTTAAACAAGATGATTTTTTAGATGAAATGAAAAAAATAAATTTAGAAGGGGAATTAATGAATGAAATTTTAGAAGAAATGAAACAACAAGAGTTAGAAGAATATGAACTAACACTAGGAGGAGAATAATGGCAGGAAATACACTAATATCACCTACTTTAGTAAGAAAAGTAAAATTAGTATTTAACTATGGAATTTTAATAAGTTTAGGATATATATTTTTAACCTTAAATATTGATACAAGAATAATTAATTTTGAAGTTAGAAACACTCAAACAGCAATGGAAATATATAACACATATTTTTATAAAAATCATATAGGTAAATATTTATATAAAGCTTATGTTTATTTACTTAGTGATTATTCACTAAATAGAATCTTTCAAGGTTTAGTAATTGGCTTTAGCTTATCTTTTTTTGTAATTAAAAAACTAACTATTAAAGAAGGTAAGAGAGTATTAAGAGGTGCAAAAGTTGTTGAACAAGATGAATTAATAAATGAGATAAATAGTCAATCTGAAAGAAATAGAATATTTATATCAAAAAAGAAAATCCCATTACCATATTTTGAAGAAAATAGAAGTATTTTACTAATTGGAAAAGCAGGAGCTGGTAAAACTCAAGCTTTTTTCAATTTACTATTACAAATATTTAAATTTAACGAAACTATGATTATTTATGATAGAAAACCTGATTTCTGGAATAGGTTTTATAATGAAACAAAAGATTTTTTATTTTATCCAAAAGATGAAAGAAGCTTATGTTGGAATATCTTTGATGATATAAAAGAAGAAGATGATATTGATTTTGCTATAAAAAGTATTATTCCTGTAAATCCTGCAGTGAAAGAACCTTTTTGGGATAATGCTAGTAGAGACATATTAAAAGCAGTATTTTTAAAAATACTCACATTTGAAAAACCATCAAATAAAAAACTTATTGATTTTCTTCGTATAAATTCAACAGCTGATGAATTATTTGAAGAACTAAATGAAATTGCAGTTAATAATGGCGTAAATTTAGAGTATTACTTAAAATCAAAAAGTACAACTGCAAGTATCTTAAGTACATTTCAAGGACATACAAATAAATTACTTAGAAAAGAATTCTATTATGAAGAAGGAACTTTTAGTGTCGTTGATTTTATATCAAATATTGATACAGAAAATAAAGGTAAAAAGCTATTTTTAGTTCAAACTGCAAATGAAAGTGGAGCTTATGAAGTATATTTTAGATTAATGATAGATTTACTAATTCGTGAAATAAAAGGCTTATTAAATAACTCTGAAAGAAGAATCTGGATTGGACTAGATGAATTTCAATCTTTAGGAAAACTAAAAGAAATAGAAGAAGGATTGGGAGAAGGAAGATCAAAAGGACTTGCTATTTTACTTGGAACTCAATCTTTAGCAAAAGTTGAAGAGATATATGGAAAGTTGCTTATGAGAAGTTTATTCCAACTTTTATCTACAAAGATAGTTCTGCAATATGATGAACCAGAGGGAGCTAAATTTTTATCTGATTTCTTTGGTGAACAAGAAGTAAACGAAGTAAATGAAAATAGAATGGTTACAAGTGAAGGAAGTAGAGATATAGCACAAATGCAACAAAAAGAAACTATTAAAAAGATTTTTTTAGGTGGAGAATTTGCAACACTAAGACCACTTGAAGCTTACATAAGAATATCAAACTTTAATATTTCAAAAATTACATTCAAATACATAGAAATTCCTGATGTAAATATTGTAAAAAAATCAAAAACTATAGCATTTGACAATATTTATGAAAGTATTGAAGAAGTAAACGAAGAACTAGAAATTGAAGAAAAAAAAGCAAATGATGAAAATAAAATATCTATGAAATTAGAAATACAAGAAACACAACCTGAAGTTGCAGCAGAATCAATAAATGAACTTGCAATTTTACAACTTACAAAAGGAGATGATTATGAGCGATAAATCTAAACTTAGTATAGAAATTCAACTAGAAGATGGTGATATAAATGTTATTTCAACTTCACCAGTTGATTTTATACTAGATCCTAAAGATAAAACTTTACTTTTAATAGCCTTACATCAATTAAAAGAAAAAATAGAAAATAATAAATTAGATATAGAGGTTTTAAAATGTTAAAACTTATTTTTACACTATTTTTTATTTCTATTCCTGCATTTGCAGTTGATGCTATTTATACTTGGGGATATGGTGAAGATATAAAAAATATTTTAATATCTATTAAATTTTTTACAGGAAATGCTACTTATTTAATTGATACTGCTATTGCAATTGGACTTTTATTAGTTCTATATAAAGAAACTCAAGAAAGTAATACAGATAAAATAGTAAAAGTTGCCTTTTTAGCTTTAGTTGTCTCTCAACTATTTTTTCATTCTACAAAAGATTATATGGTAGAAGATGAAGTAACAAATCAAGCTTTTGCAGTTACAAATGTTCCTGTTGGTATAGGTGAACTATTTAGCTTATTTACAACTACAGAAAGAGTTTTATTAAAAGCTTTTGAATCAAGCTATTCAACACCAAACAGTTTAAATTACTCTCAAGTTGGATTAGGCTTTTCAATGTCAGCTCATTTAGCAACGAATAATGCAATGTTTATTGACGGAAATGCTCATGAAACTTTTATGGATTATACAACTAACTGTATTGCAAGTGGAATGTTAGATGGACAAATAAATAAAAATCTAATTGCAAGTGAAAATATCATTGATAATATAAGAGTTAGTGGATTTGAAACTTTAGTATATAAAAGTAATGGAACAGTTGAACAAATGAGTTGTCAAGATAGCTATGATAACTATATTGTTCAATATTTTCAAAATGAATCAAACTCATATATTCAAAATAGAATAGCAGCACAGATGAGTTTAGAACCAGGAATTGTAGATAATGCATTACAAGATACATCTACATTATTTTTTGGGATATCAAAAAGTGGTAAAGATTATGTAATGCAACAAATGGGAAGAAATATGCTAAAAAAAGGCTTAGGAGTTATGGCTATGACAACGGGAGGAGATACTCAAGCTCTTGCATACAGTTCTGCATTAAGTGGTTCAACTATGGAAAATCAATGGCAACAAGCTGGAATAATGACACAAAGTACTCTACCTATGACAAAAGCTTATTTAACATCTATTGTATTAGCTATGACACCTTTACTTGGACTTTTATCTATTATGTTTGGTGATTGGAAATATATTAAAATGATTGTTACATTACTAACAACATTAATGTTATTTTCACCTTTGGCTTCAATTATCAACTATTTAATGTATCTAAAATTAGAAGAAATTATTCCTGTAATATCAAAAGGTTTATGGATGCCTATGTTGGCAATGAGAGATATAAATTCACAAATATATAGTTATCTAAATTACTTAGGATATGCTGCAATGTCAATTCCTATTCTTGCTTATGCACTCGTAAAAGCTAGTGAACAAGGTTTTGTTAATTTTATGAGTGGAATGGGAGGAGCAGTAAGTAGTGCTAGTAATTCAGGTGCTTCACAAAAAGTTACTGGAGCAAATATAGGTAATACAAAAGTTGGAGGTGGTTCTCATACAGGAGAAAATGGAACTACTACTGATATGGGAGGTGGTTCAACTCAAACAGATAGTATTTCATCTAGTTCTGAAGGTACATATAGAGATCAAACAACATCTAGTTCCAATGGAAATACTAATTCAACTATTTCAAATAGTGTTGCAGATGTAACTATGCAAAATAATGAGTTAGCAAGTGTTGGTTATAAAAATATAGGAAGTGAAATAACTCAAGCACATCAAAGTTCATATAATGAAGCAAGAGCAACAGAAAAAAGTAGCCTTGAATCTATTTCTAACACATTAAGTTCGGGATTAAGTACTTCAATGGCTAAAGGACAAATATTTACAAATAGTGATGATTTTTCTAAAAATACTGGTATTAACAATGCAGATAGTAGAACGATTGTAGAAGCTCAAAATGAAGCTATTGCAAATAATCTAAATAAAAAATTATCTGAAGCTCAAACAAGTAGTACAACATCTGATGCAGGATTTAAATTAAATGGACATGCAGGATGGGATGCTAAAGATTCATTTATAGGAAAAATATCAGGAGTTAGTGCTGGAGTAAATGGAAACTTCACAATCTCTGGTACTTCAACTGATGGGAAAAGCTTTAGTGCTGATATGTCAAAAGATGAAATGGCAAGTCTTCAAAAATCAGTATCAGATAGTTTATCAAAAACATTTACACAAGATTCAGGACTAGCTTTAAGAGCAAGCAAAAGTCTAGCAGATAATGAAGTATTTAGTAGTACAGCTTTAAAATCAAATATGGATACATATACAAAAGCTCATAGTATTGCTGAAAAATATAGTGAAAACTATAGTAAAACAGATAGTAACAGTGTTTCATTTGCAAGTAAAGCAATGCCTGAAGTAACTAAACAATTTATACAAAATGATGAAAGATTAAAATCTATGTATGAAAGTGGAAATGAAAGAGCAATAAAAGATGCAATAAACGATGCAACACATAGAATAAATAAAGCGTTTAAAATGGGTGCTGGTGCAGATTATAATAATTTGAATAGTGCATTTATCTCTACAACTGGATTTGATTTAAAAGGTAATCTATCTGATCTTGTAAATACACAACTAAATAAAGGTAAAAATTTAGATTCAAATATTGGAAATATTGTTTCAAATGGACAAAATGGAGTAGCCAATACAGATATAAATAACTCAATAAATCAAAATCCTACAAAAGACTATCAAACACAATCTAATAACTTTAAAAATAGTTCTAATCAAGATATGAATAAACATAAAGAAGATACTAAATTAAATAATCAAAGTATTATTGAAAAAGGTAGTGAAATACTTGGAGATAGAAATAAGCAAAATGCTGATGATTCAAGAACTGGGAAAGCATTTGTTGCTATGGGTAGTGGATTTGGAGACATAAAAAAAGGTGTTGAAAACTTGGTAGAAAATGGTAACAAAGATACAGCATATATGTCAAAAGATGGAAAACCTTTACCTTCAAATGATTTAGCAGATGTAAAAATGCAATTAGATTTCATAAAAGATGATTTGAGTGAAATTAGTAGTGCAAATACTCAAATACCAGAAAAAAAAGGTGGTAAAAAATGAAAAAAATAGTTATCTTAGCTTTTATTGTAAATTCTATTTGTTTTGCTAATGAAACTGTAGAATACACAGATAGCAAAAATGGATTAACGCATCCATTTTTTGGATATAAAGAAGAAATCATAAAAGAAGAAAATAAAGATGAATTAAAAAAAACTGTAGATATTCCTACAAATTTAGACAAAATGACAGCTGATGAAATAGCTAAATTAATTGAGGATTCTAAAAAAACAGCAGTATCTTTTCCAACAGATGAAAATATACATAACTATATACAACTTCAAAACTATGCAACAAAAAAGAGTGAAAATTTTGCTATAAAATGGCAACAAGCTATATTAAAAGATAGTTCTTTAGATTTATCTGCAGGTGCGGCTAAAAGTACATTTGCAAGAAATGCAAGTACAGCAGATAAGTCAACTAAAAGAGCTCAATTTTGGAAAGAAAATATAGATAAGATAGGTATTGTTGCATTTTTTGATAAAAAAGAAAATGAAGTAAATACAGCACAAAACAAAGTTCTATATTTTCTAAACCAAGATTATCCTAACTTAGCAATAAGAACTATCTTTGTAGATGAACACTTTCCTTTAGTGGAGAAATATAAAGTAGGAGTTACTCCTGACATCTTTATAGTTTATAAAGATGAAGATGAAAATGCTAACTGGTACAGAATAAAAGCTGGACTTACAACTAAAAATGAAATCCTTGATAATATTGATTTTGTATATGAATATTTTATCTCTAAAGGAAATAAAAAATGAAAATAATAATATTTTTTTTAGTACCTATTTTTCTATTTTCATCAACACTTGTAAAAAAATATGAGACTGGTGAAACATTTCAATTTGCAGAAAAAGATATGTTAGAAGAGATTAAAAGCCATATAGAAAATAATAGAACTCAAATTGAAAATAAGTTAGAAGAATATAAAAAAGTTGCAAAGGAAAAAGTAAATAACTATAAACCAGCAGATTTAAAGAAATTAACTCCAGCAATTAAAAATAATACTTTTTACCCTGATATGACATATACAAACCCAAATAATGTATATGATAATAATGGGAATATCATATATCCAAAAGGATTTCAATTTAATCCTTTAGATTATCAAACTCTTCCATATAAAATGATAGTTATTGATGGAAATTCAAAAGCCCAATTAGATTGGTTAGTAGAAAATAACTATATAGACAATATGAAATATATGATTTTACTAAGTGATGGAAACTATCAAGAAGTTGGAGAAAAACTAAAACAACCAGTTTTTTATGCAATGCCAAAAATAACAGAAAAATTTAACTTAGAACACACTCCTAGTATCATAACTCAAATTGGTAATAAAATGGAAGTTAAAGAGATATGTTTAAGTTGTAAAGAAGAGGTTAAAAAATGAAAAAGTTAATATTTATATTCTTATTATTTATACAAGTAAATTTATTTGCAGTTTGTGCTCCAACTGGAGCTTTAACAGTTGATATTATTTTAAAAGCAGACTATACAGCTATGTTTCCACTTAGAATCGCAGGAATTCCAATAATTCCTGGAAGAATACCAGATGTGGGTGGAAGTGTAAGTAGTCCAATATGTGTATGTCCAGACCCTTTCCCTCGTATAGGTATTCCAGTGAGTTTTTTTGAGCCTAGTAGGTTAATAGAGGTAGTAAAAGATCCATATTGTTTTCCAAGTATGGGATTTGGATTAACAACTTCGGGAGGTACATTAGGAGGTACAAGTGGAGATGATGGAGGTGGTAATCAATCTACTTTTTTTCAAGGACATTATTATGTTTTCCCAATTTATGCAATATTAGAACTTTTAACAGATTTTATTTGTTTACAATCAACGGGATTTGATTTAGCATATTTAACTGAAGTAGATCCACTTTGGAACAATGATACTCTAAGTGCAATAATAAATCCAGAAGCCTTACTTTTTGGAAATCCAGTTGCTAACCTAGCTTGTATGGCAGATGCTGTAACTTCAGCAGTTTTTGAACCTTTAGATACTTTATTTTGGTGCAAAGGAAGTTGGGGAAATGCTTATCCACTTACAGGACAAACGGGAGGTGATGGATATGTTGAAGGGAGTGCAAGTGTAGCTGCTAGTTTAATCTATAAATTACATAGACAATTAGTTTTATGGGGTAGTTGGGGACAAGCTGGACTTTGTGGATATTATCCTGCTCCAATATGGAGAAAATCAGCTTATAGACTTCAAATTGTAACCCCTATTCCAAGCGTTTATGCAACAACTATAGGAACTACTGGAACTATTTGGAGCTTTGGGAAAAATCCACCTTTTGTGGGTGATAACTTTTCATATTTATTATTCAAAAAAAGGGAATGTTGTGCATTTTAGATTAATATTATTCATATTTTTATTAGTTCAAAGCTTACATGCTAAGCCAATAATTTATTTTATTTTATCAAACGATTGCCCTATTTGTCATAATTTGATGAATGATATAAAATCAAATAACAATCTAAAAGCTTTACTTACAAACGAGTACCAGGTAAAGATTATAGACACTATGCAAAATGATGTTCCAAGCTTTCTACCATTTGAAGGAACAGTACCTGCAATATTTATAACAAATAATGATAGATTTATTGGTGATTCATTAAAAGGATACATTCCTTCTAATGAATTAATGAGATATTTAATTGATATAAAAAAATATTTAAATGAAAATGATAAAAGGACTTACTATGTATTTTAAAACTCTTTCTTTAGTTGCATTTTTACTACTATCAGCTCAAGCAAATGAAAATAAAAAAGAACTATTCAATGACAAATATTTAAACTCTCAAAAACTTGATCAATATAGAGATACAAATATTAACACAAGCTCTGATTTTAAAATCTCAAATATAAAAGAGATGACAAAAATATCTGATGAAACAAATACAAAAACTTCTACAATGATAGAAAATAGCATAAAATCAAATACTTTAGAAAATGAAGCTCAAAACCTAAAAGAACAAATAAAATCTAAAGATTTTCAAAAGAAAATTGTAGAAAATGAAAACTACATACTTCATGATAAAAAGATAAATTGGCAACAACATTTAGGACAATACAAAAATCGTACAAACACAGCTTTAGAACAACTAAAAGACAAAGGAACTGTATCAAGTGAACTATCATCAAATCAATTTTTAGCTAACAATGAAAAGCTATTTATAGTAATCTCTTCATCTATTCCAGAACATATATTAAAAAACTATTTTGAAATGCTTCAAAAGGTAAATACTGATGTAACTTTTGTACTAAGAGGTACAATTGGAGGTATCAAAGAGATAAAACCAACTTTAGAATGGATACAAAAAATCTTAACAAAAGGTGATAATACAAGATATGAATATAACATCATGATAGAACCAAGAATTGTGAGTAAATATAAAGTAGAACAAACTCCAGCAGTCCTTTATGTAAAAAACTATAATCCATCATATACTGAAGAATCAACAGATGAAGATCATTATATCTACTATGGAGCAGTTGATATTGACTATGCTCTTGAAAAAATAAATGGTGATGTAAAAAGTTTGGGGATTGAAAAAATTTTAGGTAAAATTTAATATAAAAAATGACAAGGAGTACATTTTGGGATTTAAGGAATTAGATATAATAATAGAATCTCCTAAATTAAAAGAAATTAAAGGAGCAAATGATATTTTCCCTAGTATAACTCTAGAAAATGGTTCAGATTTCAAAAATATTTTGCAAAAATTTGAAATGATTTTTACAAATATCTCAAAAAAAGAAAGTTTAATAAAAATTCTTCCTAATAATGATGTATGTAGATTTTGTGGAGAGAAAGGTGATGAAAATAGAAATTTTAATAATTCACATGCCATACCATTATCATTAGGGAATAAGCAGCAATTTTTATGTTTAAATGAGTGTAATATTTGTAATTCTAATTTTTCAAAGTATTTAGAAAATGATTTTAAGTGGGTATTAAATGTTATTAGAAACTTTCATGGAATAGAGGGAGGAAATGAAAAAAAGATACCTATATTTAAAGATAAGAATGAAAAAATAACCTTTGATAATAAAGAAAGTAATTTTACAAAATTAATTATATCTTTTAAAGAAAAAATTAGAACTATTCAATATAATGATAAAACTGATGAAGTAATTTTTAATTATAAAGTAAATTGTCATAGTCCAATTGCTGCATATAAAACTTTATTGAAAATGTTTCTATCCCTAATTGAAGATGAGAAAATATTATCTAACTTTTCAAAAATCATTTCTTGGATTCAGAACAAAAATCATGAACCATTATTGGAAGATATGCCACTAAAAGTAATTCAAATAATTCATCATATAAAAAATCCATTTGATAAACCAATTGTATATTTATTTAAAAGTAAAGTAGAAGATTTAGAATATTTTGATTTTATGTTTCTTTTAATCATTGGTCCAATATCTTTTCAAATAGGAATTCATACAGATAGAGAACTTAGTGAAAAAAAAGATAAAAATATCCTTAAAATAGATTCTTCTTTTTTTATCCCTGGACTTACTGGTATTTATAGAAAATCTAGTATCCAAATTTTAGATTGGAATAAAACTAAAAATAAAGATACTTTTAGTTTTACTATTCCTAAAGAATCAATTATTAATTTCGAAGAAATTAAACCTTATATAATTAAAAAGGGTTAATCTATAAATAATGCTATATATAAAAATCAATTCCCATAAAAATCCCCTACTTTATCTTTTACATAAGTACCTAAATTTTGAATAACACTTGTTTGAAAAGAGCTTTGAATATCTTTTACAAATTCAGTTAAATCTATCTTAGAAAAATCTATTTTTTGAAATTCTTCTACTGTAAATCCTCTACATTTTGGAGATTCAGCACTTCCCCAAGAAATACCTAACTGTTCTCTTCCTTGTTCCTGGATAATTCTTGCTAAAGATGAATTAAAAGTACAATAGCTATCAGACTTTTGAACACAAATCTTTATTAAAAGACCTAGACTTAATTTCTTACTACAAAAATTACCTATATAGTGAGTTTGTTTTTCTTCTCTTTTTTTTGCAAGAATTTTTTCATTTTCTTTACAAGCTACAAGTCCAGCAAAAACTTTTTCTTTATCACAACAACCACCACCTATAAGTCCAAAAAACATATCCCATGTTCTACATTTATTTGATTTACCATTGAAAATATAAATTGTTCCTGCACAACTTCCATCTTCACTCCAACCATCATTGTTTTTATCATCAATTCCAACTTGAGTATCTAAGTTTTCTAAATTTGATTGTCCAAAACAAGGGAAAGGACTACATTGCCAAGAATTATCTACAAAAGAACAAGGGCGTTCTGCATTTGCAAGACAAGTAAATTTTTGTCTTTTACAATTATTCACTAGAGGAGTTGAACTATTTAAAGGAGCTGATAAGTCATTATTTATAGTTGTATTATTTGGATCTATTTTCGCAGTATTTCCACCACTATTTATAGGTAGATAATTATAACCTTGAGAGTTTTGAGAGTTATTACATAAGTATTTATAGTAAGTATATTCTATAGTTCTTTTGCACTCTCCTTTCGCAACTTCTGCTCCTGCTGTTTCAGTATAGCCATTTGGACAAGCTATAATTACTTTTTTACACTCTCCTTTCGCAACTTCTGTTCCTACTGTTTCAGTATAGCCATTTGGACATTCTTTTGTTGCAGGATTTAATGTAACACAAGCATTTATAGCACTATCACCATCCGTATCTGTTCCATGCAAACAAAACTTATTTCCTGATGCTGAAATTTGTAAATCTCTCCATCCACTATAAACTTTCATTTTAGGTAGAGTATTAACAGTAGCTCCATTTAATGTAACACAAGCATTTATAACACTATCACCATCCGTATCTGTTCCATGCAAACAAAACTTATTTCCTGATGCTGA